>Ga0180431_10001748_pt1 | contig 29755 bp, 39 predicted proteins | sample SS_ome_11_FD_132459 | JGI IMG/M metagenome (GOLD analysis project Ga0180431, IMG submission 132459) | Hypersaline lake sediment archaeal communities from the Salton Sea, California, USA - SS_1_MS_1 metaG | ecosystem: Environmental > Aquatic > Non-marine Saline and Alkaline > Hypersaline >... | reverse complement strand
GGTGAGCGAGTCGTGCTAGAATACGTCGAGATCGCCCACCAATACCACCCAGAGTTGTTCACTGAAGCTGATTAACGAAGCTAGGGTATGAGGACAGGTGTCCTAAACGAAACACACCCATTTCAAATATACGGAGGGAAATATGTTAAGCCGAAATTATCTGGAGGTTCCCCAGGAACCCGTCGGAGAGGACAAGTCTGTCCGCTGGGTGATCGGGAAGCCGGAAGGAGCGCCCAACTTTGCCATGCGGGTGATCGAGTTTGAGCCGGGGGCCACCTTTGAGACCCACCAACACCCGTATGAGCACGAGATCTTTGTATTGGAGGGCGAGGGGGTGGCAGAAGGGGCAGAGGGAGAGATCGAGATGCGGCCCGGCGTCGCGCTCTACGTACCTCCCGACGAGCCTCACGGATATCGGAACACCGGGCCAGGGACGTTGCGCTTTATCTGCGTCATACCACACGAGGAGGATTAAATGTCATCACAGGCACAGGCAACCTGGGTCGGGCCGGGACTGCGGCTGGTGGGTGAACCATCCGGCGGTCCGGCGCTGGTTCTGGATCACGTCTTGCCCGGAGAGAATAGATCAGAGACCGGAGTGCGTCCAATGGACACACTGCTCGTCGGGCTGCTCGGCTGCACCTTGATGGACGTCGTCTCTATCTTGAAGAAAAAAAGGCAGCCTTTCACGGGCGTGCGAGTGGAAGCGACCACCGAGCGAGCCGAGGAGCACCCCAAGGTTTATACTCAAATCCACCTGGAATTCATCGTCACGGGCAAAGATACGAGTCCCCAGGCAGTCGAGCGGGCCATTGAGCTTTCGCAGACCAAGTACTGCCCCGCCTCGGCGATGTTGAGCCAAGCGGTAGAGATCACGACCGGCTACAGGATCGAGGAAGAATGAACGAGCCTACGAACGGACGAGTAGCTGAACTAGAGACCCAAATTGCCGACCTGAAAGCCCGCCTGCCCAAACACTCTGTTCCTCCATCAATGCTCATCGAGCTGGATGACCTGGAAGAAAAGTTGGAGCAAGCGAGGGCAGAAGCAGCGCGGCAGGAGGGCGTCCAATGACCATCGCATCGTTCGAGGGCCGGGCTCCCCGCATTGGGGCGGGCACGTACATCCATCCCTCGGCCGACCTCTTTGGCGATGTGACCATCGGCGCCGGCTGCTGGATCGGCCCCGGCGCGCGCATCCGGGGCGACTATGGCACCATCGTTCTCGGCGACTATTGTAGCGTAGAGGATAACTGCGTCATCCACGCCCGCCCCGGCGAGCGAACGACGTCGGATTGGAACAATCCGCTGGCAATTGGGTCACCGTCGGCCACGGCGCGGTCATCCACAACGTGACAATGATCCACGATTACGCCATCATCGGCATGGGGGCGGTGGTCTCCGACTGAGCAACCCTGGGCGAATGGGCCGTGGTGGGGGAAGGGGCCGTCGTCCGGCAAGGGCAAGAGGTTCCGCCGGGCCACATTGCGGTGGGGGTGCCGGTCAAGGTGCTGGAGAAAACCGTGAGCGAGGAATAAAGCCCAATGGAGCGAGTTCAAAAAGACCTGCGTGGATCTGGCACGGCGCTACCCGGAGGGCTGGGTCCCTCAGGAGGAATGATGCGCCTCGGTGCCCACGAATCTATCGCTGGCGGGTTGCACAAAGCGTTCGACCGCGCCCAGTCGGTGGGCTGCGACGCGATGCAGATATTCGTCAAGCCCAACCGAAACTGGGCCGTAAAGCCGCTGACCGAAGAGGACATTGCCCGCTTCAAAGCCAGGGCCGCAGAAACCGGCATCCATCCGGTGGTGGCCCACACCTCCTACCTGCTCAATCTCGCTTCCCCGAAAAAAGACCTGTGGCAAAGATCACGAGACACGCTCATCGTCGAGTTGGAGCGATGCGAGGCGCTGGACGTGCCCTACCTGGTGCTGCACCCCGGCTCGCACGTGGGATCGGGGGAGGAGACGGGGCTGGCGCGGGTAGCTCAGGGGCTAGGGGAGGTACACGCCGCCACGCCCGGTTTCCGCACCCACATTCTCCTCGAGACCACCGCCGGGCAAGGCACCAACCTGGGATACACATTCGAGCAGTTGGCCTGGCTGGTGGAGCGCGCGCCGGAGGGAGAACGGCTGGGGGTCTGCCTGGATACGTGTCACGTTTTCGCCGCCGGCTACGAGCTACGCACGGTGGAGGGGTACGAGGCCACGATGGAAGAATTCGACCGGGCCGTGGGCTTGGCGCGACTCGAGGCGATCCACCTTAACGATAGCAAGGGCGACCTGGGCGGCCGCAAAGACCGGCACGAGCACATTGGCCAGGGACGCATAGGGCTGGAGGGGTTCCGCAACTTGTTGAACGATCCCCGCCTGGCAGGATTGCCGGGCTTGCTAGAGACCCCCAAGGGAGACGATCTGCGCGAGGATCGGGAAAACCTGGCGGTGCTGCGGTCGTTAGTCAAATGAGCGTCTTTGACGGGCTCTCCTCAATCTACAACGTCGGGATGCTACCGCTGGAGTTATTGATGCTCCGGCGGTTGCGGCGCCAGACCTTCCCGCTACTCAGAGGCAACGTATTAGAGATAGGGATCGGTACAGGGGTCAATCTGCCGCTCTACGGGCCGGAGGCGCACGTGACAGGCTGTGACGCCAGCGGAGAGATGCTGGCTTGGGCAGCCCGCCGTTCACACAACGGCGCGGCACTGACGCAGAGCGATGTCCAGACTCTCCCCTTCCCCGATGGCAGTTTTGACCTGGTGACGGCTTCATTCCTGTTCTGTTCGGTCACCGACCCGGCGCGGGGGCTGGCGGAAGCGCACCGCGTCCTGCGGGCCGGCGGGAAACTGGTATTGCTGGAACATACGCGGGGCAACAAAGGACTGGGGGCCTGGCTGACTGACACACTCCATCCAGCATGGAAAGCCTGGAGTAAGGAATGTCACTTGAACCGGGAGACGGCCCAGACGGTGGCCCAGGCCGGGTTCCAGGTGCAGCGGGTGGAGCGGCACGCACTGGGAATCGTGCGAGTGATCGAGGCAACAAGACCCTGAGGGTTTCAGAAAACCCTAAGGGTTTCCCGATATGGAGAATTTGATGAAACGTTTCTGGCGAGAGAATTGGTCGGTGATTGCGATAATCGCCGCGATGGTGGGCGGCTACCTGTTTCTGCGCACGCCGGGCGACGACCTGGCCTCGACGGCCGAGTTCTACGCCCAGGTAAGCGACGGCGTGCCCACGCTGGTAGAGTTCTACTCCAACACCTGAAGCGCGTGCCTGCTGGCCAAGCCCGCCGTGGACGGGCTAGAACGAGAGCTGGGAGACCAGATGCAAGTACTGCGGCTGAATGTGATGGACGATGTAGGCGGCGAGTTGGCGCTGCGCTACGGCGTGCGCGGCGTACCCACGTTCGTGCTGCTGGATGGCGCGGGCGAGGTGGTACTGGCGCGGGCCGGAATGCCGGATCGAAATGAAATCGTGGCTGCGGTAAAAGCCGCTACTCCCCGCCCCTAAGCTCAATGCTCACGATCTCTGGGCGACACAGAAATCGGGCGCGGGGCAGCCCCCCACCCTCAAATCCCACTCCGCGGCTGATGTACATCCGGGTGTCGCCCTCCTCAAATAACCCCGACGCATACCGCCTACCGTACAGCGAGTTGGTGACGATGGCCCCATAGAAAGGCAGCCGGAGTTGGCCGCCGTGGGTGTGCCCGCCCAGGTACAGGTCCACCCGGTGTCCGGCTGCCTCGCGTATCAGGTCAGGCGAGTGGAAAAGCAGCAACGTGAAAGCCTCGGTGGGCACGCCCTCCATCGCCCGCTCCAGACGCGCCACGTCCAGCTCCTGCCGGTGGCTGCACGCCACCCCCACCAACGTCACCGCCTGCCCGCGCACATCCACCGTCACTGCTTCCTGCTCCAGCCACACGACTTTGGTGCCCTCCACCAGCCAGGCCATAGATTCCAGTGTAGGCTCCACTGACCCGCGCACCCCGTAAATGCCGTAAGGGGCTTCCAGTTGCGCCACGAACCGGCGAAAGTGAGCGGCGGAGGTGGGATCGGACAGGTAGGAGAGGTTCAAATAGTCGCCGGTGAGAACGATAATGTCGGGCTGGAGGGCGTTGACCTTGCGGACAACTTGCGCCTCCCGGAAGCTGCTGCGCTCGATGTGGACATCGGTGATGTGCACCACGCGGAGCGGCGGGGCGGACGGATCCAGGTCATCGAAACTCAGCGCCAACTCTGTCGTCTCCACCCACAGAGGTTCCACGACGTAGGCGTACACCTGCACACCGCTGAAGAGCAGGTTAACGACCGAGAACAAGACAAGCGCCGAGTACGCCCTGACATCCACACCACGACGGCGGCCCCGCCAACGGGCCAGCAGCGCCGCCCCTAGCAACCCCCAGAATAAGAGTTGACGCACGAATATGCTAGAGATCAGCGGCGGCATAATAGTCAGAGAGAAGGAGAGGCGCAGGCGTGGCAATGCCCACAGTAATGCCCAGTCGAACAGGCAGAACAACAGAAAAGCCGCAGCCAGGGGCAGGCCCTCTTGCGCGAGGGCGCGCGCCTCCCGACGCCGCCCGCTCAGCGCTGCCAAGCCTGCCCCTGCGATGACGACGGCCGCTCCGAGAGCAGCCACAGCGATGACTATCTCACCCGGATGATAAAGTACCAAGAACGTCAGAAACTCGCGCAGAGCGATCAGCATTGAGATACTACAGTGCTCATCTACCCACCCGCCATTCCTTTGACCCGCCCGGCCAACTCTTCCACCTGAGCTACGGCCGTCTTGGCGCCGCGCAACTTGTCCAGTTGATCGTGCCAGAAAGCGGAGCCGGCGGCAGCGCCCAGGCCGCTGAGGTAGATACCGGGAGTGAGGCCGAGCAATGCGACCACGACGGCCTGAAATGCGCTAGAAGCCGCCTGGGCAGCGCCGCTGCTTTCCGGCGGCGTCTCGACCCGCGCCGCTTCGCCGGGGCAGCTCTTTTCGATCAATTGCCCCACCGTGCACCACTCGACGGGCTGCCCTTGGGTATCCAGACGGGCAAAGTTGCCGACCGTACCACCCAGGATCGGGGAGAGTAACTGAATGGAATCCACCCGCAGCGAGGCCGCCAGTACGATACCCACCACTGCGGAAAGGACGCGCAGCCAGGCGATGCGGGTGTTCTCCCGGTTCTTTTGGGCCGCATCCTCTTCAAAAATCCGTGTAGCCGCCTGCTCGAGTGTGGTGAGGGCACCAAACGGCTTGTGCTGACCGAGTTTATCGAGCCTCTCGTTAAAGCTCTCTCCGTCGGGCAGACGGTTGCGCAGCCAGGCCCAGAGGTATTCCAGATAGGAGGGAATAAAGAGCACCGACCTGACGATCTTGCCCACCACGCTCTCTCCCAAAGAGTTCCCCAGATTGAACATCCGTCGGCGCAGTCCGTTCCAGAACCTGCCTATCACGCCTCGCAGATCATTGTTCTGCTTGCGCACGGCGTCGAGCAGTGTCGCAGCGGCCTCCAGGTGAGTGGCGATCTCGGTGGCGTTAGTGGCTTTTAGTTCCTCGAGCGTTTGCTCGAACCACGCCCTGATATCGCCCTCGTTCCCATCAATCTTTAGGGCGGAAGCCAACTCGCTCCAATGTTCGTCCATCACATCCCGCACCTCTTTGGAAGCCAGTTCCTTCACAAAGGCGGGCAGCGCCTCCTGTATCTTTGTGTGTAGCTCCTCCGCTCTATCCTCGTACTCGGTCGTCAACTCTTGGAGTTTTTTCATACTCGCGTTGAGCTGCCGTTGCGCTTCTGTACTGGCCCCCAGTTCAGCCAGTGTCCCCGGCAACCAGTCCCTCATTCTGCCCAGGGCTTCCGTGGCCGACGTCTGGCGCTTGAGGCCAAAAATGGGCCGCACAGCGTCAATCACCACCTCGGCACCGACGGCCAGGATCATCATCATGGCGGCGTATAAACCCAGCGCCCCGATGACCTTGGCGATGGTGCTCTCCGTCTCTCCGTCCCCGTCCTGCTCGAGCGGGCTGGCGCAGGCAACGGCCGGCGTCAGCGCCAGAAGCAGGGCTACCAACAACAGAACCAACAGCGTGCGTTTCATAACACTCTCTCCTTTCATCAATTTGGCAGAAGGGAATCAATACCACAGGCAGCGACACCAGTATAGCAAATCTGGTCAAAGGTGTCAAAATCGAAACCCGCGATGGCCGCTTGACACACGTTCTTGTCTGGAATATACTTGACGTACTCGCCGCCAAACGCCTTTTATAAAGACGAGATGGGTATGACAATTTTTCCTAACGACGAGCACAACAGCGCCGTGAGCGGCGACGATCCACCCGTCCGGATGACAGAGATCCCCATCGTCCAAGTCCTGGAGGACGTAGCGCGCGGATCATCCCTCGAAGAGATCGCGGACCAGTGGCCGGAGCGGACGGTAGCCGACGTCAAAGCTGCTCTGGAACACGCCGTCGCAGCGATAAGCCAGCCTCTGGCCCAGGAGGCCGCGCCCCCTGGTCGAGCGAGAGATGACCGCCCGCTGCCAGAGATGGACCTGAACAAGGTCCTGGTAGTGGACGATCAGCCACTCAACTGCCGGCTCATCAACCAAATTCTCGCCAAGAGCGAGTTCACCCTCAGCTTTGCCTCCAACGGAGAAGAGGGGTTAGAAAAAGCCCGCGCCGAGCTGCCCTTTCTCGTGCTCAGTGACATCATGATGCCGCGCATGGACGGTTTTGCATTGTGCGAGCGACTCAAGGCCGACGAACGGACAAAAGACGCCGCCGTCATCTTTGTCACCGCCCACCACCGCGACGCTGCAATGGTCAGCAAGGGATTGGATATGGGGGCCGACGACTATATATACCGGCCCTTTCAACCCAGCGAATTGGAAGCGCGGGTGCGGGCAGTGGCGCGCCTCAAGCGGGCCGAAGTGACGGCCCGTCGCCGGGCTCGCGTCATCGCGCGGCGCAACGACGAGTTAGAATTCCTCAACACACTGGCTCTGGCAGCGACATCCTCTCTCAGCCTACGAGAAAGCTGCGCCCCTGCGATGCCCAAGCTCTCTCAACTGCTGGGGGCCGAGGCGGTCGCGCTGCTCCTGCTGGGGGAAAAACGGAAAGCGCACGTGCACGTCACCACTAGCGCAGGACGGTCCCTCTCGACCTCCGCGGACTTGCACGTCGAGGGAGATGTGACGCTCCAGGCACTCCTGGACCAAGTCCCCCTCGTGCTGACTGAAATTGTGGGCGACTCTGCCGGCGACCTCGACATCGCCTCCCCCGACACTTGCACCGCCAACGTCGTTCCCATGATCAGCAGAGACCAGATCATCGGGGCAATGGGCGTCATCCACGGGGAAGGCAGCGCCCTCGTCACCGAAGATATGATGCTTTTGAACTCGGTCGCCGGCATCATGACTGTGACCGATGAAAACGCCCGGCTCTTTGCAGAGGTACAAGAATTCAACCGCCACCTGGAGCAGATGGTGGAAGAACGCACCCGGCAATTGGTCGAGGAGAAGAAAAAAACAGAGACGATCCTGGCAAGCATGGCGGACGGACTCTTGGTGCTGGACGCCGAAAACCGCATACTGACCGCCAATCGAACGGCGGAAGAGATGCTCGACTTTGGCCTGGCCCAATTGCAGAACAGGAACATCGGGAAGGAGCGCCTCAGCTCTCCACTGTGGCGCTGCGTCAACGACATGGCCGCCAGCAGCGAACCGACGCTTAGCACTCTGGTAGAGTTACCCGACCCCGCCCAATCCGACGACATACTCTCCATCCAGGCGCGCTCGGCCAAAATGTGGGACGAAAGTGACGAGACGCGCGAGCAGGCTATGGGAACCGTGATCGTTCTGCGCGACATCACGGCGCTCAAAGAAGTGGAACGTATGAAGGCCCGCTTCATGGCCGGAGTGACCCACGAGCTCAAAACACCTCTCGCCGTCATCCGCGTGCATGCCAACAACCTATCCACCTATCACGAACGGCTGCCCCCGCCCAAGCAAAAGGAAATGCTGGGCACGATCCAAAAACAGGTAATGCTCCTGGAGCAGTCGGTAGAAGACATCCTGACCATCACGCAGCTGGAAGCCGGCGCAATGGAGATAGAACGAGAAGCGGTCAACCTGGGGATGCTGACCGACCAAGTGGTCGGCAGTATGCGCCCCCTGGCGGAGTCCAAACGGATCACCCTGCACTGGGAAGAGCCAGCCACCCCCGTGATGACGCTGGCCGACCCCAGGCTCATCACCCGCATCATCCGCAACCTGGTGGATAACGCCATCAAGTACACACCGTCCGGCGGCTCGGTGGAGATACAGACGCTCTCCACACCGACCGCAGGACGGCCCGGCGTAGAGATCCGCGTCAAAGACACGGGGCCGGGAATCGCGCCTGAATACCAGGAGCGCATCTTTGAACGCTTCTACCGCATTGACCCTTCCCACACCATCCCCGGCGCGGGCCTGGGGCTGGCGATCGTCAAAGAAGCCGTCGAAGCGCACGCCGGCACAGTGAAGGTGGAAAGCGCTTCCGGTATGGGGAGCACATTCACCGTTGCGTTACCCGGCATAGATACCAACGTGTAGGAAAAACACATCCTTGAGGAGGGCTGACGATGAGCGCAATCATTCTGGTCGTTGACGACAATCCCGAGCTGGTGGACGGCGTCAAACTCACACTGGAGATGGAAAACTACCAGGTGCTATCTGCGACGAGCGGCGCCGAGGCGCTGGACATTCTGGAACGCATCACACCGGATCTGATACTGGCCGACATTATGATGCCCCAGATAGATGGCTACGAGCTGTACGAGCGCGTCCACAGCGACCCTCGCTGGGTAAAAGTACCCTTTATCTTTCTCACCGCCAAAACCGACAAAGTAGACATCCGCCGGGGCAAAGAGATGGGCGCCGACGACTATATCACCAAACCCTTCGATCCCCAGGACGTGGTCGCAGCCATACGCGGGCGGATAAAGCGGTTGGCCGAGGTAACCGGCCGGCCAGCCCCTGGCGACGTACTGGGAACCGTCAAGTACCTATGGCGCAGTAAATTGGGGCCCATGCCGGTGCCGGTCATCACACTCATGATCGTCTTTATCCTCCTGAGCATACCGCTACTGGTCGTATACCGCATCATCCCCCAGGAACGAGGAGCGGCCACTTTCGACTCACCACCGCTGCGACCAGACGTCGGGGAGATGATCACTATACCCGCCGGTGAGTTCACGATGGGAGGTGATGTACAAGGAGCAGGGCAGTCACGCCAAGTCTACCTGCCAGATTTCCAGATAGACAAGTACGAGACCACCAACGCGCAGTACCGGGTATTTGTCGCAGAGACCGGCCGCCCAGCCCCTGAAAACGTCTTTGCAGACGAGATAGCAGATTGCCCGGTGACAAACGTCTCTTGGGAAGATGCGCGCGCCTACTGCGAGTGGGCCGAAAAGCGCTTGCCCAGCGAGGCCGAGTGGGAAAAAGCCGCCCGTGGGAGCGAGGGCTTTACCTACCCCTGGGGAAACGAGTGGCGCGATGGCCTGGCCAACACCCGCGAGTACGAAAGAGGCAACGTCAGCCCGGTAGGCAGCTTCCCCGCCGGGGCCAGCCCCTACGGCGTCCAAGACATGGCGGGCAACGTGTGGGAGTGGGTAGCAGACGAGGCCGCCTCGGGGCAGACCAGGGTAAGTCGCGGCGGGGCCTGGAACGCCATCAGCCGCTGGGCACAGACCTTTGCTAGCAACGAGATGCCGCCCACCTACACCCAGGATAATCTCGGCTTTCGCTGCGCCCGCTGACGGGTAAAAACCGGGTTTCTGTTACGGCAAATAGACGTGCGGGTCCACCGGACGGCCCTGATAGCGCAACTCGAAATGGAGGTGCGGCCCGGTGGAATAGCCGGTGGTACCCGCTCCACCCAAAAGCTCCCCCTGACGCACCTCCTGCCCCACCTCGACCACGATCTCTGTCAAATGGGCATAGTAAGAGCGCCAACCATCGTCGTGCTCCACGATGACCAGGTTACCGTATCCGCCCCCCCACTCGGCAAAGACCACTACCCCATCCGCCACCGCTACGATGGGGTCCCACATCGCGGCGGCGATGTCGAGACCGACGTGACCGGGATTGCGTGGATCGTGAAAGGTCCAACCAGAGATCTCACGCCGTGTAGAGGGCCATTGGAATTTCCCGGCGACAGCGGCGAGCGGGCCACTGAGAGCCGTAGCCGTCGAGCCCGGAGGAGGCGTCCCGCCCGGCGGAAGCGGCGCGAGCGCGTCCGACAGAGTTAGCGCGAGCGAGTACCGGCCCGGCGTCCCTGAGGCCGGCGCCACTTGCACGGAGTAGAGACCGGTGGCCGGCAGGTGCGACTGAACCAAGTAGGGCGGCAGAAACACAGAGCCCGTCTCCTGTGCCAGAATCGCCCCGTCGGGAGCGAGCAGGCGAACGACCAACTCGGCCTCCACGTCGGAGCCAGAGCCGGGATGGAGCCACATCTCGACGACGGCGGACTGCCCCTCACGGCCCCGGAACTGCCAGGCGTCATCGGCGCCAGCGTTCAGCGTACCGTCCACCGGTTCATCGAGCGTGAGCCAGGCCGCTTCCCGCTCCGGGGACTGAGTGGCGATGGGTGAAGTGTAGGGCGGTCCTATCCAGCGCTGCGCCAACGCCGAACCGCCCAGGTAGGCGGCCGCCGCCAAAGCAGCAGTCAGAGCCGCCCACTTGAACAGAGACAGGGAGCGCCTACCGCTCCCTGCCGTATGTATGCCCATTTATCCTCAACCTCTGCCGTTTGCCAACTATGCCCCTGCACCATCTCAATCTATGTAGGGCAGATTAGCTGTAGAATCTCGGAGGGTTATACCATTTTTTGCTCATTAACTTACCCCTGGTCAAGTCACTTCAGGCTCACTTGTGGCATCCTTGCCGTCAACGTGCTCCCAGGAGGTGTGCTATGAAGTGTGCGGACAACAACTGATCAACGCCAAAAGTTCCACCAGCTTTATCAGACCGGTGCCACCTATGAAGAGATCGCGGGCCGTTTCGGCGCATCCAAGTGGTGCGTCCGTTACTGGTGTCGTCGTCAACGGAACGGCAAAGGCTGCGAGACGCATTACCACCGTGAACCGCAGGGACTGCTCGGCGGGCGTATACAAGACTTGGGGGAACATGTCTCTTGCCGCCTCGCCGGTGATTGCGATCAGCCGCAGTCACGCCGGACGTGAAGTAATTGTCCGCTTTGATCCCACAAAGCGACGTTGCGTTTTCTCCGAGACCAACTGCGGAGAAAACTATCAAGCGTCCGCCGGCTAAAGGCTTGGATAGTTCTCGACCGGAGGGGTAAATTGTTAATGAGCAAGTAGGGGTATAACCCTACGAGTACTTGCAGGTATCTCGTCCTACCCTATTCCGAATAGTAACCGCTTAGCCTGAATTGTCAAATCCAAGGGGTGTGTTTCATTTCAGGAGCGTAACTGCTCAGCCTGGGCTTGTGACACAGAGTTTCACAGAGAAACGCGGAGAAAAAGATATTTTTGTTGTATTCTCTATGAATCTCTGTGCCTTCTCAGTCGGATGTAGTTTATCCGCGTTCTCTGTGTTCAAACCAGAATGGCCTGAGCAGTTACCCAGGCGCAACATAAAAGTCGCGGCTACGGTGCACCCGTCCCGGTGAACGAGCCTACCCTACTCCACATAGATCTCTACCCGCTCGTTATCTTGCTCATCCACGACCTCGACCATCTTGCCCGTCATGCCGCTGGTGAGCAGCTCTTCCAGTTCCTGCGTGTCAAAGCCGCCGAAATCGGGGGCGAATCGTTCTGCTATGCGCAAGCCCGCGCTCACCAGCCCCATCGGGATCGTCACGTTGACCTTGGCCGCGCCAGAGTCCAGGTCGGTCACCTGGACGCGGAGGTAGCGGTTCCCGCCTCCTGCCCACGGCCTGTTGAATTCGGCGCGCCGGCTTCCATCCATGGCCCGCAGCAGCGTGGTCGCTTCCTCGGCGCTGATCTTGCCCTCCTCCAACATCTGGAGTACCTTTAGTCGTTCTTCTGGTGCATTTGCCATTTTCTGTGCCTCCTGCTAGAAACATCTTTTTAGAAAACCCAAACCCGGCCTCCGCTGTTTCTCGTAAATGAAGAACCTGAAGGGGTTTTGGGCGCTAACCAAAACAGACTTGTACTCGCCCGCCGTCCTCGTCGTCCACCTTCACGACGAAGGGATAGCCTTTGCGCAGTTCTTCCTCCATTGCCAGGAGCAGTTCGTCCACTCCTATCTCGTCGAGTCGTGGCACAAAGAACTGGGCGATACTCATTCCCCAGGCGACGAGTCCCAGCGGCAAGGGGAGAGCAATAGTGACGTTAGGACCATCGGCCTGCCGCACACGCACGTAGAGCCAGCGGGCGCGTTGCAGCCACCAGCCCAGCATCATTCCCAATATCCCCAGCACGAAAATCAACCAGGCCCAAACCAACCGTCCGGTGGCAGCGACCTCGCCGGCGCACGATGAGGCCAGCAGCCACCCGCCCCATGCCGCCAGAGCCACCCCTACCCAGAACGCGGCCTGCCACAACCAGCGCGCCACCGCCGGACGTGGGGCAGTGGTGAGGGCCGGCAATTCGGGCGATTTCGCCGCCGCCGCCAGGCGTCGCGCTCCCTCCTCGACGCTGATCTCGCCTCTCTCAATTGATCCCAGAATCAGTAGTCGTTCTCCCATCATCTCCTCCGTCGTTGCGACTATTTTTTCCCGTAAATGATCCCAATGCGCCCGAGCATCATGGGTAATTTCAGCGCCTGGGGGATAAAGTCCGAGTTGCTCGTATCAACAAATGCGACTTCCTCAACGCCCCAGTCTCTTATCGCTTCTAGCAGAGCGCCAATCTCGCCGTACACGCTTTGCAGGAGGAACAGGTCTTGAAAGGCAAACCGTCCTCCCTTTTTGACCACCCTCAAGGCTTCTCTCACGACAAGCTTTTTGTCTGGCACGTCCTTTACTTCGTGAAACACGAAATTGCTCACTGCTGCGTCAAAAAACCCGTCTTGGAACGGCAGAGCAGAGGCACTCGCTCTCTGAAAAGTCACCCGCTCCGCGACCCCTTCGATCTCGGCGTTTCCCTGGCAGACTTTTTTCGAGTATTCTCACAGGCCGCCCCAATAGTCTATCCCGACGACTTGAGCGTCAGGATACCTGCTCGCCGCCTCAATCGCGAGCGGTCCGTTTCCGCATCCAATGTCGAGCACGGTCCCTTTGCTGTTCCAAGCCAAATGGTCTAACACCAAATTTCGAACTTGGCTCTGGATACTCCCACCATTCGAGGAGAATTTGTAGCGCGCATACGCAAAGTAGACAAACGGCAAGAAAAAGAGTACCGCCCCGACGATTGATATTGGGAAAGCAAGGGATAAAGCCAGGAACAGGCCGCTCATTGCACCTGGGACGTAGAGCAGTTTTGTGGACACCCAATTGCCATAGTCCGGTCGTTTCACCGTTCGCTCGTCCATCGTCAAATCTCCCTTGAAATTTCTTGCAGTGTCGGTTCTAGTGGTGCGCTTAGCCCTTGCGCGCCCCGTGGCTCGAGCCGGCGTTGCAATAAGGCGAACGACCCTGCGGCCACCAGGCCCACCAGCCCGCCTGCGTACCAGACCCAGCGCGGGTCAAAGTTGTCCATAACCAGCCCGGCCAGGAGCGGCCCCACGGCCGATGGGATCACCCAGCTGAATCCAAAGACCGCCATGTACCGTCCCCGCATGTCCTCCGGCGCTAACTCGGCTACCAACGCCTGGGAGGTCGGAGCGGTCAGCAGCTCACCGATGGTGATGATGACCATCGCCGCCAGGAAGAGAGCGTAGGCCGAGACAAAGCCGTACATGCCGAATCCAATCGCGTACAACAGCGTGCCCACAGCCATCACGATCAATGGCCTGTACCTGGCGATCCGGCGCGTGACGTAGAACTGGAACAGGACAACCATCGCCGCGTTGAGGCTCAGTATGTAGCCAAAGCCCTGCTCGGAGACCGAGTGAACGTCCCGCAGGTAGACAGATAGCGTAGTGTTCATCTGCATATAGACGGCGGTCATCAGGATACAGGCTCCAATGAACAGGACAAAGGCGCCGTCTCGCAAAACGTCCCGGTAGCCGCCGAACATCTGGGTCATTGTTTGCTCAGGTTCACCCTCGCGGAGGACAGGCCTGGTCTCCCGAATCGCCAGGGCCACGATGCCGGCGGTGATCGTGCTAGCCACTGCGTCGCAGATGAACAGGAGCAAATAGGATTGGGCGGCCAAAAATCCTCCAATCGCCGGTCCGATGACTACGGCGAGATTGACGACCACCCGCAGGAGTCCGAATCCCTGGGCGCGCTTTCTCTCCGGCAACAGGTCGGCGACCATGGCCTGTTGGGCCGGGCCGCCAGCGTTGCCGAAAAGTCCAATGAACAGCGCGCCGACGTAGATGAGGTCGATAGAGTTCACCAATCCTATCATCAAGTTGATGAATGCGCTGATGAGCAACCCAAAGATCAGCATGCCCTTGCGGCCCAAGCGGTCGGTCAGCGCGCCGCCCAGCACGCTGCCCACGATGCCCGAGATGGAGACCAGTCCAAAGATCAGGCCCACTTCCGTCATGCCCACGCTGAACTTTTGCGTGATGTATAGCGTCAGGAAAGGGAACATGAGCGCCCCGCCGAGCCGGTCAATGAACACACCCAGGATAAGGGTCCAGAACTGGCGGGGATACTCGGCATAGATATTACGGGTATGCTTCAACGACCTGCGAAAAAAGTCCATCTCACTCTCCTACCGGATGTCGTTCTGCGCGAAAAGTGTGACGTGTCGCTCTACTCCACTTCCACCCGGACAGGCACGGTGGTTGCCTCCCGCGCCTCTCTCTCGACGGCAGAGCGCCCGCCGTGATTCTGTTCGATATTCACAATCGCTGGCATAAAGAAACCGGCCAAACCGGTCAGCCCGCAAAGCACACCGGCCGTCACGTACCACACCTGTATGCCGAGCCAGTCGGTCACCGGGCCGGCAATCGCCAGGCTAAAGGGCGAGGTGATCCAGAGCAAGCTGCTCACCAGAGTCAATACGCGCCCTTGCATCTCTGGAGCGATCGTCCCCTGGAAAATCGCCATGATCGGCCCATCTATGAAAGGGATCATCAACCCTACCACGAACATGCTTACCAGCGCCATCTCAAACCGCCCTGCTGGCGTCAGTCCCAGCACCGCCAGGCCCAGGCTCAGCACGATTATGCCCGCCAGTGAGGTATAGATCTTGCGCCGAAAGCCGCCCCACACACTCAGGATGAGCCCACCTATCAGGATGCCCACGCCCACGACCGATTCGAGCAGGCTCAATTGGTTCGCGCCGCCCCGAAAGTGATCACTCACCAGAAGCGGCAGCAACGAAAAGGCCGGGGTCAGCGCGATCTTGAAAATCATCGCTGCTCCCATCAGAACCATCAGCCCCGGCCAGCCCCGGATATAGCGCAAGCCCGCGCGCAGGTCGGTCCAGACGGATGCCTTTCGAGCTTCGCTTTCGCCCGTGCGTGTGGGCTGCGGCACGTGGACAAAGAGCAGCAGCAGAATGGCGAGCATCGCCGTACCCACGTCCACCAGTATGACGTGGTGCAGCGACAGCATCCCCATCAACAAAGCGCCCAGAGGCGGACCGACAATGTTGAGCGCGCCGTTCAAGGTTTGGTTGAGGCCGGTCACGCGCGTCAGGTGTCGCTTGGGCACCATCAGCGAGGTCGAAGCCTGCATCGCCGGCCAGTGGAAGCATCCTCCTACCGCGCGCACTACCATTATGACGTAGACGTGCCAGACCTGTATCGCATCTGCCCAGAACAAGTAGGCCAGCCACACCGAGGCCAACGCGATCATGCCGTCGGCCACGATCATCACGACACGCCGGTTCCAGCGATCCACGTACGCGCCGGCAATGGGGCTGAGAAGTACCTCCGGGATCAGGGCGACCATCGTCGCCGTCGCCAGCACCGTCGCCGAGCCAGTCAACTCGGTGAGCCACCAGACCAGCGCGAACTGGACGACACGGCTGCCCAGCAGCGAGAACGCCTGACCGCTCCAGATGGTGAAAAAAGGTATTTGCCATTTCGATTTCTGTCGCTTCATATTACCCTATCCCGAATCAACGAATCCCAAATCAATCAGCGCCCTTCCATCGCGGCCAGGAGACTCGCCGCCTGCTCTGGGGAAATCTTGCCATCTTCGACCAGCCGCAGCACGCGCAGTCGTTCCTCATCGGACACAGAGGTTGAACGCGCCCGCCGGCCGCTGGCCCGCCGCCAGCGCCGCTCGGCCCGTTCTGCCCGCAGGCGCGCCCTCTCCGCTTCCTGTTCCGCCTTTTGACGGGCTTTTTCTACCTTCTCCGCCCGTCGGCGAGCATCTTCAGCCGTTCGCTCTATCTGGCGCTTGACCTTTTCGCCGTCTATGTAACCTAGGCTGTCTTCCAGACGGCTCTCCAGCTCCACCATCGCCTCAGCGATGCTGGCCTCTATTTGGGCCCCCAATCCTTCCAGGTCGGCCATAGAGTCGAATGAAAAGGCGTGCGCCAGGCTGTCCTCCGGTCTGACGGGATGTAAGCGCATCTGCCCGCCAACCTGGGCCTCCAGGCTGGCCTCTCCGGCCCCCAGAACGATTTGCACCTCGTTCTCCATTTCCTCCACTTCCAGGCCGGGAACGCGCGAACGAACGGAGCCGCCGGCACAGAGATCCAGGCACAGGCTGGCGTCGGCGGGAAGGGTGACCGTCATGCTGCCAGCGGCGTTCAGGCGATGGGTGACACCGGGAGAGAAGGGCGGTCCCAGACGGACGTTTCCCCGCACGTGGTCCGCTGTCAGATTGCCCTGGACTCCTTCGACCGCCAGATTGCCGGACACCTGGTTCACCGAGAGAGAGCCTTCCACCCGGCGAATCTGTGCGTTTCCCCTGGTGATCTGTACGACCAGGTCCCCGGTCACCTGGCGGGCGCTCAGGTTGCCAAAGGTCTGTGTCAGGGCAGTGTGGCCGACCGTGCGCAGGCTCGTGTTGCCATGAACGTCACCGATGGCGATCGTCCCCTCTACACCTTCGACCTTTAGGTTCCCCTGCACCACATTGATGGTAAGGGAGGTATCTGGAGGGCAGGTGAGGAAGCAATCAACGCCGGTCTCGAGGGTAAAGGTCTCCCCCTCTCGCTCCAGGGTCACATCGTTATCCTCGCCCCGTGCGTGGATGGTGATCCGTTTCGCCTCCGACCCTCGCACCACCAGGTTGCCCAGACATTCGGCGACGGTGATGTGGGGCGTCGCCGAGGTTTCAACAGTCCGCTCGAACATTTTCCCCTCCTCTAGTAACTTGTATGGGCATCTTGTACCTCCTGCGCCTGGGCTAGTAGCCCTCCTGTAAAAGCCGGAGGGCCTCTTCCGAGGAGATCTCTTTGCGGGCCAGTTGCCCCAGGATTTCCTGACGATGCTCGTCGTCGGCCCCCCGTTCCTCACTCACCTCGTAGCCCAGGGCGCGGATGACGTCCTCCAGGCGACTGCGGACGGTGGGATAGGAGAGACCCAGTTCCTCCTCCACACAGTTGATCTTGCCCGCGCAGCGGAGAAAAACTTGTACGAAATGGAGCTGTTCCGGGGTGAGTTGGAAGAGCCGGCCCATAGTGAAGCGGCCCCCCAACTCGGTCCCGCAGTTGCGACAGCATAGCTGCGTGACCAACAGATCGTCGTGACAGACAGGGCACTCGGTAGGGACAGGGTACATTGCATCTTCCTCCTAAAGAAAATTAAGTTAACTATTAAGAATTATAATATATAACTTGATTTTTGTCAAGTGTTTTTGTGCGATGGGCTTGCGTTCATCTCAGCGAGAAATTCACCGCCCAGGTGCACAGAGCAAAGACGCAAAGAGCGCAAGTTTTTGGCTTTCTTCGCGCTCTTTGCATCTTGGCGGTTCAAATTGTTGCCTCCACGGTTAACCAACACTCAAGGGGGCACTACCCACGCGGGAGGCGCGTTTCGAGAGATTTGAATCGGCGTCAGGGAGGTAGCCTTAACCAGACCGACCCAGGTCGTTTTTTGAAAATGAGGATGGTCTGTTGTACACCGCCAGCAGGGCGGCGAGGGATAGGCGGCAGGGTAAGGGCCACTTGCGGGGGTTAGGTGACAGCTTACTCCTCGAGCCGCATCATTTGACCTTTGTGCAGCAGGGCAAAGATCAGACGCACGGCCCTACGCGCCGTCAGGATCAGCGCGCGCTTGTGCTGGTGCTTGGTGACCTCGTCGAACTTGCGTTTGTAGAAAGCAGCATAGTCATCCTGATTTCCCTTCAGGGAGTGAGCAGGCTTGGACGAACCGGTAACGCGGGTCGGGATGGCGCTCACGAGCCAGGTGGCGGTCGTCGCCCTCGGCGCGCCAGCGCAGCGCCTGGTTGGGGTCGTGCGCCCCTTTTTCCAGCATCCACTTACGTCACCACGACAACCTCAACGCCTGCGGTCTCTTGTATCGTTTCGGCCAGACGATGCACATCTCCCGAGCCAAACGCCCGCGGGGTCGAGCCGGCCCTCGGCGCGCCGATGACCAGCGCATCGGCGTCCACCTGACGCACGTATTCTTCAACGTTCTGCCACACCGGCCCAGAGAGGACGACCGTCCTGGTCGCCACCCCCTGCTCGCGTGCGCGCGCCTGCGCGATAGATAGCAACGCTCTCCCCAATCGCTCTAGTTCATCGGCCAGCGTCGCCGTCAGCGCTTTATCCACTGGGCCGGCAAAGCTGGGGTCTACGACGCACAGAAAGACCAGTTCCACGCCCCGTTCCTTTGCCAACGCAACTGCCCGCTGCTGAGTACGGCGGCTGACCTCACCGCCGCGCGTAGCGCATACGATGGGTCGCATTTTCTAATCCCCCTCTTGCGCCGACTGGCCGTCCTGAACGGCTGCCAGGATCATGCTCACCGCTTCCAGCCGGCGATCCACGTCAGCGGTTAGTTCTTCGTATACGTGGTCAGAGAGCAGCCCCCGCCGCAGCGCGTCGCTCATCGCCACCCGCTCCGCCTGCAACGCCTCTCGCCGGGCCTGCAACAGCATCTCTCGCTCCAACTCGGCGTACTCGAGGAACAACTGGTTCATCTCTTGCACCAACAACTTTTGATCCCGACTGTAACTGTCGCGCAGCCCGGTCCATATCTCGTCGGTCAGCAATCCCTCACGATGCAGACGTTCCAACTGGCGCAGACCCGCCCGAGCCGCGAACAACTGCCCCAGGCGCATCTCGCGCGCCACACGATGTTGTGGGCGGTCAATCAGCCCCAACCGCTTTAGCAAGAATTGGATCGTCGTTCCCTGGGCCAGCAGACTGAACAACACTACGCCAAAGGTCATGGATTGCAGCGTCTCCCGTTGAGCCAGGGCTTGAGGCAGGCTCAGGGCCAGCGCCAGACTGATCGCGCCGCGCAATCCTCCCCAGAACAGGACGTGTCGCCATTCAAAGGGTATGTGAGGGCGTCCTTTGCCCAGGTTAGCCAGCCAGGATATGCCGTACACCACCACCGCCCGGCTCACCAGCACCGCCACTACCGCTACCACAATCGGCCCCAGATTCGCCCACAGGTCCGGCAGATCCACGCTCAACCCGATCAGCAGGAACACCAACGAGTTAGCCAGGAAGGCCAGGTAATCCCAGAGATTGAAGAGCATGATCTTGGTCGTGGGCGACGCGCCAGCCAGGCCCACGTTGCCGCTGAGAAGACCTGCCATCACCACCGCCAGCACGCCACTGACGTGCAGTTGCTCGGCGGCCAAGTAGGCCCCATAGGCCAGCAGCGTGGTCAGAGTGGTCACGATCAGGCTATCGTCAATCCGAGTGATCAGTTCCGCCACCAGCCAACCCAACGCCAGTCCAATGACCGCTCCTCCCACAGCCACTCGCAGAAAGTCGAACACGCCGGTCAGTGGATCAAAGACCCCCGACAGGGCCGCCACCAGCGCGATCTGAAAGACCACGATGGCCGTGCCGTCGTTGAACAAGCTCTCCCCCTCCACGGCCACAGCCAATCGGTGCGGCACACCCAGAGCGCGGAAGAGAGCTATCACCGCCACTGGGTCACTCGCGGCGATCAGCGCGCCAAAGACGAACGTGGCGCCCAGCGGCAGTCCCGCCCCCAGAGCTACGATGCCCCCGACCAGCAGCGTGGTCAGGATGACTCCTGGCACCGCAAGCACCATAATGGGCGCCAGGTTGTCGCGCAACATGCGGAAATCCAGGTGAAAGGCGGCTTCAAAGATCAGCGGCGGGACAAAGATAACCATGATGAGTTCGGGCGTGATCTCAACGTCCAGCGGGCGCTGGATGGAGATGAACAATCCCACCAGCACCAGGCTCACCGTGTAGGGCAGGCGGATCCGCCGCCCGACGATGGCCACCAACGTCGCCACCACGACCAACAGTACTATGATGGTTTGGGTTCCTAGAAATTCTTCCATCTGATGCTCCGATTCCAGCGCGGTCTAGTCAGCGGGGCGAATCAGCAATTCGTGCCGCGCGAGCCTAAACCAAGACCTGCCCGAAATCTGCTGGCGTTACCCCCGGGCTCTCAATACCGTGCTCCTCGTAGAAGCGAGCGACCGCCTGCTCCGCCTCCTCCAGCCGCACCCCCTCCAGCGCCGCCTCCAGATCTGCCAGCCGTTCAGCCGGGTAGAAAAAAAAGTCGCCCGAAAGCTCCGCCTGGCGGATGATCCCCTCCTCCACCTGGATGGTGGCGCGGATCAAACCGCCGGTCGCTTTGTACATCTTGTGCCTGACCTTGACCCCCGCGCGGATCGTGACCTGCCGGCCCTCACGCCGTGGCCTACCTCTAAGCAGCCACTCGTCGCTGAGAAACTGCGCTGCTAACTCGTCCGTCTTGGCGCGCCACTCGTCGTCCACCGCTGTGTGCTCCTCCAGCGGGCCGAGCGTCTCGGCGAACTTTTTCCCCATCAGCGTCCACAGTTCGTCGGTCGGCGGCACGTGTTCGACCTCTCGCTTGATGGTCGAGAGGTTTTCATAGATCGTCTTGTAGACCTTGTCGCGGAACTTTTCGTCGGGCACCTTGAGCACGCGGGCCATCATCTCGTAGTCAAAGTCCACGATCAGGTTGCCCACAAAGATGACAAAGCCCTCGATCTCGGCCACGCCAGTGCCAGAGACCTTGCGGCTGTTGGCGACGATGTCGTTGACCGGCTTGTACTCGGCCGGGACGCCCAGCGCGCGGTATGCCTCGATGGGCGGCTGGAGGAACTTGCGATAAAAAGCCTCCTTGCCAGCCGGCACCAGGGGGTTATCCTTGTGGATGACGAGCTGCCAAAAGAGCTGCGCTCCATCCAGATAGACCGCGCCGCCGCCGACCTCGCGTCGAAAGACGGGGATGTCGTGCTCGCGGCAGTAGGCCAGATCCACTTCCTGTTCCGCGTCCTGGTGGTAGCCGATGCAGACGTAGGGCGAGCCGGGAGAGAGCAGGATCAATCCCTCGCGGCCCAGGCGGGGCAGGGCGTGGTAGAGCAGTTGGGAATCTTGCCAGGATACAGAGCCGAGACGATAGAGATTCATTCAGTGCGCCTCCTAGGGTGATTTCTGATTGAAGGATCAGCAAATTTGCCGAATTCGTACGGGTCGTGGGAGCACGCCAAAACACCTTGTACTGGCGAGTGCCCACGTCTCACCACAGAGACACAAAAATGTTCTATCTCAGTGTCCTCCGTGCCTCTGTGGTGAAAAAACGGTCTCTTCTCAAAAAGTTGGGGGAAAAGTAGGGCGGAATGCCATTCCGCCTACATTACCCCGGTTTATTGAGATGATACAAAAAACGATCACCTCGAATAGACATCTGCATACCTATGGTAATCATCAAAGTTACCAGGTCAGTAATATACCACATTCAGGCGACAGCACAAGGATGGCAAAAGTCCGGGCGCTGTTATCCAAGAAAAATGCTATCAGTGTGTCTTTCTCACGTAAAACTTGTGCCCTGCATACCGGGTCTCTACCAGCCGCCCTTGCTCGACCAACTCGTGGACGACGGCCCAATCCACCCCGGTTCGTCGTTCGGGTTGCGCCCGCGCCAGGAACTCGCTCACGGCATCCTCCCGCATCGGATGCACGGACGTGATGCTCAACAGGTCACTCTCGACGTCGCCCGTGAAAGCAAATTCATTCCCCTCGTAGCCGATCAGGTATTCCACCCGCTCGAGCCGTTCACTCAGGATTTGATAAGCCCGGTTGATGCTTACCTCATCGGGCGGCTGCACCCACTCTTCCGCCGGCGGCCTGATGGGAATGGACAGATAAGCGCCGTCGGGCCGCAGTTGGGTCAAAAAGTCGGCCACTTCCTCCAGGTGCTCTGCATCATCGTTGACCCCGGCTACGAGCATCGTCTCCGTCGCCAGTTCCCCCTCGAACGCGCCCGCAAACTCGAGCGCACCGTCGAGGATCGAAGCCAATCGCAGAGCGCCGTGGGGCCGGTTGACCTGGCGCCAGGTTTCTTCTCGCACCGCGTCCATCTTTAGAGAGACCCAATCCGCTTCCATCAGAGCCTCTCTCACTTCCTCGCGCCATACTAGAGAGCTGTTGGTTATTACGGCGACCTTGATTCCCAACGACTTTAACAGTTCGATCTCACGGCCCAGGTTGACGTCCAGCGTCGGCTCTCCGTCGGGCACAAAACTGAGATAGTCAATGAACTCGCCGATTTTTTTCGCCCTTTCGACCTTGTCTCGGACGTCCCGCAGGATCTCATCCGGACCGTAGAACGCCCCCCTCTCGACCCGCATCGTTCTGGTGCGCCCCAACTGGCAATAGACGCAGGAATAGGTACATATCTTGGGCGGAATGTTGTTGATCCCCAGGCTGCGCCCCAAACGCCTGGATGGAACCGGGCCAAAGGCGATCATTCGGCGACCTCCCGCAATATGTCGTTCAGCTCACCCGCCTTGATGTAGCCGACCACCTCGATCTCTTGACCGCTCACTCCCTCCACCTCGGCCACCGCCTGGCGGATGGAGAGAGCCAGCGATATGGCAATGGGACAGAGAGGGGAGGATGGGCGGAATTTGTAGCTCACTCGCCCCTCTCCATCCACCGTCAGTTCCTCGATCAACCTCATCCGCACCACGTCCACCCCCGTCTCGGGGTCTATGACGTTAGAGAGACGGGCCAGTATCTCCTCGCGTAAAGCAACTGGTTCCTTCATATTTCCCTCCCGGATCGCTCCTCAGAAAACAGGTGATCCCTGATCCGCGCCCAGATTCCTCTCAGCGCGTCCGCCACTTGGTCGTCCTCATAGTCCGTCACCGGTCGCCCCTGGACCATCGCCTCGGTCACTACGGTATCGTAGGGAATCCGTCCCACCACCCCCACCCCACGCTCCGCACAGAAAGCAGCGATCTCGTCGGCGCGGGCCTGGTTCAGGTCCGCCTTGTTGATCGCCACCAGCGACTCCACGCCAAAGTGATCGGTGGTGCCCAGGACGCGCTCCAAATCGTGCGCGCCAGAGACGGTCGGCTCGACCACGTGGAGCGCCATATCCGCGCCAGCGCTGGCAGAGATGACGGGACAGCCGATCCCCGGCGGGCCATCCACCAGCAGCAGCTCTGCCCCGCTGTCCAGCGCCCGCAGCCGGCCCTGTTGCTTGACCAGTGTGACCAGTTTGCCCGAGTTCTCCTGCCCGGCAAAGAGATGGGCATGGAAGAGCGGGCCAAAGCGGGTATCGGAGCGGAACCAGCGGCCGGCCAGTTGCTCCTCCATACGAATGGCATCGTCCGGGCACTGATAGTAACAGGCGGCGCAGCCCTCGCAGGCCAGCGGATCCACCCGGTAGGCGTAGGTGAACGGGGTGTCGGAGGGACGCAGCACTGCGTCGAACCGGCAGACCCCGTAGCAAGCGCCACAGGCAGTGCACGCCTCCGAGTCAATGATCGCCACCTGCCCGCCCATAAAATCGTGCTCCTCCTGCTTGGCCGGGTCGAGCACCAGTTCCAGATTGGATGCGTCCACGTCGGCGTCGGCCAGGACGACGGGTAATTCCTGAGAGGCCAGGTGGGCCAGCGCCGCCGCGACGGTCGTCTTGCCGGTGCCTCCCTTGCCGCTGAGAATCACGAGTTGTTTCATCAAAACCTCCTTGACAGCGAAATCAACTGGGTGTGTTTCAGATGAGTTGGGTAAGACCTCGGAGGTCTAAACAGCTACCAAGCTGAGCAGTTACCCTTAAATTGAGAATTGCTGGAGGTGACCGCCGCCTCGACGACAAGGGTCACGATCTCGCGTCCCTCTCATCCGTGATGATGTTCGTGCTCCAACGCGCCGCCCAGTTGCTCCAGCGCATCACCCAGCCGGGCGTTGGCCTCTTCCATCAGGCGAGCGGCCTCCAGGAGCGCATACTGCGCCGCGCCGGCCCGCTCCGCCCAGCCCCGGAACTCGGCAGCGTGCTCGCCATTGTGTTCTACCCAGTGGGGCAACAGCACCCGCAGCTTGTCAATCTCTTTCATTTTTCCACCTCTTCCAGGGGCTCTAACGACACCCGGTGCTTGACAAAATCAATGTGACGGATCCGGCCGGCTACGATCTTGGGTTCCTCGAAAAAAGCCGAGAGACGCACACCCCCCTCGACCGGCTCCAGGCCGGTCACTTCCTCCGCGACCATTTGGTCGCCCAGGTAAACTTTTGCCTGACACATACGATAACCTCCTTCACGGGGCCGATGTTTCCGATCAACCCGCTGTCCTAAACTCGGCGATCCGCCACCACAGTTCGATGAACTGCTCCTGATACTCTGGCAGCGTCTCCACCAGCGGCGTCCCCTCCGAGTACGCCTCGGCGATGCGCCGGTCGAGCGGGATGCGCATCAGGATGGGAATATCCTCGGCGGCGCAGTACTCGTCCACCCCTCTATCCCCCACACCGTCCCGGTTGACCACCACGCCGACGGGCAGGCCCAGCTCGTCGCGGGCCACCTCGACCGCCAGCCGCAGGTCGTGCAGGCCAAAAGGGGTCGGTTCCGTGACCATCAGTACGAAATCCGCGCCCCGCATTGCCTCGACGACGGGACAGGCGGTGCCGGGCGGCGCATCCAGGATGACGGGCCGGTCGCCGGATTCCGGCGAGACGACCCACTGCTTCAATTGGTGGATGATGGGAACGGCCATCGGCTCGCCCACGTTCATCGTACCCTGGGCAAATTCGACCCCATCAGCCCGCCCCCGCTCGATACTGCCTATCACGTGCAACACCTCGTCAATCGCGCCAGTGGGACAATTGAGGGTGCAACTGCCGCAGCCGTGACAGAGTTCGGGAAAGACGAGCACCTTCTCTCCGACCACGGCAATGGCGTTGTATTGGCATACCTCGGCGCAGCGCCCGCAATAGATGCACTTTTCCGGGTTCACCTCTGGGACCATCAAACCCACCTCACGGCGCTCCTCGATAGTGGGGTTGAGAAAAAGAGCAGCGTTCGGTTCCTCAACATCGCAATCCAAGAACAACAGATTGGCAGGATGCGGCTTGGCGGACAAAGCCGTAACGGATTCTTTCCTGGCCGTCCAATCCTGCCGCTCCGCTGTCATACTCAGCGCCAGATTGACGGCGACGGTCGTCTTGCCCGTGCCGCCCTTGCCGCTTGCTACTGTAATGATCATCTACCTGTTCCTTTTTGTTCTTCCCGGTAAATAGCCTCCAGGTGACGTAACGCCTCCTGATGCTCGATCTGGCAATCTGGACATCCTTGCAGATGTTCCACAACTGAGGGCAAGAGATCAGGGCCACCCAGAGTCAACAACTCGGAATAATACTCCAACACGGCGAAACATTCATCACAGGCCAGTTCCGATGGGTCTTGCAACAACAATTTCCATAATGGTTCCACCACACTCGACACTCGTGCACCTCCCGGCAAATGCCCATTGCGGTAAAAGTGACACGTCCGGAAAAAGCTGCTCCACGTGCGACTTTTGCCCTGATGCGTAAACCCCGCCCACCTGTCATTCCCCGAACATGGCTGCTCAGCCACCCGGCCTGGACTGTCAAACCAGTCCAGAGATTGCAACTTCCAACGGTTCTCGGCCACACACTGTCCCCGAGCCTCCTCCCGCCGGATCTGGCGATCCGGCGGGAGCGACCCAAGTTGCCCCCTCCCTTCACTCGCGCGTCATCTGTGCGCCGCACTTGGGGCACTTTTTCTGGTAACAAGGTTGGCCGACCGTGTGCGGCTCCCGATGCCCACACTTGGGGCAGACGCAATCTCCGCCCGGCCCGGCGGCGAACCCGCCGCCCATCCGGCCCGGCCCGCGACCACCGCCGCGACCACCACCACGACCACGACCGCTGCCGCGCCCCGTGCCACTTCCACGACCCATCTCACTCACCTCCTCACTTGCAAACTGGACACCTTTCCTTTCTGACCCCTACTGAACTGAATGTTCATCTCTGGCGGCCGCCGGAGCGTGTTGACCAGCGTGGCGTGCTTTGCCACTCCGATCAGCCGTCTTTTCACCTCGTCGGGCGGCTCCGGCTCAACGCGGATCGTTACCTCCAACGCGCCTACGCGACGGGGACGCTCCAACTCCTCGTACTCTAGCTCTAGGCTCACCCGCTCGAACGGAATTTCGTGCAAGCGGCAAGAGTTGACCACAAATTCGAGCACACAAGCGCCGAACGCCGCCGCGAACATCTGCGGCGCGCTCATCGCCGCACCCGCGCCCCCATCCTCCGGCGCTGCATCCGCGACCAGGGTGTGGCCCTCGGCGGTCGCCAGGAAACGCATGCCGTCTACGTGCTGCACCGTCAGTCTCATTCCGTTCCCTCCGAGAGCCAGGCTCTACAACAGGGCGGGCCAAAAGACGTCGTAGAGCAACAGGTCATCGCTCACGTCAAAGATGCGGTGCTTTGTGCCCCGTGGGACGCGCACGCTCACGCCCGGCTCGAGCCAAAACTCCCCGCTCCCCTCCACCCACATCCTGGCCTGCCCGGACAGGGGATAGAGAATGTCGTCCGAGTGCTCGTGGACGTGCTCCGGCACCTCCAGGCCACGACCGATCCGGACGAGCATACAGGTCACGTCCGTGTCCTGGGCCGCTCGAGAGACCAGTACTTTGATCCAGACGCCTTCCACCGTCGGATGCGGTTGCCACTCCAACTCCTCGACGTTTGTGACATGTTTCACGTTGCCATCTCCTTTACTTCCCAATCTCCAACGTGCTTCCGACCCCGGCCCAGATGAACGCCTCTCCGTAGGCCTCCTCGAACAACTCGCGAGCTGCGTCGCCCGAACAGTGGCAGGGAGCCACTCTTTGCACGCCCAACTGTTGGAAATCCTCGACGATGGTCGCTATCTGCTGCCTGCTCGCGCTGCCCAGGTGAAAGCCGCCCATCACCAGGTACACCTCCCCGCCCACGCTCTCTTTGGCGCGGCGCACCATCTCCACGACGCCGGGGTGCGCGCAGCCGGTGAGAACGACCAACGGATGTTGTTTATCCGCGCCGTCCGCAGTCTCTACCACCAGCGCCTGCTCGACGATGCCCGAACCGACCTCGCCGGTGGTGTGAACACCGGACAATATCTCCAGCGGCGCGCTCACCTCCACCAACTCGGTGCGGGCGCGCACACTATCCTTGAACGAGGCCGGGAACGCAGCCGGCGCGTAGACCGTCGGCCTGGCCCCCGCGTCCAGCAACCCTGCCAGCCCGCCGGTATGGTCGCCGTGGGCGTGGGAGAGCACGACGACGTCTATCTCACGCGGATCGAGGCCCAACTTGTCCATATTCCCCAAAAGCGTGAGGCCGTCGCCGCCGGTGTCGAAGAGCACCGTCGCCTCCCCTGTCTCCACCAGGCAAGCGAACCCCCAGGCGGCCCGCAGCGCCGGGTCATAGTCCCGCGCTCCCACGGGGGCGTTATTGTCGTAAACGATAGTGAACGTCACGCTCTTTACCTCCTCCGTGGGCGTCGGCTGCGGCGTGGCGCTGGGCAGCGGTGTAGATGTCGCCGTCGTTGCCGCCGCCGGTGCAGCCGTCGCCGCCGGTGGAAGCGAGGGAGTAGGAAGCGCAGTCTCCATCTGTGGCGCACACCCCGCCGCCAACAGGCTCCCCCCAACCATCGCCATCCACACTCGCCTCATCGCGGCTCTCCTCAGCGTCCGCGCCTACCACGGCGCCGCCGCCCGCGCCCACGTCCACCCCCGCGCCCGCCTGTCGCCGGATACGAGTTGTTCGCAGCGGCGCCGCTCTGCCGTGGGGATACTGCCGCCGGCGCGGTGCGTTGCGTCAGCCAGCGGCCCACTGCCTCCGCCACCGCCCTGGCCGCCCGAGCCAACAGACCCACTCCGGTAGCGACGGCGACCGCTCCGGCAGTCTCCGCCAAAGGACTGGGTTGGTACACACTGGGGGCCGGTCGCTCCGGCGCGGGGACCAACTCGCCCTGAACCACAGGCTGGATGGCCCCTTCCGGGCAAGCCTCAATGCAGACCTCACACCCCTTACAGAGCGCCTCTGTGACGCGCGCCTTGCCGCCCACCAGGGCGATGGCGCCGGTGGGGCACTGCTCGACGCACGCGCCGCAGCCGGTGCAGCGTCCGGCATCGATCCATACGGTCTGTCCATTCGACATTCCATTCACCTCCCTGAACTCGCCAACATCACAGCTCGCCATTCGCCATCCACGTGCGACCTGTGGTCGCCTATCATTGCGATGAATCCGCCACAGGGCAGCTTCGACTGCGACTGCGGCCACCAACGCGGAAAGAGCGTGGTTTGCCAGGCGACGCGCACGTCATCCCCAGCGACCGAGCGCAGCAACCGCTCGAGCTCGCCCACGCTGTAGAAATGCGCGGCGTCGTAGACCGTCGGTCGAAAGAGACCGGTCAGCCGGCGCTGCAAGCCGAGCACGCTCCGGCGGTTGAGCACACCCAAGAGCACTCCCTGTCGCGCCACCCGCAGCGCCTCCGCCAACGCCTCTCGTGGCCGCTCCAGGAACTCGAGCGTCGTGATGAACACCGTCAGGTCGAACGCGCCAGTGGCAAAGGCGAGTCTCTGGGCAGCACACCGTACCAGAGGGACGCCGCCCGATGCCTGCGCCTGCGCCAGCATAGCCGCCGAGAGATCCAGTCCCACTACCTCCAGCCCCCGGTCGCTCAACCAACGGGCAAAGTGACCGGTGCCGCACCCAACCTCCAGCACCCTCGAGGCGCGAGGGAGACCCTCCAGCAACCGGCGCAACGAGGCTTTCTCCAACTCGTCGGCCCGCCGTCCCTCTGGCGTCTCGTACCAGGCCTCGTAGCGAGCGGCAATCTCTCCGTCAAAGGCAAGCGCGTGAGTGCTCACTCCGCCTCCGCAGGTTCGGGGCACGCATTGGAAAACGTGACGTTCATCACCACATCTCCGCACTCTGCGGCCCGGTGGAATGTCTCCTGCAAAGCGCCAAAAACCTCCTCCTCCTCGCCCCACACCAGGGTACTCATCTCGCCGAGGCGCAAGTTCAACCCGCTCTGGCGAAGAACACGCAGCGCCTCGCGGATGGCCGGACCAAGCGATTCCTGCCGCAGCGGATAGAGGCTGACCTGTGCCGTTATCACGTTCATCTCAAACCCCTCGTTTGTCCTGGAACGCCAGGCTATCCACATATCTGCTCAATAATTCGGGGTAAAGACCTCCGAGGTTTGGGAAACCTCGGAGGTCTGGGCCGATTCACCCCAAGTTATTGAGAACATACCTGTCCACTGTAAACCAAAGAATCTTGTCCCGCCTT
>Ga0180431_10001746_pt1 | contig 29777 bp, 28 predicted proteins | sample SS_ome_11_FD_132459 | JGI IMG/M metagenome (GOLD analysis project Ga0180431, IMG submission 132459) | Hypersaline lake sediment archaeal communities from the Salton Sea, California, USA - SS_1_MS_1 metaG | ecosystem: Environmental > Aquatic > Non-marine Saline and Alkaline > Hypersaline >... | reverse complement strand
CGCCCTCTCACTGCCTCTTTGTACTCTTCTATACTGCCTCTCGTCATGCTCCCCCTTCTGGGTAACATTCTTTCTGAGGCAACTATACCACCTTCGGTAACATTTATTATCAGTCAATTCGGGCACTTGACAACTTAGGGCGAATAATGTAAACAGAGTGCTACATAAGACACACTGACAAACCCCGGAGTATCCCCTCGCGTGTCCAGCCCGCGCCCGCAATTGGCAGTAGTGTCTGTCTGCGGGCGGGCGTTTGAGATAGCAGACGGGTGCCTGACCGGCGTAGAGAGCTATCTGCGTTTCTAAGTGTGATATGTAGCCCCTCATGCTGATGCTGAGGAATTCGTGCACTCTGTCACGGGCAGCAGGCGGCGTTTGTACCTGACACTGTCATGTTCCGGCGGGGGTGAACAATGACCTTCTCGCACATCACGGAGTTCAAGACCTATCGCAAGGACTGGAGGGAAGACTACAAGCGCAAGCTTGTCTCGGCTGAGGAAGCGGCCAAGGTCGTCAAATCGGGCGACCGCGTGGCCCTGCCGTTCGCGCACCCCACCCAGGTGCCCCTCGCACTGGGCAAGCGCAAGGATGAGCTACGGAACGTTTATCTGGAGATCAACGCCCCCTCCGTCGATCCCGGCTGGCTTCAACCGGGGTGGGAGGACCACTTCTCCGTTGCGGCGATAAACTTCCTCGGCCCCATGGGCCGTCCCTCGCACGACGCCAAGGTCACATCGTTCATTCCGTGCCTCATGTCGCTCAGACCCAAGCTGGCCGATGAGGGGCGCAAGAGCTTCAGGCAAGAGATCGACGTCTTCATGACCAACGTCTCGCCGCCCGACGAGCACGGCTTCTGCAGCTTCGGCCCGCATCTGTGGAACAAGCGGAGCTATGCGACCAGGGCCAAGACCGTTATCGCCGAGGTCGACGAGAACATGGTCTACCCCTACAGGGGCAACAATCTGATACACGTCTCCGAGATAGACTATTTCGTCGAGGCATCGACGCCTCGCGTAACCGACGATCAGCTCAGGGAGCTGATCAAGACCACGGTGAAGGACGAGAGCAAGCATCAACAGTGGATCGACGTCCTGACCCTCAGCAACAAGCACGAGCCCGAGTACACGGCCCGTGGCTATCACCTGATGGGCCCGCTGATGGACATACTCACGCCGGATTTCTTCACCGGGGTTATGGGGATGGAAGAGCCCTATCCCGAGGCCTACGACATGGTCGGGTATGTGCGTGAACTGCTCAAGGACGGGGACACGATCGAGATCGGCGCGGGCAGGCCTACGACCTGGCTGCCGCGCGTGGGGCTGTTCAACGACCTTCAGGATCTGGGGATTCACTCGGAGATGGCGGCCTGGGGCATGACGGACCTCATCAAGGAGGGCGTGTTCAACGGAAAGCGCAAGACGCTGCACCGGGGGAAGGCTATCTTCACGGCACTGGATGGGGCGGGTTGGGATGGATACGTGTGGATGAGCGACAACCCGCTCATCGAGATGTACGATTGCGAGTACGTCCATAACCCGACCGTGATCGCGCAGAACGAGAACATGGTGGCCATCAACAGCGTTCTGCAGGTAGACTTCGCCGGCCAGATCACCTGCGAGACCCAGTTCGGGCCCAGGATGATCAACGGCCCCGGCGGCCAGCTGGATTTCCACCTCGGCGCTTTTATGGCCAGGGGTGGCCGGGCCATCAGCGCCCTGCGCTCTCTCGCGTTCGGCGGCAGCTCTACCATCGTACCCCTTCTTGCGGAGGGCTCTCTGGCCACCATCCCCCGCCAGTTCGCGGATTACGTGGTCACGGAGTACGGCATCGCCAGCCTCGCCGGCAAGAGCCACCGGGAGAGGGCCAACGAGCTTATTGCCATCGCCCACCCGGACCATCGTGCCGAGCTCAAGAAGGAAGCCCAGAGGCTCTTCTACCCCTAGGGGCTGGCCGCGTATACTTGACAGGGGGTGCATGACATATGCCGAAGCCGCTGGAAGGAATACGGGTTCTGGATTGGACGGCGTGGCAGCAGGGGCCGGTGGCCACCGCACTGCTGGCCGACATGGGGGCCGACGTCATCAAGATAGAGCCCCCCGAGGGAGAGCCCGGCCGGGGCATGCTCAAGATGTATGGAGCTGACCTGCCGCTCAACTTCTACTACCAGAATCAGAACCGTGGCAAGAGAGGAATCGTGCTCGACCTCTCCAAGGAGAAGGGACGGGAGGTACTGTACAAGCTCGTTGAGAAGGCGGACGTCTTCGTCACCAACTACAGGGAGAGCGCGGCGAAGCGGCTGAAGCTGGACTACGGCACGCTGAAGAAGTACAACCCCAAGCTCATCTACGCCCTTAGCTCCAGCTTCGGCCCCAAGGGGCCGGACGCGGACAAGATGTCCGCCGACTTCGCGGGGCAGGCGAGGGGCGGCATCTGGAGCATCACGCAGTCGGAGGACCTCGTACCGACGCCGATCGGGGCGGGATTCGCGGACGAGGTGGGGGGTGTGATGACCGCCTACGGCGTTCTCCTGGCTATCATCTCGCGGGAGCGGTACGGCATGGGCCAGAGGGTCGACGCCTCACTGCTGGGCGGCCAGATCGAGATGGGACGCCTCCAGTTCCAGATGTACTTCATGATGGGGATCGTGCCGCCCGGCTCCGTCATGGCGGCTGCTCGTAATCCGCTGTACTATGTCTATCAGGACAGGGAAGGCAAGTGGTTTGCCGTCGCGGCCCTCCAGGCCGACCGGTTCTGGCCTGACTTCTGCAAGGTCTTCGGCATAGATCATCTGGCCAAGGACCCCAAGTTCGAGAACCAAGGCGTGAGGGGCCAGAACTTCGACGAGCTCAAGCCAGTCCTGCTGGATATCATCAAGACCAGGTCGCGCGACGAGTGGTTGAAGGGTCTGGACGAGGCAGGCATACCGGCTGCTCCTGTTCAGGACTTCGCAGACCTGGCGGTTGACCCGCAAGTCATAGCCAACGAGTATGTCGTAGAGATAGATGACCCCATCCACGGCAAGGTCAAGGTCCCTGGTGTGCCCGTGAAGCTGAGTGAGACGCCCGGTAAAGTCGAGAAGCTTGCGCCGGAGCTTGGCCAGAACACCGAGGAGGTCCTGATGGAGTTGTGCGGCTATAGCTGGGATGACCTTGCCAAGCTGAGGGATGAGGGGGTCTACTAGGGGCTGAAAGGTAACATAGCGACCGACTGGAGGAGTGCATGACAGAGAGGATACTCGCCGAGGGGAACGCGGCGATCGGCTGGGGTGCCCTGAGCGCCGACTGTAAGTGCTTCTTCGGCTACCCGATCACACCGCAGAACGAGGTAATCGAGTTCCTGGCGAAGGAGATGCCCAAGCGAGGCGGCATATTCGTGCAGTCGCAGTGCGAGACGGCCACGATAAACATGCTCTTCGGCGCTGCCTCCTGCGGGGTGCGGGCCATGACATCCACGTCGAGCCCGGGGTGGGGCCTGATGCTTGAGGGCATGTCGAACTTGGCGGCGGCGCGCCTGCCCTGCGTCGTGGCGCTGGTGCAGAGGGTGGGGCCGGGCGTCCAGCGATTGACGCATAGCCAGCAGGACTACAACTCGGCGGTCAAGGGTGGTGGAGGGGGAGGCTACAAGACGATCGTCCTTGCTCCAGCGTCCGTCCAGGAAACACACGATCTGATGCAGGTGGCGTTCTATCTGGCCGACAGGTACCGCAACCCCGTTGTGGTGCTGAGTGACGGTCTGATGGGCCATGTGACGGAGCCCCTGGAGCTGCGTAAGCACGAGTTCGGCCCGCTCCCGGAGAAGGAGTGGGCTGTGACCAACCATGGCCGCCATCCCGACGGCAAGCATCGCGCGATAGGGGCCAGCTACAATCCGCTCAAGGGCGAGTCGTTCGTCTCGTATCTGGAGGATATGAGGAACACCTACAAGGAGATCGAGGAGAACGAGGTCAGATTCGAGCAGTACAAGACCGAGGATGCGGACCTCATACTCGTGGGATACGGATACTGCGCGCGTGTGGCTGAAGAGGCCGTGGACATGGCGCGGGCCGAGGGGCTGAAGGCCGGAATGCTGAGGCCGATCACGCTATGGCCGTTCCCGTACAAGGCTATCAGGGAGCTGGCGAACCGTGGCTGCAAGTTCCTGGTGGTTGAGGACAGCCTTGGCCAGATGGCGGAGGACGTCAGGATCGGCGCTGGGGAGACGGCTGAAGTGCACCTGGCGGACGTCACATTCCGTCATCTCACTTCGGAGGACGGGATGATCATGCCATCCAGGGTGCTCGAGGAGATCAGGAGACTGCTATGAGCGACGAAGGCAAGGCGCTGGTGAAAGAGAGGGTTGCCGGAAGGCCGGAGATATTCATAAGGGAGTGGTTCGCAGACTACCTGTGGGACCTGTTCTGCCCGGGCTGTCAGACGCCGATCGTTGGCCGGATCGTCGCCGAGGTGCTCGACGACCTGGGAATAGGCGACACGGCGATCATGGTCGGGTGTGTTGGCTGCAGTGGTATCCTGATAGGTGGCTTCGATGTGGACAAGGTCTCCCCTGCGCACGGGAGAGGCCCCGACGTGGCGACCGCGATCAAGCGCATCTACCCCGACACCGTCGTTTTCACGGTCCAGGGGGACGGCGACTGCATTGCGATAGGCGCGGGCCCGTTCACCGGTGCCCTCACCAGGGCGGAGAAGATCACGATCATCATGGTGAACAACACCAACTTCGGCACTACCGGCGGCCAGTTGGGTCCGACTACCCTGGTGGGGCAGGTGACGACGACATCGCCCGATGGCCGGAACCCTGCGCTGGAGGGCTATCCGGCACACGCCGCTGAGATCGCGGCCACGTTCAAGGGCTGTGCATACAGCGCCAGGGGTTCGCTTCACACGCCGGCCAGCTACCAGAAGACGAAGGGCTACGTGAAGAAGGCGTTCCAGAAGCAGATGAACGGTGTTGGCACAAGCTTCGTCGAGGTGCTGACGGCTTGCCCGACGAACTGGCACCTGTCGCCGGTGGACAGCCTGAAGTACATCGAGGAGAATGTCATTCCCGAGTTCCCGTTGGGCGAGTTCAGAGACGTGGACAGCCTCGAGTAGCACGGTATCTGGGAGGACAAGCATGGCAGGACAGAACGGATCACGAGGCGAGGTGCTAATGGCGGGAATCGGCGGCATGGGAGTCCTGGTTGCGGGACAGGTGCTGCTGGAGGCCGCCTTCCATTCGGGCAAGCAAGTCACCTACATCGCATCATACGGCTTCGCAAGGCGCGGCGGCCTCTGCGAGTGTACGGTGATCCACTCCGACGACAAGATAGCGTCGCCGCTGCTTGACCAGGCGCAGGTGGTGATGCTTCTCGACAGCGCGCAGTTTATCATGTTCGAGCACAGGGTCCGGCCGGGGGGCACTATCCTGGCCGAGCAGGCCGGGTTGAACGCAGACCGCAAGCGGAAGGACTACACCCTCTACGCGCTGCCGTGTCTCGACATCGCCGTCAAGGAGATGGGCTCGACGCTGGGCAAGAACCTCATAATGCTGGGGGCCTACGTGTCGATCATCGGCTCCGTGTCACCTGAGCTCTGCGAGAAGGAGCTGCGGCAACGATATGAGGACAACCCCAAGGTGCTGCAGAGGAACCTCGACGCCTTCAGGCGGGGGCTTGAGTTGGGCAAGAACGCCAGCGACTACCTGGTGAGCTAGGGAAGTCAGAGGGGGGCAGTGGAAATGACGGGCGCAGAGCTGGTTTGCCGCATATTCAAGGACGAGGGCGTGAAGTACGTCTTCGGCGTTCCGGGCAGCACGGAAGTGCCGATCATGGACGCGATCGCGCAGGACCCGGATATCAAGTACGTCAGCGCCGTGCACGAGGCCGTGTCCACGGGCATGGCGGACGGCTACGCGCGGGCGTCGGGGGAGGTGGGCGTCGTCCTCGTCCACACCTCGCCGGGCACGGCTAATGTCGTTGGCAACCTCTATACGGCGCACGCGGCAGGAACCCCGATGCTGGTCATCGGCGGCAAGCAGGACACTAGGCTGCAGTGGAGCGACTGCTACCTGGACTCGAACCTGCTGCCGATGGTGAGCCAGTACACCAAGGCCGCGTGGGACGTCAACCATGCCCACGACCTGGCGACGGCCCTGCGCCGCGCCTTCAAGGAGGCGCGTACTCCTCCCACCGGACCTGTCTTTCTAGCGATACCCCGCGATCTCCAGGAGCAGCAGGTGGACGTAGACCTGTCTCTCGAGCGCCGCCGCTGGGTCCCCCCGGAGGGCCGGCCCGACCGCGAACGCCTGCGGGAGGCGGCGAAGCTCCTGGTCGAAGCGGAGCGTCCCGCTATCCTCGCCGGGAGGCAGGTGGCCGACGCCGATGCCGTGCCGGAACTGGTGCGGCTGGCCGAGCTGCTCGCCATTCCCGTGTATGCCACCGCACAGATACCGAAGTGGGTATTCCCGACTAGCCATCCGCTGTACTACAACAGGATACTGCCCATAGGATTCCAGCTGGCAGGACTCGATGGCCCTGCCGACGTCGTGCTGGCCATCGGCAGCTACCTGTTCAAGCAGATACTGTACATGCCGGGCGCGCTTCTCCCTGCGGGGATGAAGTTCATTCAGATAGACCTGGACCCGGGCGGACTGGCCAGGGATTGTCCTGCGGACATAGCCATGCTGGCAAGCCCGAAGACGGCACTCGCCGAGTTGGCGGACGAGATCGAAGGGATGCTGTCGGATGCTCAGCGTGAGGCTGCCAGGCAGAGGTTCGACCGCCTGAAGCGGGGACGTGAGGAGGCCAGAGAGGCTCGCGAGGTCCAGTTCAAGGAAGTCCGGGATGTGGTGCCGATACACCCGTCTCGTGCCATGTCCGACATTGTCGCGGCCCTGCCCAAAGGCACCATAATCGTAGATGAGGCGGTGATGCTCACCACCTACGTCGAGTATCTGTATGAATCGCCTGATGTGAGCAGCTACTTCAGCTCCAACGCGTGCCTGGGATGGGGACTGCCTGCGGCGTTGGGGGTATCTCTTGCGGCCCCGGGCAGGCCGGTGGTGGCCCTCATTGGGGACGGGGCCACGCTGTTCGGCATTCAGGCGCTATGGACGGCGGCGAGGTACGAGCTGCCCGTTGTCTTCGTGGTGCTCAATAACAGCGGATTCAACGCCATCAAGTGGGCTTTCGCCGCATTCCCGTTCAGGACGTGCGGCCCGGACGCGGATCTGGGCTGCGACCTGGGCAATGTAGACTTCCCGGGCGTGGCGAGGGCATTCGGCGTGGATGGCGAGCGCGTGGAGCAGCCGGGCGACGTTCGGCCAGCATTCGAGCGCGCGATTGGGGCCAGGAAGCCGGTGCTGGTCGACATAGCCCTCGATCCGAAGGACGTCGGCTGTGGCCTGCCGCGACTTCCGTAAGCACCACCTGACGGTGGAGGGGGTAGTGAGATGGCATTCAAGGCAGTGGACATCGTCGGAATCTCGATACTCATGGACTACGAAGCCATGTTCAAGGAAGCTGGTGTAGACGTCCAGCTTGCGGTCAACCCTTGTCCCCTGGGAGCCACCGAGGATCAGGTCATAGCGGCGATCGGGGAAGCAGAGGCGGTCGTGACGCAGACAACATTCCAGCCCTTCTCCCGAAGGGTCCTCAGCAGTCTGAGCAACTGCAAGCTGGTCGCAAGCATCGGGGTTGGCTACGACTACCTGGACGTGGATGCCGCCACCGAGTTCAGCATCCTGGCCACAAACGTGCCCGACGCCAGCATCAGGGAGGTCTCGGACCACGCCATGGCTCTGATACTCGCCTGCACAAGGGGCATCGTTCGGTTGAATGAGGTCGTCAAGCGGGGCGGATGGACCTCGATTGCCTGTCCGGAGATCGGCGGCGAGATATGGCCCAAGCTCTCCAGGCTGGAGGGGCAGACGCTCGGTCTCATCGCATTCGGCAGGATCGCACGGGCGGTGGTGCCCAAGGCGAAGGGATTCGGAATGCGCGTTATCGCCTACGATCCTTACGCGAGCCCCGAGTCGTTCAAGGAGCTTGGCGTGGAGAGTGTCGAGCTTGACCAGCTCCTGCGGGAGTCTGACGCCGTCTCGATTCACACGCCTCATACCGGGGAGACGACCGGCCTCATCGGGAGGGAAGAGCTGGCGAAGATGAAGCCCAACGCCTGCCTGATCAACACCGCACGCGGCGCTGTCGTGGACCACGAGGCCTTGTATGAGACCCTGAGCCAGGGCGGCGTCTACATGGCGGCGTTCGATACGACTGAGCCCGAGCCGATACCGGCGGACAGCCCTCTGCTGAAGCTGGACAACTTCATAGTCACCGCTCACTCAGCGGGCCTGTCGCCCCTCGCCTTCGCCGAGCTGCAGAGGAGGCCGGCGTTGGAGGTGATCAGGGTGGCCAAGGGCGAGTGGCCTGCCGGCCTGCTCAATCCCGAGGTGAAAGACAAGTTCCGCCAGCGTTGGGGCAGGAGCTGGGGAGGGGCGTAGATGGCGTTCAAGGTCGCTGACGTGCTAGGGGTTTCCCTGGTTGTCGACTACAGGGAGATGTGGAAGGAGGCCGGAGTTGAGGCCGAGTTGGTGCAGAACCCGTGTTCCTTCGAGTCCACCGACGACGACATAATCAAGGCCGTAGGGGACGCCGACGCGGTGATCGCCCAGGCTGCCTACCAGCCCTTTCCCAGGAATGTGTTGTCCAGCCTTCCGAACTGCAAGTTCATCATCAGCGTGGGCATAGGCTATGAGAGGCTGGACATTGATACGGCGACCGAGCTCGGCATCATGGCGGCGAACGTGCCGGACGTCTACGTCGAGGAGGTGTCCGACCACGCGATGGCGCTGATCCTCGCCTGTACCAGGCGGCTGGTGGAGCTTGACAGAATGGTCAAGACGGTGGGCTGGAAGGCCCAGCCCGACCCGTACATAGGGAACGAGGTCTGGCCGAAGATGTGGCGGCTGCGGGACAAGACGCTGGGGTTGATCGGGTTCGGTCGCATCCCAAAGGCGTTGGTTCCGAAGGCCAAAGGCTTCGGCGTCCGCATCCTGGTGTATGACCCGTATGTCGAGCCGCAGGTGTTCAAGTCCTTCGGCGTCGAGCAGGTCGACCTCGATACGCTGCTGAGGGAGTCGGACGCCATATCCATTCACGCGCCGCACACGAAGCAGACCCAGCACCTGATCGGGCTGGAAGAGCTGAAGAAGATGAAGCCCACGGCCTGTCTGGTGAATACGGCCCGTGGTCCCATAATCGATCACGATGCATTGTACATGGCGTTGAAGGATGGCATCATTGCCGCCGCAGCCGTGGACGTAACAGAGCCGGAGCCGATACCGGCTGACAACCCTCTTCTGAAGCTGGACAACTTCGTGGTCACCGCACACTCGGCCCACGCCTACGGCTCGGCGAACCCGGCGGTATCGCAGCGGCCCGGTGAGGAGATCATCAGGGTGATCAGGGGCGAGTGGCCCATTGGACTGATCAATCACGATGTCAAGGAGAGATACAGGCAGAAGTGGTCTCAGATCTGAAGCTGGCTAGGGGGACGAATGGCCAAAGGTGAAGTAGTCATAGACGAGAGCGTCTGCAAGGGCTGTGGATACTGCGCGGCGTTCTGCTCGCGTGAGGCGATCGTCATGTCCACGGACAGGGTGACGCCGAAGGGGTACATACTCCCCGAGTTCGCTCACCCCGAGAAGTGCAACGGATGCGGCATCTGCGCCTGGATGTGCCCCCGGTTCGCGATCGAGGTCTACAAGTACGTGGAGGCCAAGACCTAGCCCCTCCGACTGGCGGCCCCTCGGGATTCGGGTTCCCGCGGCCTTACCGGCCGCTCGTCTTTGTCTTCGAGAGTCCGGGATGCAGTCTCGGCCACAGGTCGGAGAGGGTACCGATATGAGAAGTGTCGAGTTGAGCGTCACGATTCGAGCGCCAAGGGACGTGGTGCTATACGAGATATCCGAGTACACTCATCCCCCGATCCTGCACTACTGGTGCATCAAGTCGGTCGACGTTCTGGAGGAGGAGGGTGGCACCAGCGTCGCACTTTGGCGGCTCAAGGTGCTGGGGTTCACCCGCCAGGCGAAGCAGAGGCAGATCGTGACGCCGCCTGACAGGATGAGCAATGAGACCCTTGAAGGCTTTGCCAGAGGCACTCTTGAGACCACGCTGCTTCGCGAGACCGACGAAGGTACTGAGATCGCGGACAGAGTCGACATCAGAATACCCCGCTGGGGGATACTGCTCGAGTTGCCCGTCGCCTGGTATACCAAACGCATGACCAGGCGCATACTCCTGGACCATAAGTGGGACCTGGAAGCGAGATACGGCTCGCCCGCCGCCGATAGGGAGACGGCTGCAGAAGGAGGCGCTAAGTGACTGAGACAGCCATGTGGGGAATGGAGGGGGCTCGACTCCTCTATGAGCACCGTGGCGAGAGGGCCAGGGAGCTGGCCAAGCAGGGCAGGGAGGTCATCGGCTACTTCTGCGCATATACCCCTGTCGAGTTCCTGACGGCGCTCGATCTGGTGCCGTATCGTATTCACGGCGGCGTCGGCAGGCCTCTGGAGAAGGTCGATGAGTACCTGGAGACCATCGTCTGCCCCTACGTGCGGAGCGCCTTCGACATGGCGTTACGGGGCGAGTACAATTTCCTCTCCGGCGTCGTCATACCGCATACCTGCGATGCGATGCACCGGCTGTATGACATATGGATGTACTACATCAAGCCGGGCTACGGCCACAGCATCACGGTGCCGCACATGACGCACAAGGCTTCTTTCGAGTACTTTCGCAACGAGCTAGCGACTTTCCGAAGAAGCCTGGAGCGATACGCGGGCCGTCCCATCGACAATGGGAGGCTCCGCGAGGCAATCCGCGAGCACAACCGCTGCCGGCGTCTGGTCAGGGAGCTGTACGACCTGAGGAAGAGCCAACCGCCCGCGCTGTCGGGCACCGAGGCGATGTGGGTGTTGCTGAACGGCACTACCATACCGGTCGGCGAGTACAACGACCTGCTGGAGAGCGTTATCGAGGAGGTGCGGCGGCGTAAGCCGGAGCCCGATGACAAGCCGAGGCTCATGTTCGTGGGCAGCGAGGTCGACGACGCGTCGGTGATACATCACATCGAGGACTGCGAGGCGAACGTGGTCATGGACGACCTCTGCACCGGCAGCCGTCACTTCTGGGTGGACGTCGACGAGACGAAGGAGCCTGTGGAGGCTCTCGCGGAGCGATACCTTGGCGGAAGGACATGCCCCTGCACCTATCGCAGCGGCATTGCTTCCGAGCGCTTCGGCTATCTCGGCGAATACGCGCGTGACTGGGACATCGACGGGGTGCTGGTATACGCGATCCGGTTCTGCGACACCTACCAGCTAGATGCCCCCGAGATACAGGACTACATGCAGGAGCTGAAGCTGCCGGTGCTCTACCTCGAAGATGACTATGTCAAGCCCGCGCTGGGGCAGTGGAGGACGAGGGTCGAGGCGTTCCTGGAGACGATAGAGGCGCGCAAGGAGTAGCAGATGACACAGCAGACCGGCGAGAAGACCAGCTCCCGCAAGTTCACGGAGTCGGCGGGGAAGATACGCACCGTGGTCAAGCGCATGTACAAGCAGGCACAGCAGGCCAAGGAGGAGAACCGGCCGATCGCCTACTGCATGGTCATGTGCAACTATGAGGAGATCCTGGCCGCCATGGACATCGTCCAGGTCTACACCGAGAACTACGCCGGTCTCTGTGCCGTCAAGCGGCAGGCAGCCGTCTACATGGACAAAGCCCGTGCCGAAGGCTACTCTGAGCTGCTATGCGGCTACGCCCAGGTGGGCATAGGGTTCGACGCCATGCGCTATGAACTGGGCGAGATGCCCCCGGATGCCCCCGACGGTGGCATGCCGGAGCCGGACATGCTGCTCGGGTGCAGCATGGGCTGTGACCCGCGCTGGAAGTGGTACCAGGCCCTGGGCCGCTACAAGAACACGCCCATCTACAACATGGACTTGCTGATGCCCCAGAGCGACGCCAACATCGACGAGATCGAGGAGTACTCCGTTCGCTACATGGCGGAGGAGCTGAGGGGGCTCATCGCCTTCCTGGAGGAGCAGACGGGCGGGAAGATGGACTATGACCGCTTGATGGCGATCGTGAGGCAGGTGGAGGAGACGCGGTGGTGGTGGCGGGAGGCCTACGAGCTGAGGAAGGCCATACCCTGCCCCATGACCACGCAGGATCACTTTGTGCTCTTCGTGCCGCACCACATGATGCTCACGGATGAGTTCACGCTGGAATTCTACAAGGGGCTCTACGATGAGCTCAAGGAGCGCGTGGACAACGGCATCGGGGCTATCGACGACGAGAAGTACCGGCTGCTGTGGGGTGTGGGTATACCGCCCTGGCACAGCATGTACATCCTGGACTACTTCCTGAACTTCGGGGCCGTCTTCGCCGCCGAGACTGCGTACATGGTCCCCGAGCCGTACGATATCCCCGACAGGGTGGACGATCCCGTTGAAATGATCGCACGGCGCATGTTCGTGCGGAACAGCTCGCTGCAGAGGCGGGGCAGGGCGGCCGGCAACGTGCCGGCCCTGGCCATGGCGCACCTGGAGCGGATCGAGGACTTCAGCCTCGACGGCGTGGTCATGCACGTCACGCGGTCGTGCCGGGCATCGACGATGGGCCAGATCATGGTCAGGAACGTGATCCGGGACCGCTATCCGAACATGCCGGTGATGTTCCTGGAGAGCGACATCGTGGACGTCGATACCTTCTCCGACACCGAGGCCAAGAACCGCATCGACACCTTCATGGAGATGGTGGAGGCCCGCAAGGGCTCGACCAAGTAAGGGGCGATCCCCTCCCCACCCCGCCCTGCCTGCCCACGGGCGCTGCGCTCCCGAGCCCTTGCCTTTGAGAAGGTAGGGCGTTCGCCCTCGAATGCCCATGGGTAGCCAGGGAGCAGATGCTCCCGGAGATGTGCGGGAGAGGTGCAGGACACATCCTGCCGGAGGTCTGGGGGTGTCCCCCAGACTTCAAAGTCCCCCAAGACTGGGGATTAGGGGGTTGATCGTGACCTTGCATTGGCATGAAGCTCGATGGTTCAACGATTGCCCTGCCATCCGGCGTTGGGTGGTCCCACCCACCTGCCCACGGGAGTTGCACTCCCGATCCCTCGCCTTCGGGAGGGTAGGACGTCCGCCCTCGGATGCCCATGGGTAGCCAGGGAGCATCTGCTCCCTGTGATCGCACGTAGGGGTCAGGTAACCTGACCCCTACAGAATGGCGAAGCCCCCGAGACGTATATGGGAGGGTGGGTGGGAAGAACCACGTTGGCCTTTGGCAGGGCGGGCGTGGAGTGTGGGGATCGGACACAACTCCTGCCCGGTTTGACGCCCCGATCCCTATCTACGATAATCCTCGGTGTGGTGTGTCGCTCCCCTGATCTGGGAGCGCCGTGTGTTTTACCCGCAACTATCACATGACCGAAAGCGTACTTTTCACGTGGAGCGGGGGCAAGGACAGCGCGATGGCGCTGTATGAGCTGCAGATGCAGGGCACCTGCGACGTGGCCGCATTGCTCACGACCGTGACGCGTGACTACGGCAGGGTCAGCATGCACGGCGTCCGAGAGGAGCTGCTGGACAGGCAGGCGCGGGCTCTGCACCTGCTGCTGGACAAGGTGTACATCGGGGCTGGTGCCTCTAACGAGGACTACGAGGCAGCGATGCGGGACACGCTGTACCGCTACCGCGAGCAGGGGATACAAAGGGTTGTGTTCGGCGACATCTTCCTGGAGGACCTGAGGAAGTACCGCGAGGACAACCTGGCGCGGGTGGGGATGCAGGCGCTGTTCCCGCTCTGGAAGCGCGACACCGCCGAACTGGCGCATACGTTCGTAGACCTCGGTTTCAAGGCCACCGTCACGTGCGTTGACTCCGAGTATCTGGATAGGGGCTTCGCCGGTCGGGACTACGATGAGAGTTTCCTGGCAGATTTGCCGCCCGCGGTCGACCCGTGCGGCGAGAACGGCGAGTTCCACAGCTTCGTCTATGACGGGCCGGTCTTCCGGGAGGGCGTGCGCTTCGGTAGGGGGGAGGTCGTGATCAGGGACAACCGTTTTTACTTCTGCGACCTGGTCCCGGTCTGAATCTGTCGATGGATATGGGTCATGAGCGTCGATCCGCATGAGCTGAGGGCTAGACTCACTGCCGACGTCAGGGAGCGGATCATGCGCGAGAACTGGCACTCGCACGACGCGAGGTGGTTCCTCAAGGTCGGTGTTGAGTGTGGCTTCGACGTTGCCAACAGGCTGAACCAGTCCACACTGAGGTCGATGGCGAAGACCGAGATGCGGCGTCTGATAGACGCCAGCGGGTGCGGCCCGATCGAGACCACGGAGGACCTGGCCAAGGTACTCGGGCTGGCCATGGAGGTCTATTTCCCGCCGCCGATGCTGGAGGGGGAGGCCGAGGCCGTGGACGAGTCGTCGGCGCGCGGGACCGTGACCAGGTGCCTGGTGCACGAGGAGGTGACCAAGGCCGGTGTTCAGGGACTTTACGAGTGCGCTTGTCCCTACCGCCACCTGGGATGGCTGGAGGCCTGCGGGTATTCGGGCAAGGTCGAGATACTGAAGAGCATGCTGCGGGGCGACCCCGTCTGCGAGTTCGCGATCACGGAGCTGTCACGCCTCCCCGACGAGAAGCCCCGGTGAAGGTGCGTCTTGGATTCCTGGAAAGCTGTCCTCAGAGCCGATCCAACTGACTGGCTGCTGGAGCCCGGCGACCCCTCCGTTCGGTACTTCGCGCTGACCGGATTGCTGGGTCTCCCGCAGGACCGGCCGGAAGTGGTGAGCGCCAGGCAAGACATCATGCAGACCGGCCTCGTGCCGAGGATTCTGTCGAAGCAGGAGGCCGGTGGCTACTGGGGCGTGGCTGAGGACTTCTACATGCGCTCCAAGTACAAGGGCACCGTGTGGAGCTTTCTCTTGCTCGCCGAGCTGGGCGCGGATGGCGGCGACGAGCGCATCAGGGCGGCCTGCGAGTTCATCCTGGAGAAGTCGCAGGATCAACAGAGTGGGGCGTTCTCGTATGTTGGGGCGAAGCGTGGTGGGGGACAACACAGCAAGGTAGTGCCGTGCCTCACCAGCAACATGGTCTGGGCGCTGATCAGGTTTGGCTATCTGGACGACCCCAGGGTAAGGCGCGGGATCGAATGGATCACCACCTACCAGCGCTTCGACGACGGCGATGCCGCTCCTCCCAAAGAATGGCCCTATCACCACGAGGCCTGCTGGGGGAGGCACACCTGTCACATGGGCGTCGTGAAGGCGCTCAAGGCGCTTTCGGAGATACCGGAGGACAAGCGAAGCGATGATGGTCGCAGAACGATAGAGCAGGGCGCGGAATACATGCTGAGGCACCACGTGCATATGAGGAGTCACGACCCGGGTCGGGTGGCCAAGTCAAGCTGGGTCAAGCTTGGCTTCCCGCTCATGTGGCAGATCGACGCCCTGGATATTCTCCTGGTGCTGACGCGCCTGGGCTACCACGACCCGAGGATGCAAACCGCCGTCGATCTGGTCATCTCGAAGCAGGACGATCAGGGAAGGTGGATTCTGGAGAACACCCTGAACGGGCGGATGCTTGTCAGCGTCGAGCAGAAGGGCAAGCCGAGCAAGTGGGTCACCCTGAACGCCCTGAGGGCGCTCAAGGGGTTCTGCGGGTAGAAACGGGCGAGCATGTCGGCAGACTCAAGACGACTTTGACTTGCGTTGCCTGCGTTGGTGGGTCTGCCGGGTCAATTGGAATGTGAAAGTTCGTGTCGTTCGATATACGCGGCGATGACCGAGTCAATTGCCTCATACCAGTCGAACTGGTCTCCAATCTTGTCCTCGACAATCTTCAGTTCGCTATTAGTCAAGGCTCGCCCTAATTCCTGTTCTGCGACATTCTGCACATCTTCAACGTTGACCGAGTAGATGATATGGCTCATCCTCACGATGCAGACCTCCTACGTTTCTATTCGCTCGAATTCGAGTCCCAGCCTGTCGCATAGACTGGCCAACACCTGCACTCCTCGGCCTCGCGCGTAGTGGGTCTCCATGGTGAATCCTTTGTATCTGACAGGGTAGAAGAAATCGTTGCCATTCGGGTGTAAGGGCGGCTCCGCGTTCGTCACGACGTACCGGCGACTGCTGGTTCCCCAAGGCATGGGCAATCCTTCCAATAGGCCTTTGTCCACGAGGTGTGTGAGCACATCGTGCATCAGTTGCTTCAGCGTGCTGTTCGAGAATACCTTGCCGTCTATCCTAACGGCGATTCTCCCGGATTCTCTCCCCGCGGGCGGGACTAGATCGGAAGTGCTGTATTCGATTGTGCCCGTTGAGAACAAGGCGTCATAGATGGAGTCGAATACGTCGCTGTACTTCTCGTACAGGGCCACAGCCATCGCTTTCTCTTCATCTGTAATGGCCATCTTAATCCCCCTGTGGCGGAATTTGAGGTTCTTAACATATTGGACGATGAACGGTTTCACCTTATCATTTAGCTTGGGGTGATCGAGCAACGGAAGGAGTAGTCTATCGTTCAGTAATTGGTAATCAAGACAATACCAACGATCATCGCCCGTAGTGGCCTTCGAGGTCTCAAGAAGTGTTGGAGTCAGGTACACGAGCAGGTTGATATCACTGGGGTGATTTTCAAAGAGCCAATCAGCATACTTCTTCGATTGTTCGTGGTTTGCCTTGGCATCGATCTTCAGTTCGATGATCATGTTAAGTCTACCATGATGGTCCGCGCCATCTGTGAATCTGGCCGTGATGAAGATGTCGAATCGCCCTACCCCCGTTACGTTGGTCTCGTTGGATGTATTTTCGTTCGGCGTCACCTCGATGTCTGAGAAGTCGATTGTTGGCAGAATGTCCCATAGATTCTGTTGTTCGTGATTCTTTGCCTTGAGGCACTTGTCATCAACAAGCAGGAAGAGCATGCGAATCAGCGTGTAGTCGGAAAGCAGGTGTGACCCGCTTGCGTCCAAGAGCCAGCCCCAGAAGCAGGAATGCCACCTCTCATAGTGAGTTCTGCCTACGATCTTGAAGATATTGGGCTCGCTCAGCATATGCTGGAACTTGATGAACTGTGGTTCCGACATGAGTTCAACAAGCCTGTGAGCAAACGTCTCGTTGCGTCGCTTATGCAACTGCGATCCCCTACGCGTCGATGACAAACCTTTGCTCCGCGGCGGTTCCTGCAAGCCACGATGCTCTCTGTCGACGCCTTACCTGCAAATATAGCAAGAATCTTGGTGCTGCACAAGGTATGAGCCAGTCGGTTCCAGGTTTGACCCTCTGAGACGCGGTCAGTACAATCAAGCGGGAATCCGATTTACCAGGAGGCGGGCCTATGGCAGACTTGAATCTGGCTCCGGTATGCGGCCTCTACTGCGGCGTATGCCCGTTCTATGGCGAGCAGTGTCGCGGGTGTGGCCATGTGGAGGGCAAACCGTTCTGGACGTCCCAGGTGGGGATAGAGATCTGCGTGTTCTATGATTGCTGCCTCAACAAGAAGGGCCTGGAGCACTGCGGGCTGTGCGACGAGCTGCCATGTCAGACCTTTCTGACCTTCTACGACCCGTCGTTGAGCGAAGAGGAGGCCAAACAGTCGATAGCAGACCGGCAGGCCGCGCTGCGACGGAGAAAGGACATCGGCACAGAGAAGTGGCTCGAAGAGCAGCCGGCCAAAGAATAGCCGCCGTTGGGCTGGACATGGTCAACCGGTGGGTGCTGCACAAGCAGTGACGTCGTGGGTATCGCCCGCTGAAGGGCTGCCCGAGTTCGATTCCGGGGGATAGGTGATGAAGGAGAGACCGGTCAAGAGGTACCCCGAGATCGGTTGCTGTGGCATCGACTGCGGGCTTTGCCCGAGGTACCACACGGACGGGCCCTCCCGTTGTCCGGGCTGCTCGGGGCCGGGCTTCTTCGAAGTCATGAGTGGCTGTGGCAACATAACCTGCTGCGTGACGAAGAAGGGCCTGGAGGTGTGCGGCGAGTGCGACGAGTTTCCCTGCAAGCGTTTCGAGAGCTGGCTGGACGAGGCTCCGAGCGGTGTGACCGATTCCTTCGTCACCCACCGTCGCACCAAGCCTAACCTCGAGTTCATAAGGGATGCCGGACTCGAGCCATTCGTCGAGCAGTTGAGGGAACGCATGGGGCTGCTGGAGACGATGCTGGGGGGATACAATGAGGGGAGGTCCAAGAGCCGCTACTGTCTTGCGGCGGCGCTCCTGCCGATCGACGGCTTGCGGACTGCTCTCCGGGACGCAGAGGCGAGCGTGGAGGCTGAAGGCATCCCGGCTGGTGACCTGAAGGCCAGAGCGAAGGTGCTCAGGGGCTTGCTGGATGAGCTTGCCTTACGGGAAGGGGTCGAGCTGAAGCTCGGAGCCAAGAAGGGCGAGTGAGCTGGCGGGGCTGCTCCCGGATATGAGACTCTCAGGTGGCCGCATCGAGGAGCGCATAGAGAGGGACGTCGTGGGCCCTCTGCTGCGCAACGATGTGGAAGCGGCAACGCGGGCAATCCCTCACGTCCTCGACGACCTCTACGCCGCCATACCAGAGAAGAAGCGCATCTCCTTCGGGGTCGTACACACGATCAAGGTGCTGAGCGAGCACCTGTATCGCAGATTGAGCGAAGCGAATGCAGAGGTCTACGACATCGCGTCGAGCATGTTCGAGGGGAGCGATGAGCACAGGGCCAGGGGCGTTGCGCTTGGGGTGCTGTCGTACTGCGGGCTCAGCGAATACCACAGGGCCGTCCCTTTCTTTGAGCAGGCCGCCGCCTCGCCCGATTGGAATCTGAGGGAGCACGCGCAGATGTTCTTCCGCAGGTTGATCGAGCGTTGGCCGGACGAGGCTAAGGCAGACCTCCTGCGGCTCGCCGAATCGGACGACCCCAACCTGCGCCGGTTCGTGAGCGAGACGCTGCGACCCGTGCAGGAGAACAGGTGGTTCTATCGGCACCCCGACTACCCGCTCGAGGTACTACGCAAGCTGTTCCGCGAGGCCTCGCCCTACCCGCGTACGTCGGTGGGCAACAACCTGAGTGATCTGGCCCGCAGGCTGCCCGAGTTGGTGTATGATCTCGTTGGGGAGCTGGTACAGAGCGGTGACGACAACTCGCGCTGGATCGCCACCAGGGCGTGCAGGAACCTGGTCAGGCAGGACCCGGTCAGGGTGATGGACCTGCTGGGGGTCGACGAGTACAGGTACAAGGACAGGGTGTACAGGAGAAGTGACTGTCAGGGAAGCTGAGGCGAAATCGATACTGCGCAAGCAGAAGAGGACCGATTCCTGGTTCGTGTCCAAGTACGGGATGAACCTCTATCGCGGGTGCACCCACAACTGCGTCTACTGTGACGGGCGGGCCGAGAAGTACCAGGTCGATGGCGAGTTCGGCAGGGACGTGGTGGTGAAGGTCAACGCGATCGATCTGCTGCGGCGCGAGATGGACCCCCGCAGGAAGCGCGTGCCGCTCAAGCGGGGCTTCGTGATGCTGGGGGGAGGCGTCGGCGACAGCTACCAGCCTGCGGAGAGACAGTACGGGCTGACGCGCCGGGCCATGGAGCTGATGCTCGAATACTGCTGCCCTGTCCACGTTCTCACGAAATCGACGCTGGTCGAGAGGGACCTGGACCTGCTCAAGAGGATCAACGAGCAGAGCAGGGCCATCTTGAGCTTCAGCTTCTCCTCCGTTGACGACGACATCAGCCGCACGTTCGAGCCCGGCGTGCCGCCTCCGGGAGAGAGGCTGCGCACACTCGATCGATTCAAGAGCGAGGGGGTCGCGTGCGGCATGTTCCTGCTTCCGGTGATCCCTTTCGTGACCGACACGCCGGAGAGGATCGACGAGAGCGTGAGAGCGGCGCGCGACGCGGGCCTGGACTTCGTCGTGTTCGGCGGGATGACGCTCAAGGAGGGAAGGCAGAGGGAGTACTTCCACAGAGCTCTCTCGCAACGTCTCCCTGAGCTGGTCCCCGAGTACGAGAAGCTCTATACCGGTGACAAGTGGGGGCAGGCGACGCCGCAATACTATGCCGGTCTGAATGCAAGATTCAACGAGATCAGGAAGAGATACGGGATGCCGCCACGCATCCCGGCGAGGCTGTTCCGCGATATCCTCGACGAGAACGACCTGGTGTCGGTGATTCTGGAGCAGATGGACTACCTGCTGGCGCTCGAGGGGCGAAGCTCGCCGCTCCGCTATGCCGCTTACTCCGTCTCACAGCTCAAGGTGCCTATCTCGACCTTGAGGAGCGAGCTGCAGTCGCTCAAGGGGGTGGGTGAGGCGACCGAGCGGGTCATACTGGAGATTATCGATACCGGCACTTCGTCGTACTACGGGAAGCTGATGGGGGAGGCGAATCGACGACCACGGAAGGACAGGGGACGGAGCTCGTAGCATACTGCGGGCTGTACTGCTGCCACCTGGCGTGACTGCTATACTACAGGAGCAAGCGACGGCTCTGGAAACGAGTTGAAATGAATCGCGGAAAGCTGATTGCTGCATTGTTTCTTCTGGTGGCCGCAGTGGTGATTGGCGGCTGTGGCGGCGAGGACGGCTCGCCGTCGACATTGACACCGACACCAACACCGACGCAGATGCCCACTCCGACGCCGACAGCGGAGCCGGGCGCTGATCGGATAAACAGCATACCTGTCGATGCCGTAAAGGTGACGCCTGAAAACGATGAATTTCCCCCGATACTCCATTCGGAGGACTATCTTGAGCCCGTACCGTTGTCCTATCCGGTGAACACGGCTGGCGCGGAGGACTCGGCCTTCATAACCCCCGACGGGCGCACGTTGTACATATGGTTCACGCCTGACCCTTCGATTCCGGCGATCGAACAGCTCGTCGATGGTGTTACGGGAATCTACGTCACCGAGTGGAGCGATGGTGGATGGGGGCCGGTGACAAGAGTGACGCTACAGGAGCCTGGGAAGCTGGCGCTGGACGGATGCGTATTCGTGCAGGGGAACACCACGTGGTTCTGCTCGGCACACGAGGGCTATGACGGCCTGAACTGGTTCATGGCGGAGTACATCGAGGGTGAGTGGCGCGACTGGCAGTATGCGGGCGACCTGCTCAACAAGGAGTACCGGATCGGCGAAATGCACATCACCGCCGACGGACAGGAGCTGTACTTCCATTCGCACACCGAGCCATACGACATATGGGTAAGTGAAAACCAGGGAGGGCGATGGCAGCAGCCCGAGCCGGTGGAGGTGGTGAACTCGCCGGTAACCGACGGGTGGCCGTTCGTGACCGAGGACGGGCAGGAGCTGTGGTTCACGCGCTTCTATCAGGGCGCGCCGGCCATATTCAGATCGACCAGGGTTGCTGGTGAGTGGCAGGAGCCCGAGTTGATCATCTCCCATTTCGCGGCTGAGCCGTCGCTGGATCGGGAGGGCAACATCTACTTCTCGCATCACTTCTTCGTGAACGGGGAGATGGTCGAGTCGGATATCTATGTGGCGTACCGCAAGTGAGTGTGGTGACTCTCCCCTGACGCAGCGGCTATAATAGGCCCATGCCCATCAAGGTCCTCCCTCCCAGCGTAGCCTCCAAGATCGCTGCCGGTGAGGTGGTGGAGCGCCCCGCGTCGGTGGTCAAGGAGCTGATCGACAACGCCATCGACGCCGGTGCGACGCAGATCGCGGTGGAGGTGCAGGGGGGTGGGGTGCGCCTCATCAGGGTTGTCGATAACGGCTCCGGCATACCTCCCAACGAGGTCGATACCGCTTTCGAGCGGTTCGCCACCAGCAAGCTCGCTACAGCGGACGAGCTGGAGAGCGTCACCAGCCTTGGATTCAGGGGCGAGGCGCTGCCCTCGATAGCCGCCGTTGCCGAGGTCACCATGGTCACCCGCAGTAATGACGAGCTCAGCGGCACGTTCGTCACCCTGAGGGACGGACAAATCCAGCAGAAGGCCAAGCGCGGCTGCCCGGTCGGCACGACGGTGACCGTCCGAAACCTCTTTCGCAGCTTTCCCGCCCGGCTCAAGTTCCTCAAGTCTGCGGCGACCGAGAACGGCCACATCGGCCAGGTGGTCACGCAGTACGGCCTGGCCTATCCCGAGGTCAGGTTCACGCTGGTCGTCGATGGCCGTACCACTTTTCGCACTACGGGCAGCGGCCATCTGAGGGAGGTCCTGGCCTCGGTCTACGGTACGGACGTAGCCAAGGCGCTGTTGTTGGTGGAACCCTCTGAGGGCGATGATGATGTGCTTGCCCCACGGGCGACCGGCTTCGTCAGTCCCCTGTCGCTGACCAGGGCAACGCGGAGCTACATAAGCCTGTTCGTGAACCGGCGCTGGGTGCAGAGCCGCATGCTGTCCTACGCCGTCGAGGAAGGGTACAAGGGCCTGCTCATGGTCGGACGGCACCCGATAGCCGTGGTCAACCTCGTGCTGCCTTCGCAGGACCTGGATGTAAATGTCCATCCCACCAAGGCCGAGGTCAAGTTCCGCAACGAGCGCGAGGCCTTTGGTGCGGTAGAGAGCGCCGTGAGAAAGACGCTCTCGGCACAGGCCCCCATGCCGTCGCTGGATACGCTCTACCGGCCCCCTTCCCACCCCGCGCCGTCCACACAGCCCATGCACCAGTTCGACGCCATACCTCCGGTCGGAAGTGCCACTCAGCCCTCGATCGTGGAGCGGGCCGAGGAACCGGTGGCCAAGACGCTTCCCATCCTTCGAGTGCTGGGGCAGGTCGGCAACACGTATATAGTCGCCGAGGGGCCCGATGGCATGTACCTGGTCGACCAGCACGCGGCGCACGAGAGGATATGCTTCGAGAGGATACGGGACCAGCGCCAGCGAAGGGCAGTCGAAGTACAGGGCCTTCTCGAGCCCTTACCCGTGGACCTGACCCCTCGCCAGCAGGAGCTGCTGGAACAGCACTCCGAGGCCCTGGCTGCGTACGGATTCGACCTGGAGCACTTCGGCGAGAGGACCTGCCTGGTCAGGGCGGTGCCGTCGATTCTCAAGAACCAGAACACGGCGGCGGCACTGGCGGAGTTGCTGGACTTCCTGGGGGAAGGAGAGAAGGAGGACCGGGGGGAGCGGATCGCCATGTCGCTGGCCTGCCACAGTGCGGTAAGAGCGGGGCAGGTACTAAGCCAGGAGGAGATGGTCGATCTCGTAAGGCAGTTGGAGCGTACTTCCCAGCCTCGTACCTGCCCCCACGGCAGGCCTACGATGATTCACCTGAGCACGTCTCAGCTCGATAAGGGTTTCGGGAGGAAGTAGCTGCTACATCCTCAGATAGCTGTGAGCGTAGAGCTGCTCGTTCTGCATTATCCCGATCGTCTTGACTATGTCCCGAATCTCGGGATCGCTCGTGTCCGCACTGCTGGTGTCGAACATCTCCATGGCTTCGTAGGTGTCGTAGAGATTGACAAGCAGCTTACCCTTCGGCGTCGACTCGTCCCTCTCCTTGACGATTCTCAGGAACTCCATTGTCTCGGCGTCCAGGGCGTCCATGATGGCGGAGTCGAGACCGGCGCCCATCATCATGACCATGAAGACGCGGTTTAGCAGGGAGCGGATCTCATGAGGGCACGAGTTCGAGACGTTGGACAGGCCACAGGTGGTGCGCGGTGCTGGATCGGTTATCTGCTTGAAGAACCTGACGGCGTTGATCGTCTCCTGGGCCTGGTCCTGGTTGCCGTTCACGGTGAGGACCAGCGGGTCGAGCCACAGCCTGTCGGTCGACACGCCCAGCTCGGCGGCCTTGGGGAATATGGCCTCGGAGGCAAGCTCGACGCGGGCGTCTGCCGTAGTTGGCAGTCCGCCTTTGGCGAGCGTCAGGCATATGATGTCGCATTCGTACTTGGCCGCGAGCGGCATGAGCGCGTCCAGACGCTCGGGTGTGCAGTCGGTGCTGTTGATCAGGGGTTTCTTCTTACACACCTTGAGACCGGCCTCGATGGCTGCGGCGTTTGTCGTGTCCAGTGACAGCGGGACGTCGACCACCTCCTGGACGGTCTCGACCATCCAAGGCATGACCTCAGGGCCCGCCTTCTTCTGAGGGCCGATGTTGAGGTCCACGTATGTCGCGCCCTTCTCGACCTGCTTCTTGGCAAGGTCCTGGATGTATTTCTTGTCGCGGTTCTCGACCGCTGCCCTCACGTCCTGCGAGATTATATGTATGGACTCACCCAGACAGTCGAACAGCATGTGTTCCTCCTTCTGTACCTGCTCGTCTCTGAGAACGACGAAGGGGTAGGGACTGGAATTGGCTCCTCTACCCACTCATCATCGGCATGCGCTAGTTCTTCCAGTTCTCCTTGAGGTAACCGCCGACCGCCATCGCCTCACGAGGCCCTACCATGATTGTCCAATCCGGCAGCTCCTCCTCGAGCTCGCCTCTCAGTACGGCAACGCCGCCCGGGAGTATGACGTTGTGGTGGCTTACCTTCTCGGCTACGTTCTCGCCCTTGACCGTCTTGGCGATCTTCTCGGCGTCGAACTTGCCTGCAGACCAGGCTGTCAGGACCGACAGGCCCTCGGTATCGCAGACCACCAGCCAGGATGGCCAGCCTGCTCCCTCCAGCTCTCCTGCGATGGAGAAATAAGTCAGCGAGAAGTTCGTGGTGACACAGACCGGGCTGGTCTCCTTCGGCTCGCCGATCTGGTACAGGCCAGGCTTCATCTGAATCGGCTTCTGCGGGTCGGTGTAGAGGTTCAGCCTGAGCGTTATCAGGGCCAGGGCCAGGGCCGGCGAGAACCGGTCGATTACAACGATGCTGCCGTATTTGGCAACGTACTGCGCGGCGAGGACGGCCTCTTCCTCGTCCGTTTGTGCACCCTCGCCCGGGAAGGTGATCACGGGGTATCCGACCGGCTCATACCTCTTCTGCAGGGCCAGCCTGCGGATCTGGGTGAGCGTTACCAGTGAATCGGCGAAGTCGCGCGTTCCCGGGTCGATAACGAGGTTCTCGACGCCGGCAGCTGCAGCCTTCTCCGTAAGCTCGGCGAGCTCGTTCAGCCCTCCGGCGCTGCGGACGGCGAGCGGACACGAATGCTTCTTGGCCAACTCCAACATCTGGTCGATGTTGTCCTTGGTGGCCGCGTAGATCAGCGGCTTCTTGGCCGCTACCTTGTCGAGCGCCTGCCCCATTGCACCGGGGTCCGTTGACATCAGGACCAGAGGCAAGTCCGTCTTGGAGTTGACCGCATCGACGGCCTGCAAGAACTTGGCAGCGTCGCCGGAGGCGTTGTCGATAGCGAACCCGTCGAGGCCGAACGTCATTCCGACGCGGTCTACGCCGTATTTGCCGACCTCATCCACCTTCTTGGCCACATCGTCTGCGGAGTCAGTGTCCTTGATCCTCACGACAAGCGCCGTCGGGTGGACGAAGGTCTTTTCGTGACGGAACATCACCGTCTCGTTGCCGACCTCGATCTTCTTGTCGCCGTCGCCGATAATGATCAGCTTGATCGGCGGCTTCGCTGCTGCAGCCAGCGCTGCCTTACCCTCGTCACTGACGTACGGGCATGCCGCGAGCTCCACGCCGCCGGCGGCCAGCTTCATGGCAAAGGCGAGGCAGGTCGGGAAGTTGCATTCCTTACAATTGGTTTTGGGCAGGAACTTGTATATCTGAATGCCTGTTAGTGCCATCTCAGTTGTCTCCTTTCCTCAGCTACTTGCCCATGAGCTTGTCGATGGTGGCTTTGACATTCTCGATGGCCTTGGGGTGGCACATGACCACCAAGTCGCACCCTGCATTGATGACGCTGGTGGCGGTCACCTCCTCCCATATCACGGCGCGCTCCTCGTGGCTGCCCCACTCGTCGGGCACGCCCTCACCAACCCTGGCCTCCTTCTGCCGCCAGACCTCAGAGCCCACTTGGTTGATGATGGGGAAGGATGTCATGGCGTCGCCGCCGAGCGCGGCAAGACGCAGGCGTTCGTTGATCGAGTAGCCGTACTCGATTCCGTAGCCCAGCGCACCCGTGTCGGGGTCCATGATGATCGAGTCATTCTGGACGCCGAGGTCGGAGAGCATGATGTTGAGCTGCTTGCAGAGGTTGATATCCAGCGGCGTCTTGGCAATGGCAACGTGACCATCGGAGATGCAAACGGCACCTATGGTGCGGTAGTTCTTCTCCTCACAGTTGCCGAGAACTACTCGCTGGCCCTTGGCGGCCTCGGATGCTGCTGTGAGCACCTCGTTGTCTTTCTCCGCCACACCCGGACCGATGATGATGAGCGGCAGATCAACGGCTGACAGAACCTTCTCGACAGCAGCCTTGGCCTCGGCCGCGCCTGTGTTGCCGCCCTCGGGATGGGCGCTCAACAGCTTGAGACAGATCAAATCGGCACCGAGTTCGGCAGCCTTCTTGGCCCAGTTCGCGGTGTCTTTGACAGCGTCGCCCCACGCCGAGAGCAACGGCGCGGGCCAGGAGGGCTCCTTATCCTGGACCTCTATGGCTATCTTCGGTGGATTGGGGATCGTGCCCTCGAAGGTGAGGAAGGGGAGCGTCGTTTGCCCTCCGATGACGACCTCCTTGCGTCCACCACCCCCGAGCTTGACTGTCTTTACCTGTCCGGTCCATTTCTCAACAGGAATCTCTACTTCCGGCATGCCAGTCTCCTCCTTCGCCTGAGTCTAACATGAAGCAAGGGTCGTGAAAGCGACCCTTGCTCTGGACGGGTATTGTGACGTCTCCTCCATGTCTTGGCTGCGTCTGTTTACATAATTGGGTCCATGGTAAGAGCCGGATGTCCCTTCTCCTCGAGCCAGGGCAGCAGTTCTTCAACAGTGGTACAGATAGTGCCGTCGGCCACCTTGTCCATCAGCTCAGGAACGCCCTCGCGCTCGCAGGCCTCCTTGATCTCCTCGGCCAACTCCTCCTTCAGGTTCTTTGAGAGCCACACTATCCTCTTGATGCCGCCCTCGACCGAGATGAACTTCTTGCTGGGGATGTAGGTCTTGCCGTGGCCCATCATGCCAGGCGTTTGCAGGCCGCCGCCAACAGTGGCCATGAGCGTTGTGAAGCTCATGCCGGATGGGGTCATGCCGTAGTCGTCTCGGGAGACGATCATTACGCCGTTTGCCTCCGGGATGATGGCCATCACGCACTCGCAACAACCGCAGGTGGTCATAGGAGCGTCCATGAGGGAGTAAATCGTGAACCGGTCGATGTTCTTGTTTGAGTGCTCATAGACGAACTTGTTCACGCCTTCCCACTCGCCAAGCTCCTCGCTGATCGGCTTGCCTTTCTGCACGGGCTGGTTTGGGCCGTTGGGGTTGATCTCGAATGATGCGCGGCAGTCCAGCCAGCTATAGGCACCGCAGAGACCCACACGCTCCGGATTGATCACACACACATGGTTGGGCGCGAAGGACTGGCAGAGCGTGCAGCTGTAGAAGGTGTCCACTGCCTCGTCGGTAAGGCCAGCCAGTCGAGCGTTGCGCTCCTTGTACACGGCGCGTGCCTGGTCGATGAGTTCGGCCACTTTGTCCGGCTCGGTATACAGCGTCATCTGTATCTTATCGACGATAGCGCCGAAGTCGTTGTGCATGCAGGCATGCAGGATGTCGCCGAAGTGCCTCAGCGTCAGGCCCTTCTTTATCGCGTTCTTGTGCAGTCGTATCCAGGTGATATCGCGCTGGCCTTGGTGGGATATCCCCTCTGCTCCGTTCAGCATGTGGTGAATCTGGCGCTCCAGAACCGGCTCGAAGTCCTTCTGCATCTTGCGCCCTGCGACATCGACCACGATGGCGAGCGGGTTCTTTGACCCTTCCTCGAAGGAGTCGATATCTGGACCTACGACCTCGACCTTGCCGTCCTCGACGTCGTCGAGGTCCTTCATGCGGAGCCACTCGAAGCACATGCCGCCCTTGCCGCCGAACTCGCAGGCCAGGTCGGCTCGGCGCACGACCTCTCCCTCGAAGGCCGGGCCGAAGGCGACGGGGATCGGCACCTTGGCGATCTTGATCTTGATGCCACGAAGCTCGACGCAACGCTGCACCAGTCTCTCGGCTCTCTCCATATCATCCGCGCCGGGTATGTCGTCGAACGGCATGCTGACGACGTGCTCGAACTGTGTGACACCGGTGGGCAGGATGTTGGGAATGACCGTATCCGCGAAGACCGGGAAGCCGTAGTTGATCGCACCTGCGGCAGCAGCGTACTTGATGTCATCCACCGGGCCGAGAGCGAGTACGAATGCGAAGCACCGGAACTTGTTATAGAGAAGGATCTTGCGGAACTCGCCCGGCGAGACTCCACCGAAGCTCAGCGCTGCGCGCGTCGCGAATCCGAGCGCGTAGATCGCGGAGACGGTGTCGGTGCCGAAGGGGACGATGTAGGTGTCGTAGCCCATCTCGACGCCCTCTTCGCGAAGCTGGTCGGCGATGGTCCTGCCGTTGGAGTCACTGCAGAGGAATATGAGCTGGCCTCTGGACTGCAGCTCACGAACGATCTTGACCGCGACCTCGTTGCTCTTGGCCGCGCCGACCAGGGCAGCGAAGCCCGGCATTCGTCCGTCGACCAGGGCGATGCCCCAGCTTCTCATCTGGCCGTCGTTGATGGGGCCGTTGAACTCGAAGCCGTTGTTCTTCTCCGGCTGCTGGCCGAGAGCGAAACGAACGCCTTCGATGGCCTCGAAGGCGTACAGCGTGGCTGCGCCGGCGTCCAGGGTCTCACCGAGATACGGCAACCACAGGTCCTCGGATGGTACCGGCGGAAGCAGCGCCTTGGCGTGCTCGACTACGGGCGGCAGGTCGCCTAGGGTTTCCACCTTGATTCCCAGGAGACCGTATATCGTGGGAAGGAAGTATCCCGTACCCGCCCCGGAAGCGTCCTTGAACTCGATCTTGGTATCGGGCCCGAGCTTCTGCAAGGCATCCTGCAGCATCTCGTCCGCCTGCTTGACAGCGCTGTGGGCACCCCTAATAGCTGAGGTGGCAATGAACTTGGACATGTCTCTGTGCCTCCCTTAGTATCTTCGAAAGTCTCCAGACATTGGGGCGTCTATGGGATTGGTCGCGCTCATACGGCTGGCCGCTTGGAAGCCGGGGCTGGTTCCACAAATCCTGTCGCCGCAGGAGCAAACAGGGACAGCTCTCAGTACCTGCTTGGCGTCTTCCAGCTTGGCCTCGTCGGCCTTGACGCTCACTACGATGCCGCCGGACGGCAACGAGTACTTGTAGTATTCAATGGTCTCCTCGTATACTCCCATCCCGGACAGCTTGCTTGCGTCGGTCTCGGCCTTCAGCCCCTTCAGGGCCTTGGCCCTCTCTGCGGTGGCCACGACCAAGATGTCGTCGTCCTTGAAACCCTTGGCTTTCAACTCCTCTACCGCCTTCTTAGCCTCGAGGGGCTCCCGGAATAGCTTCGTCGCGACGTTGGGCATGACAGACTCCTTGTACAGTATTCTCTGAATCGTGATGAAACAGAAAAGACCCTTGGCCTTGTGCTCTCAACGCATAAGGCTAGTAGGGCCTGTTGACTGAGAGAAGCAACTACGAATCACAGCAAACACAGCGATTGTAGCATAGCAGTAAGTGGCAGTCAAGCTTGCACAGCTAAAGGAGACTCGCATCTGGTGCGGTGGACTAATGTCAAGATAGGTGGACTTCGTCCGCAGACCACCCAGCATGACACCGTATTGCGTCAATAGAAACTGTTACCGAACGGGTGTTGTTGCCTCAAAAGCGCGGGTTACCGAAGCATCCTCCTTTGGGGTAGCGGAGCCTCCTGCACGATTAGCAAGCTTCCATAGGTG
>Ga0180431_10001745_pt1 | contig 29784 bp, 22 predicted proteins | sample SS_ome_11_FD_132459 | JGI IMG/M metagenome (GOLD analysis project Ga0180431, IMG submission 132459) | Hypersaline lake sediment archaeal communities from the Salton Sea, California, USA - SS_1_MS_1 metaG | ecosystem: Environmental > Aquatic > Non-marine Saline and Alkaline > Hypersaline >... | reverse complement strand
CTGACAAATTTAACTTCGAACGCAGATTGACGCTGATCTGCGCTGAAAACCGACAAAATCTGCGTTTTTCTGCGTCCTAGTCCCTGTTCCGGGAGTCAAGTGTTAATTTTGTCAGCCAATCAGCCTTATGATAGCAAATGTTCGTAGTAAGCGCGGATGCAGACATCCGTCCGGAACGAAGTGAAGTGCCGTCGGACGCCACTCCGCTGCGCGCGGATACACGGTATCCGTCCGTGGCCGACTACGAACCCCGCCCGCACGAGAGATCTCAAAGTGCGAAATGTAGGCTTAGGTGCATCGGCCTAAAAGAGCCGATGCTAGGAAAAAACTAGCCAGCACCGTCTGTTTTACGGCGGTGCGGCTTCAAAACGGGAATTACTGATCTCCGAACAGCGAAACGGGATTGCTTCGCCGCCTTCGGCGGCTCGCAATGACGGGTAAAGTGACTCAACGTGATTCCCTGATGAAATATGACATTGTCAAAATGCTCTGCCGGATCTCTAGTCGCTCGTCATGATGAACAGCGGGTTCATCTCGAAACTCTTGTAGCGAGGGCGCAGCCGTTCTGTGTTGTAATGCTTCTTGACGTCAACTGTCTTCTTGGAGCTGGTGACCACGTCAACCGGTACGTTGTCGTACCGCCCGTTCTTTAGGACCACGAGCCGCCCGTGGATGCCTTTCAGGATCAGGTCCAATGCCAGGTTGCCGTAGGCCATGGGGACGATAGAGTCAATGGCGTCGGGGTCGCCTCCGCGCACCAGGTAGCCCAGCTTTTGATTGATGACGTTTATCTGTTTGCCGTTGTTATAATCTGGGGAGAGTTCCTTCAATCTCAGCGAGACGAGATCGCCGATACCGCCCAGCTTGGCGTGCCCATACGCATCCTTGGCGGTGCTCTTGAAAACCATCTCGCCCCCTTCGAACATCGCCCCTTCCGACACCAGGACGACCGAGTAGTGGCTGGGGTTTCTGCGCCGGTCCTCGGTCAGTAGCTCGGTCAATCTCTCTATCTTGAACTTGTGCTCGGGGATCACGCAGCGGTCTGCCGAGCCGGCCATCGCTGGAAGCATGGCGGTGAAACCGGCATAGCGCCCGAAAACTTCTAGCACCAGGAATCTTTCGTGGGAGCCGGCGGTCGTTCGCAGGCTGTTCGTCATCTGGATCGTGCGGGTGACGCAGGTGCTGAACCCGATGCAATAGTCCGTTCCAGGCACGTCGTTGTCCATCGTCTTGGGAATGGCGACTATCTTTACCCCTTCCTGGTACAGTCGCACGCCGTAACTGAGTGTGTCGTCGCCGCCGATGGGGATCAGATAGTCCACCTCCAGGAAATCCAGGTTCTTTATCACCTCTGGAGTCAAGTCGTTCATTTCATCGGTGTACGTGTCTTGCAGGTGCTTGGGAACGTTTGCCTTTGCCACGTGACTGGGGCGGACGCGGGAACTGTGCAGGAAGGTGCCTCCCGTTCTGCCCGCTTTGTTGACCACTTCTTCGGTAAGGATTTGGTAGTTGTTGCTGTTGTCGGCCTGCTCGTCACGTATGATCTCTATGGCCCCGGCCCATCCGCGCCGGATCCCGACGACCTGGTAGCCCTCCCGAATGGCCCGGATGGTTACTGCTCTAATGGCTGGGTTCAGCCCTGGAACGTCCCCACCGCCGGTCAGAATTCCGATGACCCCTTTTTTGTTTCTGATATTTGCCATGATCGCGCCTCCATTTGATTCGCCCAAGCCGCACCGGGGGCTGACCCTCAGCCATAGGAAGAGTTGGCGCTGGATGCTCTTTGGGGGGGGGCGTAAAGCCTCCAGCCTCGCCCATTCACGGCGGCGGGGCGTACAAAATATCTTTCCATTTGAAGCACGCCCATTGATTGGGGTGCAACCCGTGCAGTGGCTCTGCCAGTCTCCTGGTCGGCCTATTATAATGCAACGCCAAGCATTGCACAACCGTCGTCCAGGTACAGCACACGCTTTCTTTGAACCGCCGTTTGCATATTGCCTGGGAGGATGATATAATCCACTGGGGCAAAGAGAGGAGAATGGAGAGGGGGCGCGGTGAATAGTATCAGAATTCTGCTGGCCGACGACCACGCCGTTGTGCGGGAAGGCACAAAAGAATTGCTGGAACGGCAGAGCGACCTGGAGGTCGTAGCCGTGGCCGGCGATGGGAAGGAAGCGGTTCAACTCGCCATCAGTGAGCATCCCGACGTGGTCATCATGGACTTTGCCATGCCGAAACTCAACGGCATCGAAGCTACCAGGCAGATCAAGGCCATCGCTCCAGAGATTGCCGTGCTGGTGCTCAGCGCATATGATAGCGAACAGTACGTTTTCGCCTTCCTGGAGGCTGGGGCCGCCGGTTACTTGCTAAAAGATGTGCACGTTGACGAATTGGTAGGAGCCATCCGCGCCATATACGCCGGTGAATCAATTCTCCATCCAACCATTGCCCGCAAAGTGGTCAATCGCTTTGCCAGGCCCGAAAAAAAATCCGAGCCAGAAGAAACCCTGGGTCAACTCACCGAGCGCGAATTAGAGGTTTTGAAGCTGGCCGCCCAGGGCAAGTCCAATCGAGAGATTGCCTGCGAGCTGGTCATCAGCATACGCACTGTCCAGACACACCTGAGTAATGCCTTTAACAAAATGGGAGTCGGGTCGCGCACCGAGGCGGTGGTGCATAGCCTGAGAGAGGGTTTGATCACTCTCGAAGACACGCTCTAAAAAGCAATCACAGGATAAAGAATCAGAGAATGAAACCAGCTTGGATCCCCCCGCGAGATCGCCTGAGCGAGATCATTGGCCGCCGCAGTTTTTGGCTCATTCTTGCCGTACTGGTCGGCGGCGCACTTTTTCACTATCTCATTCCCCAGACGTCTTATGCGCTCGCCCAACACACCGTGGAGCGCATTGTACTCCTCCTCCCCGTGGCCGGTGCAGCTTTTGCCTTTGGGCGCCAGGCCGGGCTGGTAACACTGGGGATCGTCGTGTTGCTCATGCTGCCTCGCGTTTTCCTCATCTCGCCTCATCCGTTAGACAGTTTGGTGGAGGCGATTGTCACAACCGTAGCCGGCTACCTCCTGGTGTGGATGGCTAGAGAGCGTAAGGAAAGCGGAGAGCCGTCTCGAGAGGATTGTCTGGAAAGCGAAAAATCGTGTCGAGACGCTATCTCGCGTCTAAAGGCGGTCAACTCTGTCACCACCGCGTTGACTCAATCTTTCAACCTGGAACAAACCCTCGAAGATATTCTGGACAAGGTGTTGGAAGTGTTGGACGTGGAGGCCGGGGCGGTATACCTTTTGGATGAAGAAGAACAGGGATTGACGCTGGTAGCCCGCCGCAACTTGCCGCGCGAGATAGTGGAAGAGACGGATGGTCTGAAGTCGGCCCGCATGCTCGCGCACCACGACGCCCTCGAATGTAAACTGGCCGGGCCATTGCGCTCGAAAGGTAAAGTCAACGGCTTGCTCTTTGTCGGTGACAGCCTGGCCTGCCCTGTTCTGAGCCGCGAAGAAGACCTGTTGAATACTATTTGCAACACGACGGGTGTGTTCGTGGAAAACGTCCGCCTGTACCATGAGCGGGCGCGACAGTTGCAACTTGAGCGTAGCGTGTACCAGGTGGTAAAAGAGGTCTCCTCCGAATTAGAACTGGACAAAGTTCTCCCCAAAGTGATGAGCATCGCTGTGAGCCTGCTCGAGGCCGACGGGGGAGTCGTGGCTCTGTTGGACCAGGAAAGGAACGTTATCACCTATCCGTACCTCCACCACCTGCCTCCCGAGTTGGCCGACGTGAAGGTATCCACGGGAGAGGGGCTATCTGGGGAAGTGATGGCTACCGGCCGCCCCACGGTGATTGATGATTACCAGACTTATCCACGGGCCGTCCCGGATTTTCTCCAGGCCGGTCTGACCAGCGTAGCCGCGGTGCCCATCGTGAGTGGAGAGAGAATCTTTGGGGCGCTGAGTGTCCTCAGCATCAAGAAGGCGAGGGGGTTTTCCGATAGAGACGTGGCTATCCTCACTGCCATTGGGCGTCAATCTGGCATAGCCATCGAGAACGCCTATTTGTACGAGAATATGCGTTTCTATGCGCGGAGGATCACCCAGGCTCAGGAAAATGAGCGCAAGCGCATCGCCCGCGAACTCCACGACGATACGATTCAATCCCTGGTCGCGTTATCGCGCCGCCTGGAAGCCCTGGCGACCTCCAATGACCTGATGCCCGAGTCCACCGCCCAACACGTCAGCGAGTTGCAGGCGGCAACGGGCGACGTGATCAAGAGAGTGCGGCGCTTCAGCCAGGATCTCAGGCCCTCCATCCTGGACGACCTGGGGCTGCTGCCTACGTTGGAAGAACTGACGTCCGAGTTGGGTCGCCAGGATGGCCTTCAAACCGAGTTCCGAGTGGTGGGGGAAGAACGACGCCTCTCTTCTGAGGCAGAGTTGACTTTGTTCCGCATAGCACAAGAAGCGCTGAACAACGTCAGGAAACACGCCCAGGCGACCAGGGTCACCACTACGGTGAAGATGGGCGACAGCGCCATCAATATGACGGTACAGGATGACGGCCAGGGGTTCAGACCACCAACTTTGATCGAGCACCCGGCTTCCGTGGACAAACTGGGCCTCATCGGTATGCACGAACGCGCCCGTTTGCTGGGAGGCACGCTGGTGGTGGATTCGGAACCGGGTCGAGGAACCACAATCATCGTCAACGTGCCGATCTAGTTGGGTAAACATTCAGGCCACGTAACTGCTCAGACTGTCATTGCGAGCCGCGCTTTTTTGCGGCGAAGCGATCTCCAATTCCCGAGGTGGGGATTGCGCGGACGTCGTTTGTCCGCCGTCGCTTTGCTACTTGCAATGACAGGAGAAACCTGCCCTGGCTGAGCAGTTTGCGGTAGAGAATAGCCGATCACGTGACCGGTTACCCAGATGATTCAGGAGCAAGCAAAATGGACGTAGAGACAGCCATTGATAGCAAGATAAAACCTCAACTAATCGAGGCCTTTGGACGCCAGATCGCCAACTCTTTGCTCACCCGAGCCACGCTCTGCTACGTCAGCACCACTGGAAGCGAGGTGGAGAGATACCAGGCCTTCGTGCGCTCTATCTGCTCCGACGAGCGCGTGAGTCAGGCGCTGGGCAAGCAGGCCTTTGCAGAACAAATAGAAGAGTGGAAAACCATGCTAGAGACCGCCCCCAGTTCAGCAGATAGTGACGATCTAATAAAAGGAGGAGAAACAATGACAGCTAAAATTCTCGACGGCCGGGCCATGTCCAAGGAGGTGCGGGCCGAGGTCGTCGCCGGGGTGGCCGACTTTGAGGCCCAATACGGTTTTGCGCCGACGATAGTCGTGGTGCGGGCGGGAGACGATCCGGCCTCGGTGAGCTATGCCAAAATGATCAGAAAATCTTTCGAGAAAGCGGGAATGAATTTTGCCCTGCACGCCTTACCGGACACGGCGAGCCAGAAAGAGGTGATAGACCTGGTAGCCGAGCTCAACGCCGATAGCAACGTTCACGGCATTATGGTTCAGGAACCGTTGCCCAAACACATAGACGATGCCGCCATCAAAGCCGTCATACTGCCGGAAAAAGATGCCGATGGAGTAAGCCCCATCAACGCCGGCCGGCTGGCCCAGGCGGCTCCCGTCGGTAGGTCTGAAGTGGTCAAGGATTATATCGTGCCAGCTACTCCCCTCGGCGGGCTAGAGATGCTAAAGCGCAGCGGGGTGGAGCTAGATGGGAAGCGGGCGGTCGTCGTCGGTCGCTCCAACATCGTAGGCCGACCGATGGCTTTCTTGCTCATGCAGCATCACGCCACGGTGAGCATGTGCCACTCACACACCCGTCCCCTGGGCGACGCAACCCGCGAGGCCGACATCCTCTGCGTCGCTGTTGGAGTGGCCCAACTGATCAAGGGGGACATGATCAAGCCAGGAGCAATCGTCATTGACTTTGGCTTCAACAACCTGGACGGGGAATGGGTGGGTGACGTGGATTTTGAGGAAGCCAAAGAAGTGGCTGGTATGATCACGCCTGTTCCCGGCGGGACGGGATCAATGACCAACGTCATACTCATGAGGAACGTCCTCGAGGCGGCGACGAGGCAGGTGAAAGGGTAAGGACGGGAATAGCTCTCATAACTGCCGGCATAAGGAGTTAAGGATTAGCCCTATCGGGCCTCGCGAGCCTGGCATATAGTCCAATGGGGCTATAGACGAATCCTCCTGGTGAAGGTATAATGCCTCCGTATTACTGACCGGCAGTCAGTTATGAACACTTCCCGCGTATTCATTCTCGCCAGCCGACCGCTCTTCGCTGAGGGCGTCCAAAGCCTCCTCTCCGGCCAACCGGGCATAGAGGTGGTCGGGGTTGCAACCGCCGATGCCGACGCATTTTCTGAGGCACAGGCTTCCTCACCCGACGTGGTGATCATTGAAGCTATGGGCGATGAACAGGGTCGCCTAGTGGCCCAGGTGTTGGAATCCATCCCCAACGCGAAGGTGGTTGGTCTGTCTCTCGAAGATAACCGTATCCACACCTATTACCAGCGCAGCAAGCAGGGTCGTCGCGTAGAAGATCTGCTGGAGACAATTAGAGAACCGATGAATCTGAGGGGCCGCAGTCCCAAGGCGCTGCGGCTTTTTGTTTTGTACCAGGACCATTATGGCGAACGTATCTTGGAAAACATCCAAAGTCACGCCCCGAGTGCCTGGGCCGTGGAGGCGTGGTGCGCCCCCTCCAACCTCCCCCTGGTGGTGGACGACCCGTTGCCGTTCCTCCCCGTGCATCTCCCCGTCGCTGACCTGGTACTCTCGGTGGGAGAAAGCGGGGGCGCGGCCCAACTCCTGCCTGGCATCGTGGAGCGCACCGGGGCGCGGGCGCTGATCGCCCCGGTGGACAATGTGGATTGGCTGCCAGATGGCCTGGTTCGCCAGTTGCGCGTCTGGATGGCGGCGGTAGGCGTGACCGCCGTCTTTCCCAAACCGTTCTGCTCCCTCACCGAGAATTGTTACAATGTGCGCCAACAAGAAGTTGCCTTCGAGGATCCTTGGATCGGAGAGTTCGCCCGCTATTTTGGCCGGCCGGTGTTGCGGATCGCGTGCGACGGCGCAAGGATCACAGCGGTCAAAGTAGAGCGAGACGCGGCCTGCGGGTGCGCCCGCTCGGTCGCTCGCAAGTTGGTCAACGTAGATGCGCAAGAGGCGGTCCTGCAAGCCGGGCTGTTTCACCACCATTATCCCTGCCGGGCCACGATGCGCGTGGACCCCAGCCTGGGAGAGCCATTGATCCAGGCCGCGGGCGATTTTATGCGGCAAGCGGTAAAGACAGAAATAGCTCCTTGCCTACCCCAAGAGGATTGACCTGATGCCCAGGGGGGGGGCTAGCGAGATGTCAAAATATTGCTATTCGTAGCAAGATATAAATTCATTACACACAGGAGGTAAAAAATGCCCGTCAAGCGAGTTAAACCAGTTCCCAGCGATATCGAGATCGCACAAGCAGCTGAGCTGCTGCCCATTATGGAGGTCGCCAAGAGCGTCGGACTCTCCGAGGACGACATTGACCTGCAAGGAAAGTGGAAGGCCAAGGTCCACCTGGACGTGCTCGAAAAGTTCAAGGACCGCCCCAACGGCAAATACATTGACGTGACCGCCATCACCCCCACCCCCCTGGGCGAGGGCAAGACGGTGACGACCATCGGCGTCAGCCAGGGGTTGCACTACATCGGCAAGAAGGTCTTTACCTGCATCCGCCAACCTTCACAAGGGCCAACCTTTGGCATCAAGGGTGGCGCGGCCGGCGGCGGCTACGCCCAGGTCGTGCCGATGGAGGACTTTAACCTCCACCTCACCGGCGACATTCACGCCGTCGGCGCGGCCCACAACCTGCTGGCCGCGGCGATTGCCAACCGCATGGCGAAGGAAGCTCGTTGGAGCACCGATTTCCTGGCCAAGGCGCTCTGCCCAGACGATGAGTATACACCCAGCATGCGCAAGCGGCTGGAAAAGCTGGGCATCGAGTCGGAAAAGCCCTCCGACCTGAACGACGATGACAAGGAGCGCATGTTCCGCCTGAACATTGACCCCGACGGCATTCAATGGCGGCGCGTGGTGGACGTCAGTGACGCGGCGCTGCGCAGCATCGTCGTCGGTATGGGGGGACGCAACAACGGCGTGGTGCGCGAGACCGGGTACGACATCACCGTGGCCTCCGAGATCATGGCCGCGCTGGCAATGTGCAGCGACCTGGCCGACCTGCGCGAGCGCATGGGCCGCATCATCATCGGCACCAGCAAGAAGGGTGGCATGCGTTCGGCCGGCCGTGTGGAACCGATCACGGCCGAGGACTTGAACGTGGCCGGGGCAATGACCGTGCTGCTCAAGGACGCCATCATGCCCAACATGATGCAGACGTTGCCCGGCAGCCCGGCGTTCGTCCACTGCGGGCCGTTCGCCAACATCGCCCAGGGCAACTCTTCCATCATCGCCGACAAGATCGCGCTCAAGCTGGCCGACTATGTGGTGACAGAGTCCGGCTTTGGCGCCGACTGCGGCATGGAAAAATTCATGAACCTCAAGTGCCGCTACAGCGGGCTGGTTCCCAACTGCGTGGTGCTGGTCTGCACCGTCCGCGCGCTCAAGATGCACGGCGGTGGCCCCAAGGTCGTCGCCGGCAAGCCGTTGGATAGGGCCTACACCGAGGAGAACCTGGAACTGTTGGAAAAGGGTCTGCCCAACCTGCTGCAACACGTCGAGAACGCGGCCAAGTTCGGCGTGCCGGTGGTGGTGGCGATCAACCGCTTCAAGTACGACACCGATGCCGAGATCGAACTGATCCGCAAGCGGGCCAAAGAGACCGGCGCCGAGGATGCGGTGATGCACAACGTCTGGGCCGAGGGTGGTGAGGGCGGTGCGGCGCTGGCCGAGGCGGTCGTCAAGGCCTGCGAGAAGCCGAACAATTTCAAATTCCTCTATTCGGACGAGATGTCCATCAAGGAAAAGATCGAGACCGTCGCCCGCGAGATCTATCGCGCCGACGGGGTGGACTATACGCCAGAGGCAGAGGCCAAGATCAAGCTCTTCACCGACATGGGACTCTCGCACCTGCCGCTCTGCATGGCCAAGACCCACCTCTCATTCTCGCACGACCCGACGCTCAAGGGCGCGCCGCGTGGATGGCGTCTGCCCATCACCGACGTGCGGGCCAGTGTAGGCGCGGGGTTCATCTTTCCGCTGTGTGGCACGATGAAGACCATGCCCGGTCTGCCCACACGGCCGGTCTTTACCGATATTGACATTGACGTGGAGACGGGGAAGGTTTTGGGGTTGTCTTAAAACGTGAAGCGTAAAACGTGATGCGTGACTCATGGGTCACGCATCACGTACATCATTTAGGAGGCCAAACATGAGTAAAGTGGTACTTGAAGTACCGACCCTCTGGGCCGATCACCATGTTCTCAAAGTGCGAGACACACTGGTCAATCTGGAGGGAGTAGAGAGCGTGTACGCTAGTTCGGCCTGGAATCAAGTTTTGGTTGACTATAACAGCAAAAAGATCAAAAAGGCCGATCTGGAGCAGGTGCTGGTTGAAGCCGGCTACCCGGTGGGCGAGGGGGAGGTTCCGATACTTGCCCAGCCCGGCAAATTGCGCCGCGACCCTCAATGGGCGGATATGAGCCTGCGGATGACCGAGACCAATATGGTTGATCTGGAAATGTCAGGCGAGTTCCGGCGGTATTAGGAGGAATCAAGATATGGCGAAAAAGAAAGCAAGAACGCCGCAAGAGTTGAGCCAAGACCCGGCGGCCGTCGAGTTGATAGAATGTGCTTGCCAGATTGGGATAGATACCTGTTTCTCGCGGGTGGATAACATCGCCCCATGCCCCATCGGGGCCGATGGCCTGTGCTGCAAGAACTGTTCGATGGGGCCATGCCGGTTGGTCGGCAAGGTTGAGGTCGGGGTATGTGGAGCGACGGTGGACACCGTGGCGGCCCGCAATTTCGCCCGCATGGTGTGCGCGGGTGCATCCGCCCACTCCGACCACGGACGGGGACAGGCCTACACGCTGTTGGAGGCAGCCGAGGGGCACGCGCCCGACTATGGGGTCAAGGACGCCTTCAAGTTGTTCGAGATGGCTGGCTACCTGGACGTACCGGTCACGGACGAGGCCGGGCAGCAGCGCTCCATAGAGGACGTGGCGCGGGATGTAGCGACAGCCGCCCTGGAAGAGTTTGGCAAAATCCACGGCACGGTCAAGAACCTGAAGCGAGCGCCGGTCAAGCGGCAGCAGATCTGGCACGAGCAGGGGATTGAGCCGCGCAGCATAGACCGGGAAATCGTAGAACTGATGCATCGCACGCATATGGGCAACGACCAGGACGCCGAACACATCCTGGACCAATGTCTGCGCGCCGCGCTGGGCGACGGCTGGGGCGGTTCAATGATCGGCACGGACCTCTCGGACGTCCTCTTTGGCACGCCGGCCCCGGTGCAGAGCGCGGCCAACCTGGGCGTGCTGCGCGAGGATATGGTCAACATCATCGTCCACGGTCACGAACCGACTCTTTCGGAGATGATCATAGCGGCGTCGCTGGATCCCGAGTTGCTCAAGTACGCCAAGAGCAAGGGGGCCAACGGTATCAACCTGGCCGGTATATGCTGTACTGCCAACGAGGCGCTGATGCGGCAGGGTGTTCCCCTGGCGGGCAACTTTTTGCAGCAGGAGCTAGCCATCCTCACCGGCGCGGTCGAATCTATGGTAGTGGACATCCAGTGCATCATGCAAGGCTTGGCGCCGGTGGCGGACAGGTTTCACACCGAGTTGATCACCACCTCGCCCAAGGTCAAGATCAAGGGCGCGACCCACATCGAGTTTGACGAGCGCCGGGCGTTAGAGATCGCCAAAGAGATCGTCCGCCGGGCGATTGATCGCTTCACCGAGCGGGGCGAGACGAGAATCCCTACCGACATCCAAAGCCCTATGGTGCCCGGCTTTTCCCACGAGTACATTGACTATGCGCTGGGCGGTTTCTATCGCGGCTCGCTGCGTCCGCTCAACGACGCCATCATGGCCGGGCGCATCCGGGGCGTGGTAGCCAACATCGGCTGCAACAATGCCCGCGTCTGCCACGACAGTCTCCACAACTATGTAGTGACCGAGTTCATCAAGAACGACGTCCTGGTGGTCGAGACCGGCTGCGCGGCCATCGCCGCAGCGAAAGCGGGCCACATGACCCCCGAGGTGGCGTTCGAGTTGGCTGGGCCGGGTCTGCGCGAGGTCTGTGAGACGGTCGGCATCCCGCCGGTGCTCCACATGGGTTCCTGCGTGGACAATTCCCGTATCCTGACCGTCCTCTCGCAGATGGCGACCGAGGGCGGGCTGGGGGACGACGTCTCTGACATCCCGGCCGTCGGCATGGCGTCGGAGTGGATGAGCGAGAAAGCCATCTCCATCGCCACCTACTGCGTGGCCTCTGGAGCCTACGTCATCATGGGCGGGAACGACGGCCCAGTCTCCGGCAGCGAGGAGGTCGTGCGTCTCATCAGCGACGGCTGGGAGGAAAAAGTCGGCGGCCGGCTCGAGTTCGTCGAAGAGGGCGAGGAGATCGTCCGCCGGGCGCTGGTGCACATAGACAAGAAACGGGACGCGTTGGGCCTGCCCGAGTACGACGCCAGCAAGTGGGGACAGAGCGGCGACCGGCGTATGCCGGACCTGCTCGAACTCCCGCTGGAAGAACGGCTCGAAGCGGTTTACGGACTGGCAGGAAAGTAGGGGAATGATACCGGTTGATGCCGAACTGATGGACGAGATAGTTCGACGGATTGCGAGGACAGCTCGTCCCCGAAAGATCATCCTATTCGGCAGCCGGGCGCGGGGTGAAGCGCGACCAAATAGTGACATAGATCTACTGGTGGTCGCCGATTCCTCCAAGCCCAGGCACCAACGCGCCGCGCCATTGTACGGGGCTGTAAGCGACATCCTCGTAGCGATGGACATCCTGGTTTACACGCCGGGAGAGGTCGAAGAGTGGAGCGAGGTGCCCCAGGCGTTCGTTACTACGGCGGTACGGGAAGGCCAAGTTCTCTATGAAGACCGTCGCTGATCTGGTGAGAGGCTGGCTCCTCAAAGCGGAAAGTGATCTGACGAGTGCCGAGTTATGTCTGGATGCTGGCAAAGCGCTCGACACAGTCTGTTTCCACGCCCAGCAGGCGGCTGAGAGATTCATCAAAGCTTACTTGATCGCTTACGGAATTGAATTTCCGTTCATCCACAACCTGGAAAAGCTGATCGAGTTGGGAGCACAGCACGATCCAGATTTTATCAGTATCAAGTCACTGGGGCAGGAGCTTACTCCGTACGCGGTAGAGCTGCGCTACGACGACGAGTTTTGGCCCGCGGCAGCCACCGCGAGCCAGGCGTTGGACGCGGCCCTGATGATTAAAGAGTTCGTCATAGATCGGTTACCCTCAGAAATGGAATCGAAGGATGAAGAGCACAAAAGTGCCAGTTAGAGAGGTGAAAAACTTATGTCCAAATACATAGCAACCCGTGCCATACGCGGCGCCAACGGCCTCGTGGCCGAGGCGGACGCGCTGCTCAAAAGGGCCATCGCCGAGAAGGGAGCCGAAACCCCCGTCAAGTTCCCCAATACGGCCTACTTTTTGCCCGTCACTTACGGTATGTTGGATCACAAGGTCGAAACGTTGGGAGACCTGGAGTTTTCGCTGGCGCACGCCAAAAAGCTCCTGCACCCGTTGCCGGACGACAATCTGTGGGTCCCGTACCTGGGCGAGACACTCGACAGTGGTCAGGCGACCCTCCTGGCCGCCGAGGCCATCGAGGGCGTCCGCTTCGCTTACGGCGAGCAGCCGGGGGCTTACCCGGGGCTAGAGTTGACCGGCAGCACCGAGTACCCGGATTGGCAGGGAGACGGCCACCTGAACGGCCCCATTGACGACATCCAGTTGCGTTCGTGGGGCATCCAGTTGGTGGACGGCCGTATGCCGGGCTTTGCCGCCATCGTCGGCGCGGCCCGCTCCAACGAAGCCGCCGTCTCCATCGTGCGCGAGCTTCAGAAACGGAACATCCTCATCTTCCTGTGCGGCAACTCGAACGGTCGCTCCGTCATTGACCAGTTGCAGGAAGAGGGAGTCGAGATGGGGTACGATACCTACATCGTCCCCTTTGGTATGGATACCATCTCCGCCATCTATCCTCTGGGCTTTGCCACCCGTTCGGCGTTGACCTTTGGCGGCCTGAAGGCGGGCCAGTGGCGCGAGATCCTGCTCTACAACAAGTTCCGCGTCTTTGCCTTTGTGTTGGCGCTGGGCGAGGTGGACGATCTCAAGTACGCTGCCGCCGCCGGGGCCATCTCCTATGGCTTCCCGACCATCGCCGATACCGTCATACCCGAGATCCTGCCCACCGGAGTCACGCAGTACGAGCACGTCATCTCCATGCCGTGGAACGAGATCGAGGCCGAGACCGATACCGAGAAGGCGGCCAAGCTGGTGCAGCGCGCCATCGAGGTGCGCGGCGTCAAGATCAAGATCACCGAGGTGCCGGTTCCCGTCGCCTACGGCTCCGCCTTCGAGGGCGAGGTCGTGCGCCGGGCCGACATGCGGATCGAGTTCGGCGGTAAGAACAGCCGCGCCTACGAGTACCTAGTGATGCGCGACATGGACGAAGTGGAGGATCACAAGATCGAGATCATCGGCCCCGGTTTTGAGGATCAGGAAGATGGGGCCTCGATGGACCTGGGCATTCTGATCGAGGTGGCCGGGCGCAAGATGCAGGAGGACTTTGAGCCGGTGCTGGAGCGGCAGGTGCACTATTTTATCAACGGCGCTTCCGGCATCCAGCACATTGGCCAGCGCGACATCGCCTGGATCCGCATCAGCAAGGGCGCGGTCGAGAAGGGCTTCAATCTGAAGCACTTTGGCGAGATTCTCTATGCCCGCTTCCACGCCGACTTTGGCGCCATCGTGGACAAGGTGCAGGTCAAGGTCATCACCGACCCCGATCTGCACGCCGAGTGGCTGGAAAAGGCGCGCGAGGCTTACGAGTTCCGCAACCAGCGTTTGGCCGACCTGACCGACGAGGCGGTGGATACGTTCTACGACTGCACGCTCTGTCAGTCGTTCGCGCCGACGCACGTCTGCATCGTCAGCCCGCAGCGGTTGGGGCTGTGCGGAGCCTACAACTGGCTCGATTGCAAGGCGTCCCACCAGATCAACCCCACCGGCCCCAACCAGCCGGTTCAAAAGGGCAAACTCCTCGACCCGGTCAAGGGATACTGGGTTGGCACCAACGAGAACGCGGTCAAGAACTCGCAGGGGACCGTGACCGAGGTGGCCCTTTACTCCATCATGGAGAACCCGATGACGGCCTGTGGCTGCTTCGAGTGCATCGTCATGTACCTGCCCGAGGCGGAAGGCGTGATGGTCGTCAGCCGGGAGGATCCGAGCATGACGCCGGCCGGGATGACCTTTTCCACCCTGGCTGGCATGGCTGGCGGCGGCTTGCAGACCCCCGGAGTGATGGGCGTGGGCAAGTTCTATCTCACCAGCCCCAAGTTCATCTCGGCCGACGGCGGTTTCAAGCGCGTGGTCTGGATGTCCAGCTTTCTCAAGGATTCTATGTCGGCCGAGTTCGCGGCCGTGGCGGAGCGCGAGGGCATCCCCAATCTGATTGACCTGATCGCCGACGAGCGCAAAGTCACCACAGTAGACGAACTGGTTGACTGGCTCGAGGAGGTCAAGCACCCGGTCCTGGAGATGGGCGTGATGCAGGCGGCATCCGGCGCGGTCGAAGAGAAAGCTGCCCCTGCGCCCGTGGCCGAGGAGCCGGAGGTCAAAGCGCACGAGGCAGAAGAGGCTCCGGCGGAACCTGAGCCGGTCGTCGAGCCTGCCCCCGCGCCGGAACCGGTCGCGGTGGCGCCAGCGCCTGCGCCCGCACCTGTGGTCGCTCCTCAGGTGACGGTGGGTGCCGACGTCCAACAGATCGCCGAAATCACCGCCGGGATCGTCATTGACCGCTTCCGTGGCGCGCTGGTAGCGGCGTTGCAGCAGTTGGGTGGAACCGCGCCCGTTGCCCCCGTAGCGCCGGCGGCTCCGCTTCCGATGGCTCCTCCTCCGGTGGCCGAGCCTGTCGTGCCAGAGGTCGTCGCCCCCCCCGTGAAGAAAGTAGCCAGGCCGGTGACGCCGCCCTGGACTGAGGAAAAAGAGGATCTCGATTTCCTCAAGGAGAAGTGGACTGGCAGCATCCGCGAGATCACGCTGGGCGCGACCACGGCCGACGGTGGCACGCGGACCAAGACTGTCACGGTCGGGGGACAGACTTCGATGCCGTTCCTCGACATTGAGGGCAATTTGGGACACAAGCCGGTGATCGCCATCGAGATCCAGGATCGCAAGCCGGACGACTGGTCGCCCCTGCTGATGCAAGCCTGGGGAGACGCGATGAACGACCCCGGTGAGTGGGCCCGGGCGGCCGAAAAGGCCGGCGCCGACCTGATCCTGCTCCAACTCAGCTTGACCGACGCCGATGGCAACCCCAACACACCCGAGAAGGCCGTCGCTGCGCTGCGCAAGGTACTGGAAGCCACCGGCCTGCCGCTAATCGTGATGGGGCCAGGTCAGGTGGATGCGGACAACGAATTGCTCGTGCCTGTGGCTGAAGCAGCCTCCGGCGAGCGGATCGTGCTGGGTGTGTGCGAGGAAAAGAACTATCGCACCATCGTCGCGGCGGCGCTGGCGCACAATCAACTGGTCATCGCCCGCACCGCGATGGACGTCAACCTGGCAAAGCAGCTCAACATCCTCATCAGCGACATGGGCTTGCCCCTGGAGCGGATCCTGATGGATCCGACCTGCGCCGGCGTGGGTTACGGCATGGAGTACGGTTACTCGGTGATGGAGCGGCTGAGGTTGGCTGCTCTCCAGGGTGACAGTATGACCCAGTTGCCGATGATCGTCACCGTGGGCTACGAGGCCTGGCGTCAGAAGGAGAGCAAGGTCGGCGAGGGCGTGCCCGAGGCCTGGGGCGATTGGGAAGAACGAGCCATCAACTGGGAGGTGGTCACTGCCGCCACTCTGGTTGAATCGGCCGCTGACATCGTCGCGCTGCGCCACCCCGAGTCGGTGCGGCGAATTCGCACGATGATTGAGGAGCTAACGTGAAGCGTAAAACGTGAAACGTGAGGCACGAACCACGCCTCACGTTTCATGAATCACGCGAGCGTTATTTAAGGAGAACAAAACATGGCACTTTCAGGTATTCAAATTTACAAGATGCTGCCTCAGACCAACTGCAAGGACTGCGGGTTTCCCACTTGCCTGGCTTTTGCGATGAAGCTGGCGGCCAAGCAGGCCGAGTTGGACAAGTGTCCCCACGTCTCGGACGAAGCGCGGGAGCAGTTGGCTGAATCGTCCGCGCCGCCGGTGCGGCTCGTGACCCTCTCCGCCAACGGGCGAGAGGTCAAATCGGGCAACGAAGTCGTGTTGTTCCGCCACGAAAAGACCTTTTACAACCCAACCGGCCTCTTTATCCGGTTGCGTGACGATCTGGGGCTGGACGAGATCAAGGCCCAGGCCCAAGAGGCGGCGGATTATATGGTCGAGTACGTCGGTATGGAGCTGACGATTGATGGTTTCGCGCTTGAGGCGACGGGCGATGGTGGCGGATTCGCAGCCGCCGTCGGCGCCGTGCTAGAGACGGCCAAGCTCCCCCTGATCCTCATCGCCGCCGACCCGGCCGTGATGGCGCAGGGGTTGGAGGCCGCTGCGGGCATGCGTCCACTGATCTATGGTGCTACAGCCGACAACTGGGAAGCCTTTGCCGATCTGGCCAAGAAGCACGACGCTCCAATGGCGATCCGCGCCGACACGATGAACGGCTTGGCCGAGTTGACGGACAAGATCAAGGGGGCGGGCGTGGAAGAGATCGTGCTCGACCCCGGTGTGCGTGACCTCAAATCGTCGCTGACGGTGAACACGTTGATCCGCCGCATGGCGCTGAAAAAGACCTTCCGTTCGCTGGGTTTTCCCATCATCAGCTTCCCCAGCGAGTGCGTGGACGATGAGGGGATGGTAACGGTCGCAGCGACGCAGGCCATCGCCAAATACGGGGGCTTTGTCGTGCTGGATCGGTTCAGTCCGGCCACTATCTATCCCCTGTTGGCCCTGCGCTCCAATATCTATACCAACCCGCAGGAGCCGATCCAGGTGCAGCCCGGCGTCTACGAGATCAACGATCCTCAGGCAGACTCGCCCATCATGGTGACTACCAATTTCTCCATCACCTACTTTTCCGTGGCGAACGAGATTGACGGCAGCGGCAGCCCCGGCTGGTTGCTGGTGGCCGACGCCGAGGGTATGAGTGTGCTGACCGCTTGGGCCGCCGGCAAGTTCGATGCCGAGCGCATCGCCAAGGCGGTCAAGACCAACGACATGGAAAACAAAGTCAGTCATCGTAAACTGGTCATCCCCGGTCACGTGTCGGTGCTGCTGGGCGAGTTGGAGGAAGAACTGCCGGGTTGGGAGATCTTGGTCGGGCCGCGTGAGGCGGTGGATCTGCCCGGCTATCTCAAGATATGGAGCGCGTCGTAGGCGACCTTTCTCCCACCGTCACTCTTTCCCTCGCATTGTCGAGGGAAAGAGTGATACTCGTATCACTAATCCCACGAGATGTGTCACTGGTACAGAATGGTGTTCTGTAATAAAGTATGACTAGGTCTACACCGGAGGTGCATCATCGGCGACGTTAATATCCACTTCAAACCGGCCGACAAGCGAGTGACTGTAGCCGCTGGCACTCTCCTCAGCGACGCTGCCCAGCAAGCAGGGATAGAAATCCTGATGCCCTGCGGCGGCCAGGGACGGTGTGGCCGTTGCGCCGTCATCGTCGAAGATGGGAAGGTGCGCCGCCGTTCCACCCAACGCCTCTCCCCCGACGACGTGGCGGCCGGCTACGCGCTGGCTTGCCAGACGACCGTCGAAGGAGACGTCACCGTCAGCATCCCGCCGCAGGAAAAGATCGAGCGGCGGCTGAAGGAGAGCAAGCGAGCGGCCAAGGTCGCGCTCCCCTTCTCTTACGACCTGCACGACCAGACGCTGCGCAAGTACACCGTCACGCTGGAACCTCCCTCCTTGCAGGATCAGACCGACGATTGGTCGCGGCTGCAACGGGAGCTAAAGCGCCGCTACGATTTGCAGGGGCTACAGGCCTCCTTGCCGGTGCTGCGCAAGCTGGGCCCGGCGCTGCGGGAAGGAGAGTGGACGGTCACGCTGGTCGTTGACCTGGACCCCGAGGGCTTTATGAAAGCGGAAGGGTCTCCAGAGGGGCCGCCTCGCTTGATAGACATCCTGCCCGGAGAGCAATTGGAGAGCCTGTGGGCGGTGGCTATTGATATCGGTACTACCAGCAACCACGTCTGGCTGGTGGATCTGATCAGCGGCAAGGTCATGTCCCAGAAAGCCGACTACAACGGCCAGATCGCCCGGGGCGAGGATGTCATCTCGCGCATCATTTACGCTTCCAAGGGGAACGGCCTGCAGGATTTGCAGGGGTTAGTGATAGAGACGCTCAACCGGTTGCTGGAGCGGGCGGCGCGGGAGCGCGGAATCAGCACCGATCAAATCTACAAAGCGGTGGTGGCCGGCAACAGCACGATGATTCACCTCTTTGCCGGCATTCCCCCAGAACCTATCCGCCTGATGCCTTTTATCACCGTCATCAACCAGTTGCCCCCCTTCTCGGCCCGCGAGATCGGTCTGGGAATCAACCCTGAAGGTGAGGTGGACTGCCTGCCCGGCATCGCCTCTTATGTCGGAGCCGACATCACGGCCGGCGTGGTCAGTTCCGAGATGTGCGGTATGGGTGATCTGTCACTGTTCATAGACATCGGCACCAACGGGGAGATCGTGTTGGGAGATTGTACCTGGCTCATCTCCTGCGCCTGCTCGGCCGGCCCGGCCTTTGAGGGAGCGGGCGTGGTGCACGGTATGCGGGCCACTGCCGGGGCCATCGAGGAGGTGTGGGTCAATTCAGAGGATTACGAGATCACCTATCGGGTCATCGCCGAGGCGGCGTCGGGCGACGAAAAGCCGCGCGGCATCTGCGGCTCCGGCCTGATCTCTCTCATAGCAGAGATGTTCAGCGCCGGTGTGGTGGACAAGAGCGGCAATATCAATCTGGACTTGTCGTCGAAACGGGTGCGGAAGGGAGAACACGGAGCCGAGTACGTGGTGGCCTGGGCCGGCGAGACGGCCACGGGCGAGGACATTGTCATCACCAAGGTGGACATTGACAATTTGATGCGGGCCAAGGCAGCCATCTATGCTGGCTTCTCTATCCTGGCCCGCAGTGTGGGCTTGACCCTGGATGATGTGGGGCAGGTGTTGATTGGCGGAGCCTTTGGGCAGTACATCAACGTGAGCAACGCCGTCCGCATTGGCCTGCTGCCGGACAAGCCCTTTGAAAAATTTCACTTTCTGGGCAACACCTCGGTGCGCGGGGCATATATGGCGCTTCTCTCCAAAGACATGCGCCAGCGGGTGACAGAAGTGGGACGGATGATGACCTACCTGGAACTCTCAGCCGACAACACGTTCTTTGACGAATTCAACGCGGCCATGTTCCTGCCACACACGGACGAGAGCCAGTTCCCGTCTGTGGCGGCGTTGTTGGAGGGATGATGAACCTAACTGGTTTGCACCTATTGCTCACGTACCAGTGCAATTACGAGTGCGACCACTGCTTCGTTTGGGGGAGTCCCTCTCAGGAAGGCGTGATGACGCTGGCACAGATCCGCGACATCTACCGCCAGGCGCAAGAGTTGGGGACGGTCAACTCGATCTATCTGGAGGGCGGCGAGCCGTTTCTCTACTATCCAATCATGGTGCGAGCGGCGCGGGAAGCGGCCGAGTTGGGGTTCCAGGTGGGCATCGTAACGAACGATTACTGGGCCACCACGGTCGAGGACGCGGTCGAGTGGCTGCGGCCCCTGGTGGGCATCGTGCAAGACCTGTCCGTTTCCACCGACCTGTTCCACTACGACGAGGTGATGAGCGCTCACGCCCGTAACGCGCTGGCGGCGGCGGAACAACTGGGCATCCCTGCGGGGACGCTCACCTGCGAGGTGCCGGGGGGAGTGGCGGGCTATCCCACTCAGGCGGCCGGCGAGCCGGTGGAGAGCGGCCTAGCGGCCGATGCGGCCGCCATAATGTTCAAGGGCCGGGCGGCGGTGAAACTGGTCGAGGGGGTAGCGCGGCGGCCCTGGCGCGAGTTCGACGAGTGCCCTTATGAAACACTGGATGACCCTGGTCGGGTACACGTGGATCACCTGGGCAACCTGCACCTGTGCCAGGGATTGACGATGGGTAGTATGTTTGAACGACCTTTGGTGGAGATCGTAGCCACGTATGACCCGCCGGCCCACCCTATCGTGGGGCCGTTGCTGGCGGGCGGCCCAGCGGATTTGGTCGAGCGGTACGGCCTGCCGCACGAAGAGGCTTACGTGGACGCCTGCCACCTGTGCTACGAAGCGCGGGTGACTTTGCGAGAGCGATTTCCCCAAGTCCTTGGACCGGGCCAGGCATACGGAGAGGGATTAAATTGACAACAACTATCGCACTGGCCGGCAAAGGTGGCACCGGCAAGACCACCATCGCCGCGCTCATCATCCGCTATTTGATCGAGAAGCAGAACGGCTCCATCCTGGCGATTGACGCCGACCCCGCCACCAACCTCAATATGGTGCTGGGAATGGAGATGGGAGCGACGGTAGGCGGCATCCGCGAGGATATGCTGACCCAGGTGCAGTCCAGCGGCGCGCTGGCCGGCTCAATGCCCGGCGGGATGAGCAAACAAGAGTACCTGGACTATGAGGTGCAGATGGCGCTAGAGGAGGGGGATCGGGTGGATCTGCTGGTGATGGGCCGGCCCGAAGGCCCCGGCTGCTACTGCGCCGCCAACCAAATGCTGCGCGTGATCGTGGACCGCTTGAACAGGCAGTACGACTATGTAGTGATTGACAACGAGGCCGGGATGGAGCACCTCAGCCGCCGCACCACCCGCGACGTGGACGTGCTGCTGCTGGTGACAGACCCCACACAGCGCGGAGTTGTCACGGCGCAGCGGATGCGTGAGATGGTGCCGGGGCTAGAGATCGGCGTTGGCCACACCTACCTGGTCGTCAACCGGCTGCGAGGAGAGATGCCCGCGCCGCTGATCCAGCTCATAGAGCAGGCCGGGCTGGAACTGATCGGTACGGTGCCAGAAGACCCAGCTATGGCCGAGTTCGAGTTCACCGGGCGTCCGCTGGTGGAGCTTCCGGCGGAGACGGCCGTCTACCAAGCTGTGCAAGAGATCGCCGAGAACATGGCAGGATGAGGTGTAACTACCTAACAGAGCTGCGCCTCAAACCGACGAGTAAAATGGGATATGGATTAACACAGGCTGCGCACACGGATTTTGTCGCTTTGCTTGCACTCCGTGTTTCTCTGTGAGACCCTCTGCGAATCTCTGTACAGCCCATACTGAGTAACTTGCAATGTTAGATTGGTCGGAACACCACAGCGAATTTAGAAAAAAACGAATTGGGGCACATGGTTCAACCCCGTTTATAGCCAGGATTGGCCTCGTGCGGCGGCAAAAATTCGCTCCTTTCCCCATTCGTTGTAGTGTCGTTTGGAATCTAACATTGTCAAGCATACGATAAGGTTACATTTGCTGCCCAGTTCACGCTTACACACAAATAAAAAGAACAGGAGGTAATCAAAATGTACATTATTGGTGAGAACATTCACATCATTGCGCCCAAGGTCAAAAATGCCATCGCCGAGCGGGACGCCAAGTTCTTCCAGGACCTGGCAGTGCGGATGGTGGACGCCGGGGCGAACGCGGTGGACCTCAACATCGGTCCCCAGAAAAAGCACGGGCACGAAATTCTGCCCTGGCTGGTCGAGACCGTCGAGGAGGTGGTGGACGTGCCCTTGGTCTTTGACACCACCAACCTGGCGGCCATCGAGGCGGCCTGCGAGACGGTGACCAAGGCACAGCCCATCATCAACTCTACCGATGCGCGAGCAGAGCGGCTGGAAAGCGTGCCGGCCGTGGCCAAAAAGTTCAACGCGCGCCTGGTCGCATTGACGATGGCCGAGGGCATGATCCCGGTCGGCGCCGACGAGCGGGTGGGTATTGCGCTGGAGACCCTGATCCCATACATGCTCGAGATTGATTTCCCCATCCCTGACCTGATCATTGACCCGTTGGTGCTGACCGTCTCCGGTTGCCAGGAATACTGCCCCGAGTGCATTGAGGCGGTGCGCACGCTCAAGTACGCCTGGGACCCGCCTCCGTTGACCAATGGCGGCCTCTCCAACGTCTCCAACGCCGTCCCCAACGAGATGCGCCCCCTGCTCAACCAGACCTATATGGTGATGTTGATGGGCGCCGGCTTGGACATGGTCATCGCCGACCCCCTGGACAAGGAGTTGATGGAATGGATTCGCGTGGTCGAGGAACGGGATGAGAGCACCTCGCTCAACAAACTGCTGCTCAAGCTCCACGACCGGGTGGAGGCAATGGAAGAGTTGCAGCCCGAGGACGTGGACATGTCCGACCCGCAGCAGGCGGACATTTGGAAGACGGTACAGGTACTCTTGAACAAGGTGATCTATACAGATTCGTACCTGCGCGTGTAGTAACGCCTGCACGAATGACCTATCAGGAGGATATATGCCTGCACAACTACTTGACGGAACAACGATGTCGGCAGCGATCCGGGACGAAGTCAAGACCGGAGTGAGAGAACTCGAGGCCAAATCCGGCATCGTGCCGGGGCTGGCCACGGTACTCGTGGGAGAGGACCCTGGCTCCAAAAGCTACGTCGGGATGAAGCAGAAGCAGTGTGAAGCAGCAGGGATGAAACCCTTGGGACGTCACCTGCCGGAAGACGTCAGCCAAGAAGGACTGAAAGAGGCTATAGCGGAGTTGAACGCCGACCCAGATGTCCACGGTATCCTGGTACAATTGCCGCTCCCCGATCATCTGGACGAAGAGAGTGCCCTGGCGGCCATCGCGCTCGAAAAAGACGTGGACGGCTTCCACCCGGTCAACATCGCACGGCTGACCCTACAGGGAATGGAACCGACTTTTGCTCCCTGTATGCCGTTGGGCTGCATCGAATTGCTCGACCGCTACAACGTCGAGATCAAAAGCAAAGAGGCCGTGGTGCTAGGCCCCAGCAACATCGTTGGCCTGCCGACGGCGTTGCTACTGCTCCACCGGGGCGCTATGCTCACCATCTGCCATCCCCACACGGAGAACCTGGCCGAGACCAGCCGGCGGGCCGACATCCTCGTCGCCGCCATAGACCAACCCAGCATGGTGAAGGCCGAATGGGTCAAGCCGGGGGCGGCGGTGATAGACGTCGGCTGGAGCCGCGTGAAGGATGAGACGGCTAAAAAAGGATTCCGCGTCGTAGGCAACGTGGACTTTGACGCGGTCAGCCAGGTGGCCGGGTATCTCACCCCAGTGCCAGGCGGCACCGGGCCGATGACCATTGCGTTGCTCTTGCAGAACACGCTCCTCTCGGCCAGACGATTCGCCGGGCTGATTGACTGAGGAACGGATAAACCGGGTTTTGTCGCTGCGCTCGCGCGGAAAATCCGGTCGAGACCCAAGGTTTCAGGAGGCGGTATGCGAACTCGAATCTCGCTTGACAAGGTGCGTGGCCCTTTCGTGACCCGCGTGGAAGAGATCAGCGGAGAAGACCTGCTGGCATGCAATCAATGCGGCAAGTGCAGCGCCGGTTGCCCTGTCGTGGAGGCAATGGACATCTTGCCCAGCCAGGTCATCCGTATGGCGCAATTGGGGATGGAACAAGTGCTGGAGAGCAATACTGTCTGGATCTGCGCCTCCTGTTTGACCTGTGTCACTCGTTGCCCCAAGGGGGTGGATCTGCCCCGGCTGATGGAAACACTGCGCCAGCTCGCGCTGCGCGAAGGAGTAGCCAAGTTGGAACTGGACGCCCTCCCACCAGAGCTGGTACAGGCTGTGCCGCAACTGGCTATCGTCGGCGGTTTTAGGAAATACATCAAGTAGCGAGAGGCATTGATGAGCATACCCTACTATCCAGGCTGTACCCTTTCTACCAAGGCCAAGAACTATGACCGTTCCGGGCGGGCAGTGGCCGAGTCGCTGGGGATGGAGCTGGAGGAGCTGCCCGAGTGGCAGTGTTGCGGGGCCACCTTCCCCCTGGTGCTGGATGATTCGCTGGCCCTGGTCGCCCCGACGCGCATACTCTACCAGGCCCAACAGGCCGGCGAGCGGGTGACGGCGCTGTGCGCTATCTGCTTCCACGTCTTGCGCCGCTCTCAGGCACTGCTGAAGCGCGACCCAGAAATGCTCGAGCGCATCAACTGGTTCACCGAGCAGGAGTACGGGGGAGAAGTGCGCGTCGCACACTTTTTGGAGATACTGCGCGACGACCTGGGCTGGGAGGCGCTGGCTGAAAAGATAGTGCGCCCCCTGACCGGCTTGCGGGTCGCTCCCTACTATGGCTGCCTGCTCCTGCGCCCCTACGAAGAGATCAGCCTGGACGACCCCGAAAACCCGGCCATCCTGCACGACCTGGCGCGGGCGCTGGGGGCCGAGCCGGTGGATTTTCCCTATAACGTCGAGTGCTGCGGTTCCTATCTGACGGTCAAAGAACCCCAGGTCTCTGAGACGCTCTCCCAGGACATTGTCGCCTCGGCGCGAGAGCACGGGGCCGACGTCATTATCACCGCCTGCCCGCTGTGCCAGTTCAACCTGGACTATCCCCAGCGGGAGACGGAGGCTGGCCGAGCCGGCAACGAGATACCGATCCTTTACTTCACTCAGTTGATGGCTGTCGCGCTGGGTCTGCCGGAGGAGACGTGGGGTCTCGAAGACCACTACGTGAGGCTGGACTTGAATCTCGAGGGTGAGGCGTCGTGATGGAACGAGCGTTAGTGATCGGCGCTGGGATTAGCGGCATGCAGGCCGCGTTGGATATCGCTAACAGCGGCTATGAGGTTCTCCTGGTCGAGAAGGGGCCGACTATTGGCGGGCGTATGGCGCAGCTCTCGGAGACCTTTCCCACACTGGACTGTTCTTCGTGCATCCTGACCCCCCGTATGGTCGAGGTTGGGCAACATTCCAACATCCGTCTGCTTACGCTCAGTGAGGTCACGGCCGTCGAGGGAGAGGCGGGCAACTTTGGCGTGCAGATCCTCCGCCATCCCCGCTACGTTGACGAAGAGAAATGCGTGGCCTGCGGTGCTTGCGCCAAAATCTGCCCGGTTCAGGTGCCCAGTGAGTTCGAGCGCGGGTTGTCTCAACGCAGCGCGATCTATATGCCCTTTCCGCAAGCAGTGCCGGCGGTTTACCACCTCGATCGGGACGTTTGTCAGGACTGTGGGAAATGCGCGGAAAAGTGCCCGGCCCAGGCCATTGACTATGACATGCAGCCCCAGACCCTGGAGGTAGACGTGAGGGCCATCATCGTCGCCACGGGCTACGATCTCTACGACGGCGAAGCGGTGCGGGCCTACGGCTACGGCTCTTACCCCGACGTGCTGAACGGGTTAGAGTTCGAGCGGCTGCTCTCCGCCTCGGGCCCGACCGGCGGCGAGGTGTTGCGCCCTTCCGACGGCAAGGTGCCCAAGGAAATAGTCTTCATCCAGTGCGCCGGCTCCCGCAACCCGGAACACGGAATGCCCTACTGCTCCAAGATCTGCTGCATGTACACCGCCAAGCACGCTATCCTCTACAAGCACCGCGTCCACGATGGGCAGGCCTACTCGTTTTACATGGACGTGCGGGCCGGCGGCAAGGGGTACGAGGAATTTGTCACTCGCGCGATGGAAGAAGACCGCACGCTCTACATTCGCGGGCGCGTCTCCAAGGTCTTTCCGCAGAACGGCAAACTGGTGGTGTGGGGCGCGGACACGCTGACCGGGCAAAAGATCGAGATCGCCGCCGACATGGTGATCGTGGCGACCGCGATCGTGCCTTCCGAAGGCGCGCGCCAGGTGGCCGAGATGCTGGGCATTGAGGTGGACGAATTTGGGTTCTACGTCCCGTCGAACGAGGAAATGACGCCGGTCGAGAGCGGCGTTCCCGGGATCTTTTTGTCCGGCGTGGGGTTGGGGCCGCGAGATATCCCAGAGACGGTGGCCCAGGCCTCCGGCGCGGCGGCCAAGGCGCTGGCGCTGCTCGAGGCGGCGAAGGAGAGAACTGCGCATGGCTAATGACGAGTTGAGAAGGAAATTCAAACTCTTCATCCCCGGCCCGTGCGAGGTTGACGAAAAAGTGCTGCTGGCGATGGCCCGGCCTACCCCCAAGCACTATGGCCCCGAATGGCTCGAGGTGCACCACGAGACACTGGGTATGCTCAAGCAGGTGTTCCAGACCCAGAATGACCTCTTCATGGTGCCTGGGGCGGGGTCGGCAGTGTTGGATATGGCGCTCGGCAGCTTGCTGGCGCCCGGCGACACAGTGATCATCGGCGACAACGGCTTCTTCGGAGAGCGCATGGGGACGATAGCCTCTACCTGTGGTCTGCGAACCGCCTTCTTCACCGCGCCCCTGGGCCAGCCCCTGGACCCCGCCGACCTGCGGAAAATCCTGGCCCAGGAGCCGCAAGCCCGGGCGGTGGCGGTGGTTCATCACGAGACTTCTACCACCGTGCTCAATCCGCTGCGTGAATTGGCGGAAGCGACCCACAAAGCCGGGCTGCCCATCATCGTGGACGGTATCGCCTCCCTGGGCGGGGTCAACCTGCCGGTGGACGAGTGGAACATTGACGTCTGCGTGACGGTGGCAAACAAGTGCCTGGAGTGCCCGCCGGGGCTGGCCTTCGTCTCTGTCGGCCCCACGGCGTGGGAGTGGGTGGACCAGAACGAGAGCCGGGCCCACGGATGGTATCTTAACCTGCGGACGTGGCGCGAGTACGCCATCAAATGGGGAAGCTGGCACCCCACTCCGGTCACTATGCCCACCAACAACATCCTGGCACTGCGGGAGAGCCTGCGGATGATTCTGGACGAGGGATTGGAAGCCCACTTTGCCCGCTACCTTCGCGCGGCCCAGGCGGTTCGGCAAGGGCTGGCAGCAATCGGTTTCGACATGCTGGTCAAGGAGCATTTCGCTTCCCCTATCGCCACAGCGGTGATGGCCCGGCCAGAGTTTGAGGTAAGCGAGCTGATCGAGTATCTGGCCCATGCCCACTCCATCTACGTTTCGGGTGGGGTCGGGCCGCTGCGGGGTAAAATTTTCCGAGTGGGCCACATGGGCAGGGCGGTCACCATACCTTACCTGATGGAATTCCTCTTTGCCGTGGAAACGTTCCTGCGCCAGAAGGGACTTGCGTGCCCCGCGGGAGCCAGCCTGGCGGGCCTTGCGGCGCAGATGGGGGAATAGATGAGCCGGATAGGAGTATTCGTCTGTCACTGTGGGATCAATATAGCCGGCACGGTGGACGTCAAGCAGGTAGCCAAAGAGATCCGCCAGCACCCGGACGTAGTCTACACCAAGGATTACAGGTACATGTGCTCCGAGCCTGGGCAGCGGTTGCTCAGGGAGGCCATCGAAAAGCGCAACTTGGATGGCGTGGTGGTCGCGTGCTGTTCCCCCGCCATGCACGAAAAGACCTTCCGTAGAGCTTCTGCCTCGGTGGGGATGAATCCCTACCGCTGCGAGATCGCCAACATCCGAGAACAATGCTCCTGGGTGCACGAGAAGGAGCCGGAGCGGGCCACAGAGAAAGCCTCCGAAATTGTGCACACTCTCGTGGAACGAGTCACGCGAGACGTCGAATTGGAACCGTTCAGCTTGTCGCTGACCAAGCGGGCGCTCGTCATCGGTGGAGGCCCGGCCGGGATGCAGACCGCGCTCGACATTGCCGACGCCGGCTACCCGGTCGTGCTGGTCGAGCGGGAGGATCACCTGGGCGGCAAGATGGCCCAACTCAGCGGCACCTATCTCAACTTTGATGCCGCGCCCGACCTCTTGCAACGCCGCGTCGAGCACGTTCTCGCCCATCCCAACATCGAGGTGTTGACTGGCGCGGAGGTGGTGAGAGTCGAGGGGTACGTGGGTAATTTCGAGGTGGAGGTTCAGGATTCGGGGTTTGCAGATTCGGAACCCAGGACATTTGACTTGGGCGCTATCGTGGTCGCCACCGGCTGGGCCCCCTACCCGCAGGAGCGTCTGCCCGAGTACGGCGGTGGAAGGATAGCGGACGTGGTGGACGGCCTGACGTTCGAAAAGATGTTGCAGAGCGGCGCACCGCCTCGCCGCCCTTCCGATGGGCGCGTGCCGCGCGAAGTGGTGTTCGTCCAGTGCGCCGGCTCCCGCGACCCGGAACGAGGAGTGCCCTATTGCTCCAAGGTCTGCTGTATGTACGTCGCCAAGCAAGCGACGCTGTTCAAGGAGCGCGTGCCGGAGGGGCAGGCTTACGTTTTCTACATTGACATTCGCTCGGCCGGCAAGGGATACGACGAATTCGTCCAGCGGGCGATGGAGGAACAAGACGTTCTCTACCTGCGGGGCAAAGTGAGCAAGATATTCCAGGACGAGGACAAAGTGCTCGTGTGGGGTGCCGACACGCTGAGCGGCCAATCGGTAGAAGTGGCCGCCGACCTGGTCGTGCTGGCGACGCCCATGGCGCCAGACCCCGCTGCGCCCAAGCTGGCCCAAACGCTGCGGGTTGGTATAGACCAGAATAACTTTTTCAACGAGGCGCACCCCAAGCTGCGCCCGGTCGAAAGCCTGACGGCGGGCGTTTTCCTGGCTGGGGCGGCCCAGGGGCCAAAGGACATCCCAGAGACGGTGTCGCAGGCTTCGGGCGCGGCGGCCAAAGTGCTACAACTGTTCTCCCACGATGAGATGACCCAGGAGCCGACCGTGGCTTACGTCATTGAGGAGGTGTGCTCCGGTTGCGGAGTGTGCATAGACGCCTGCCCCTACGGGGCGCGGGTGGTTGATACGCTGCGGGGCGTCGCCACGGTCAACGCGGCGCTGTGTCAGAACTGCGGGGCCTGCGTGGTGGCCTGTCCCAACAAAGCCAGCCAGATCTATAACTGGAGGCCGGAGCAGATCCTGGCGATGGCGGACGTTCTAGCGTAAATGCCCTACCATTTTTGTGACGAGGCTGGTGATACAGGGATCAAATTTGCTCGGGGGTCGTCGCGGTATTTCGTTGTCGTTCTCTTACAAGTGGATGATCCATCTCCTATACGTTCGAGTCAGTGCGATTACAGCGCGGAATACGCATTCACCTCTCTGGACTGGCGAGGCAAAGAGATGGCCGGTCTTTCAAAATAGTGCTTCGGGATTCCAGAACAGAGCCGGTGTTGCAATGCGCCGACATGATCTGCGGATCAATTTATCGCCGGTTTGCCAGGGATGATGCTACATTCTACAACACGATCCAAGAGCTGATCGTGAGTTTGAAAAGAAAACTGCACACCTAGCCTGCAAAGCAGACACGCGCGCCACTGGCGACTATTCGGTGTGCAGAAACCAAGTGGGTTTTTGCATTGATATTTTACTTGATTTTGTGATGTCTGTCAAGGATGATTATATTTTTGCGTAATGGCCTGTCCCAACAAAGCCAGCCAGATCGTAACTACTCAGCCTGGCACGCGCTCAGACCTCCGAGGTCTTGCAAAACCCGTTCAGGCGTGAAATCCCGGCCTTTTTCGACGGTCGCAGTGGGCAGAATGCCTGTCGCAGACCTCGGAGG
>Ga0180431_10001740_pt1 | contig 29870 bp, 23 predicted proteins | sample SS_ome_11_FD_132459 | JGI IMG/M metagenome (GOLD analysis project Ga0180431, IMG submission 132459) | Hypersaline lake sediment archaeal communities from the Salton Sea, California, USA - SS_1_MS_1 metaG | ecosystem: Environmental > Aquatic > Non-marine Saline and Alkaline > Hypersaline >... | reverse complement strand
TGACACTCGAAGTAGCGAGCAAGAACAGAGCCCTTTATCACAATCGGATGCCAGGGCTCGACATGACGATATACTTCATCTGTGGGCAGCCCGATATAGCTTCGGATGGAACTGAAAAGTCGCATATCGGTAATCCGGATATCGGTCAGGGCAGCAACCGTCCTGAAGGATGAGCTCACTTTCAGCCATCTCCTTCCGGCCCTATCGATGATGATTTCTCTTTTTATTCCACTTCCCGCAACCGGCTCGAAGAAAAAATCATCTTCGAAATCCCGGATTGTATATCCTCGCTGATTCTGATGCGTATTGAAGACGATGAGCTTCTGATCAAGTTCCGGCAGTCTTATCAACGAATCCACATTGAGATTTTCCGGATCGTCAGGTCCGGAAAAAGCATCTTTGAGAAGAAAGCGCCTCCCTCTGAATCCGGAATCGTCCTCAATGATAAAAACACCGAACCAGGTATCCTTATACTTGCTGGTGGGGTCGAGCATATTCGAAACCGATTCAATTGATCGAATCGAATCCTTTTCAAAATTGCCAACCGTATAGGCATTGATGATGGCAATATCAATTCTCCCGCCGGAGAGCCGATAGAGATATCTGCTAAAATCAATCACAAAGGGAGCGCTGTAGAGCCCCGGGGGCACATAGCCGAAGTGCAGATCTATTCCCCGCTCCGCAAGATCCACATTCTGCACCATCCGTATCAGATCGGCCATTCTGAAACGGTAAAGGCTAAAAACGGCTATTGCTATGCACACAACCACAATAAAATACTTAATGCGGCTCATGGATATTCTCCTGAGTATTCATCCGCTCCCTTCATCATACTGAAAAATTGGACAGGCTCAGGGCCGCGATGAGAATGCCCAGCGCGGTATTGAGCGGCTGCACGACAGCCACCACTTTCAGGTTGTTCTTCCTACGGGCTCGTGCATAGACAATTATGCCAACAAGGTACAGAGGGACAGGCAAGAGATGATAGTACATGATACCTCCCGGATGCAATTGAACAATATAATATAAAGAACGGGTAAATATAATTCATTGAGAGACATAAAAATACAAGCAAAATAAGGATTTCAATAATCATGCAGCCGGCACGCCTCGCTCCCAGGCGATACGTCGACGTATCGCCTGGGAACTGTTCCATGAAAAAAGTTACTTGTAGTATTTATTTTTTCATGGGCTTTTTAACTGATATCATAACATGTCATATATTACCATTTTCGAATAGGTATTAAATGCAGTGCCACCCCCAGATGAAACGCCGACGTATCGTCTGAGGATTCTGGCTTAATCCAGCAGAAATCGTTAGGATTTTCAATGCCCTCAGTTGATTACTACATACAGAACATGATTTCGACTATTCGGGAGAAGGGCTTTCACCATCAGAGAATACTCGACGCCATGCGGAAAACGCCGCGGCATCACTTCGTTCCGAAAGGAACCTCGCTCGTCGAGGCATACGCCGACAGGCCCGTCCCCCTTGGGGAGGAACAGACTATCTCGCAGCCATCGACCGTTGCCTTTATGCTCGATCTCCTGGAACTCAGTGCAGGTCTGCATGTTCTCGAGGTGGGAACCGGTACCGGGTGGAATGCAGCGCTTATAAAACATCTCATCGGAGCAAAGGGGGACATAACCACTCTCGAGTGTATACCTCATCTCGCAAAGGCGGCCGCGTTAATCCTCGCCAAACTGAATCTCGACGTCAACGTTATACAGGGAGATGGGAGCAGGGGGTATCCGCCGAAGGCACCCTATGACCGGATTATCGTTACCTGCGCTGCGCCCTTCATCTACTCTGCATGGACCGAGCAACTCAATCCGGCAGGTATTATTGTTGCACCCATCGGGGCATACCATCAGGAGATGATAAAAGCAATAAAACATGAAAATGATTTTTCAGTGCAGCGGCACGGTCTCTTCAGATTTGTTCCGTTGCGGGTTATGTGAGATTGATACGATCCCCGGGAGCAATTTCTTTCGTTTTCGATCACGCCGCCTCTTCTCAGAAGTAAAGAATCCTCAGCTTCAGTATCAGATAGAAGAGCACCATTCCCAGTACCGCAAGAGACCAGAAGAGAACCTTCTGAAGAACGACTCGCTTGCTGATGTCGAGTATAATGACGCGGAGCCCCAGAACTGCATGGAAACAGACGAAGAAAGCCATAAGCGTTTGAATAATCACCTCATAGGGGTAGACCAGATGAAGCGAAACCAGAGCGATAATGCAGATCGCTGAAATCCTCTGAAGCAGCCATGCCCACATTCCCACCTGGGTCGAGCGCCACTCGGCGAGTGAGAACACCTCCCGTTTGAGCACAATCCGATTGTTCTTATTTTCATCACTCATCGGACTTCTCCCCTCATTAGCGATAAAAGATAACATGCAATCTCATCTATACGAGTATCCGATATCTCTTCACCCTTTGCTGCCAGTCGGGATCGATGCTCGCCCAGAATCAACGATATTCGCTTTATCATTTCATCAGGAGCCCGCGTACGTTCTTTCACAGTCGTTCGTATATCTCCCTCATGACGGTACAGGAGATATGCCGCCCGCAGGTACGGTGATGCAATAACCTGCTCCTCAAACCGGATGAAGTTCAGGCTCAGCAAATAACTGATCAGCGCACTCCGATCCCTCTCATCGATGTGATATTTCACCATCTTCCCTTTCCCGAGAACCCTGTCGGGATCTTCCAGGAGCTTCTTGAGATAATCTCTGTCATACTTCGTTCCTATTTTCCAGAGATCGGGCGCATTCTTCATGCCATTTCCCAGAACGCTGTGACAGCTATAGCAGAGATTCTTCTCGAAGAGCGCCATACCGGCAAGCTCCCGAAGAGAGAGGTTTCGATGCGGAGCGAATAGTCTCCCCGGCAGCGGCGTGGAGATATGAGCGATGAGGGTGAGATACCCGATAACGAGGAGGAGCGCAACGCCGGCAGCAACAGCGAGGGGCCTCCTCAGCGGAGCTCGTTCCGCGCTTCGATCATAGAAGGGAAGAAAGAGCGCGAGGATCATACCCACAGCGGGGACAACAGTGATAACGATGACTATCCACTTTCCCGTGAACATCTTGAGTATCTCATATCCGAAGAGGATGAACCACTCGGGTTTTGGCACGGCATTGACCTCTGCAAGCGGTGCGGCCCGCTTATCCATGGGAACACCGATATACCGTGAAAGGAGTATCAGCATCAGCAGAACAAGCACAACAACAGTTGCATCCCTGTTAATCTGAAAGGAGAAAAAACCGTTTCCGGCTGAACTGTTAACCGGTTTCTCATCAGTTGCGCGCCTCCTGATGAGAAGGAGGTGTATCAACATCAGCCCCCCCATGAGAACCGGGAGAATGAACATATGCAGGGTGGCATAAAAGGCGAGCGTTTCATCGCCGGCATGCCTCCCGCCCACAAACGTAATGAGAGAGTTTCCGATCCAGGGAATATAGTCAAGGCACGCGGTGAGTATCGTTGCCGCCCAGTAGGAACGATCCGTCCAGGGGAGTATGTAACCGCTCAACGCCATCGAAAAGGTCAACACAATAAGAATGATGCCAGCCATCCAGGCGAATTCATGGGGATGCTTGTACTCGGCGCGGAAGTAGACCCGCGTCATGTGGATAAAAGAAACAACGAGCATGACGGTCGCGCCCCAGTAGTGAATGCCCCGAATCAACCAGCCCCAGTCCATCCACTGCATTAATTCAGCACTGTCGTAAGCAAACTCAACGGTGGGACTGTAGCCGTCATACATCAGGATGCCTGTTATCACCTGAGCAATGAACAGGAAAAGGAGCAGTGTTCCCGGTGTATACCACCAGCCCCGTTCAGCGGAGAGCTGTAGAGATGCCATTGCCCTGCCGAGCTTCTCACGAAACACCCTCTTCCTCCTCATTGCGCAGGTAGAGCTTCCCGTCAGCAATCCGCACTTCCAGCCTCCTGAGCGGCCGCGGCGGAGGCCCGAGAACAACCCTGCCGTTTACGTCGAAAGCACCGCCGTGGCAGGGACACATGAACATTCGTATGGAATCATCCCAGAAGCACATGCAGCCCAGATGCGTGCAGGTCGGATCAATTGCGTAAAGGTCACCCGATTCGCCCTTCACCAGATATGCCTTCTGAGGATATGAGCTGAGTTTTCCTCCCTCCCACTTCTTCCGGCTATAGGCTATCTCCACCGGCTTCCCGATTCCGACTGCAGGCACCGGGCCGGCTGCAACCCAACCCCGTTTCCAGCCCCGCATCCCACGGCGAAGAAGAGGAAAAGAGAATAGACCGGCAAAAACGACCGTTGCGAGAGAGATAAAACCTATAAGCACAAGGGTGATAAAGTCCCTTCTGTTCATAGATTTTTCGGGCGATGCGGTTTCATCCCCTTTTAACTGCTTTTCTCGACGCTTCAGCTCTCTACTCTTTGATGAAAAGAACGGATAGATGACCGCTTCCCGCTTCAGGTGATTTATCGCCTCAGTGGGACTGAGCTTTTTCGGGCAGACATCGGTACATCGCAATTCGGTATGGCAGCGCCATATCCCCGACTCCGATATCAGGCTGAGGAGACGTTCCCGTCCCTCCCGATCACGCCCGTCCCGCAAACGGGCATCGGCGGCAAGAATGGCGAATGGACCGGGAAAGTCTGAATCCCAGTGACACATGGTACAGGCGGCGTAGCATGAACCGCAGAGAATGCACTCCACCAGGCCGTCAAGTTCCTTCCGCTCCTGTGGAGACTGTCGAAACTCCCGATCTCCCGGAAGCTCCTTCGGCATGAGATAGGGCTCGATCACCTCATACTTCTCGTAGAAATCGGTCATATCGACGACCAGATCCTTGATGACCGGAAGATGGGCGAGAGGCTCCAGAATGACCAGATCGCCTTTCAGATTCTTCACCAGTGTCCGACAGGCGAGACCATACTTCCCGTTGATCTTCATACCACAGGAACCGCATACCGCGGCACGGCAGGAGCAGCGCCACGAGAGGGTGGAATCGATGTTCTCCAGTATATAAAATAATCCCTCAAGCACCGTGGTGCTCGGATCAACGGGAACCGCATACTCATCGTAATAAGGATCTCGGTTTTCTTCAGGATTATACCGATAAACGCGAAAGGTGACCATCAGTATCTCCGCTCCTCCGGCTGCCATTTTGTCACTGAAACGGGTTTATCGGAAAGCTCCGGACCGCTCTCAGTATATCGTGCGATAGTGTGCTTCATCCACCGCTCATCATCTCGCGAGGGGAAATCGGTGCGGTAATGTGCTCCCCGCGATTCCTCCCGCCTGAGCGCACCCAGGGTAATGACCTCGGCAATATCCAGGTTTGCCTTTATCTCCAGTGTCCAGGTCTTATCGTAGTTGAATACATTCCCTTCACTGACCGATCGTATTTTTTGAAAGCGGCTCTTCAGATCCCTGATCGCTCTCAATGCCGACTCCAGTCCCGCCCTGTTCCTGAATATCTGTACCTTCGTATCCATTATTTCATGGAGCTCATCAGCGATATGGTATTGATTCTCGGAACCGCCCCGATGATAGAGCTCCCCGAGTTCCTCCTCCTTTCGCTTGAGAACTTTCACTGCAATCTCACTCCTCTCAGGTGCTCCCTTCCCCTTTACCTCGTTCCCGGCAGTCGTCCCTGCCCGACCGCCGAAGACAACACACTCAAGAAGTGAATTCCCACCGAGCCGGTTGGCGCCGTGCACACTGACGCAGGCGCATTCACCGCAGGCGTAAAAGCCCGGCACCTCCGAGCGACAGTGATAATCAACATCGATGCCACCCATGGTATAGTGCGCTGCGGGGAGCACCGGAATCATTTTCTTAATGGGGTCGATGCCCAGAAAGTCCAAACATATCTCACGAATGCCCGGAAGCCGCTCTTTGATCTTTTCGGCCCCGAGATGCCGCAGATCGAGATAGACAAAGCTCCCGCCATTAATGCCGCGTCCCTCACCTATCTCCGTCATAATGGAACGTGAAACCAGATCCCGGGGAGCTATTTCCATATACTCGGGTGCATACCGTTTCATGAACCGCTCACCCGCATCGTTGATAAGATATGCTCCCTCCCCGCGGGCTCCCTCGGTCATGAGTATATTCTTCCCGATAATGCTCGTGGGATGAAACTGGAAAAATTCCATATCCTTAACAGGGATACCCTCCCAGTAGGGAATAGTAACTCCCAGCGCCGTGGAGCTGTAAGAATTAGTCGTCCTTCCATAGATGCGACCCGATCCGCCGGTTGCGAATATCGTCGCATGTCCCTGCAGAGCCTCAAGCTGGCCAGTTCGCATGTTGAAGCAGATAACTCCCCGACACCTGCCATCGTTCATGATCAAACCGATCACATAGTACTCATCATAGAGCGTTATGTATTTTTTCATGGTGAGATATTTCTGAAAAACGGTATGAAGGAGAAAGTGTCCGGTCCTATCGGAGCCATAGCAGGTTCTCGGAAAGCCGCCGCCGCCGAAAGGACGCTGCGCAACGGTTCCATCGTCAAATCGCGAGAAGGGACATCCCCAGCGCTCAAGCTGCACAACACGCTGCGGCGCTTCACAGGTCATTATCTCAATAGCATCCTGATCGCCCAGGAAATCGCTCCCCTTCACCGTATCGTAGGCATGGCGCTCGATACTGTCATCTCTTCCTTCAGGATTATTGCCCAGCGCTGCATTGATGCCCCCCTGCGCCTCCCCTGAATGAGAGCGGATCGGGTAGATCTTGGAGATCCATCCCACATCAACCCCGAGAAGGGCTGCCTCGTCAACGGCCATCGTCCCGGCGAGACCACCCCCAACGACGAGGAGCTCATGAGCGTGTATTCGCATAGTCAAAATGATTCCTGTACCTTAACCGTGGAGAAAGCGGGAAAGTAATGGTAAGCTCCTGTATCCTCGATCAAGCTCATCATTTTTCATCCCAGATACATAACAGCAAAATGAGATACATACCGTCAACAATGCTCTCCAGATAAAATTGTAAGATGATCGTGATAATTCACTTTTCATCAATGTCAATTAAAAAATACTGACTGCGGTTGCGGATTGTGTGGAAAGGATAAGATTACGGCATGAGAGAGTGGAGGTGTAGCATCGCCAAACAGGTGATTACCTCTATCCTGTCAGGTCTGTCTGAGACTTCAAAATGTTCACGATAAACCTATCTGATCAGTCCGATGCCGAAATCATCACCGAACATATAGAGTATGGGGGATTGCTCCATCTTGAGGTATTGATAAGCCGTATCCCTCGTGGTTCGATTGACCAGGCTGAGCAGCCGGGCGATGCTGATGAGCTTCCCGTTGACGATATCATCACGCCGGTTCCGAAGGGCATCAAGCATGCAGTAGGTGAATATACCATGGCCAATGGCTTTTATCTCATAGGCATCCTGTGCAGGACTGGATGATGAGAAGACCACAATGCCGCGCTCTTTTGCCAGATTTGCAATGATCCGTCGATCCCCGTAACCGCGCTTGAGCGCAACAGTGCTCAGATCCTCAGTCGCACTGCCGCTCTTGCAGGTATCCAAAAATATGGCCATCTTATTTGCCGGGAGCATCCGTGCAAAAGAGCTCAGATCGACGATGGAGATGCAGGTGGCCTTGAGGTTGGTAATATCAGCATCGTAGGGCAGATAGTAGTAGACACCTTTCTCCGTATCGCCGTGACCGGCAAAGAAGAGTATAACCGTATCAACTCTCCCGACGGATCGGAGGATCTCGCTCATCTTTCCCCTTATCTGCTCTCTCGTGGCGTTCCTATCGGTGAGGACGATCGTATGAACGGTCCCATAGAGGGTGGAGCCCACCTCCTTCAAGACACGGGAGATTGCCTTCGCATCGTCGGCGGGAGATCCGAGCCTGATATTCCTGTCCCGGTAATCGCTCACCCCGACGGCAAGGACATACATGTCAGGCTTCACCACCCTTTCGGGACTGTAGGAAAGGACGATTCTATCGCTTCGACCATACACCCTGTTGTCACGGTCATAGGCAGCCCCGGTAATAGCATTCTCCCCGGGGGTGAGCGTCACGGTAAAGGTTTTACAGTTGTCCCTGGAAACCACCTCGAGACCTCGTGATTTCTCATCAAGGGCTCGTCCGTTGTGAAAGAGAAAGATACGGCCGATGCCGTTCCCCTGAGCCCGTGCGCAGACGGTTACGGCTATCTGTTCCCTGTTGGCGAAGGGCATCGGATACTGTATCGATACCACCGGCGCATCCTGCACCTTTTTCGCAATATCAACTACTCGCAGCCGCTTCCCGGTTACCACCCGGGCAAAGAGGCCGGGCGTGAAGAAATCGTTCCAGAACTGCTGGAAGCTGTATGAAGTCATTCCCTTTATAAAGCGCACATATCTCCGGGCATCATCAGAGCAGTCGAATCGACCCTGTTTATCGAAGACCACCCAGTCACCGGTCTCGTACACAACGAGGGTAATTGATGAGCCCGTTGCCACATTCCATACTCTGACGGTTCTGTCAGTGGAGGTCGAGACGAGGTATTTCCCATCGAAGCTGAAGGTGAGATCATTAATCTTTCCGTGATGTCCCCGGAGCTCCTGAACCCTCTTCCCGCTCCTTGTCCACAAAAAGATGTATCCATTCTTATGACCGCTTGCAATATATCTTTCGCCTCTGTCAATTGCAGCAGCAGTCACGCGATACCCGGTTTTGAATTCCTCAGGTTTCTTAGTGCTCAGATCATAAAGGAAAATTGACGATGTGAAGGCCCCCCAGATAAAGTGCTTCCCATCCGCACTGAAGACGATGCGGTCGTTCCCCACATCGGTTGAACCGCGGAGAGCATTCACCCGCCGCAGGGGCTTCCCGTTGATATCAAAGAAGTCTATGGAGCTCCCGCTCTGCTTGGCGATGGCACCCTCGGATGCGAACACGTACCAGTCTCCTGTCCGGTAATTAAAGGAACTCTCGTTACCGTTATACCGAATGCGAAGTTTATTATAGAAGGTCCTGTTCCGCTTGTGGGGCCCATAATAGGAAAAGCGGTATTCTCCCCCCTTTCCATCAAATCTGATGCTCTCATTGATTCTATCGAGCCGATTGAGAGCCAGATCCCAGATGATGGATTCCCTGTAGCGATCAAGCTCCAGGATGCAGCGCCGATTATCGGGAGAGAATTCCACACCCTTGACCTCAAGGGCATCTTCGCGAACATAGGCCACGGGCCTTCCCCGCCAGTCCCATATCTTCACCGAACCCTTTTCCCGGGTGCTGCCATACCGGTTATGTGCCCAGAATCCTATCGCGATAAAACGGCCATCGGGGGAGATATCAATATTGTCTATTCCGGCACTGCGCAGCTCCGGGTGGATAGCGAACCAGCCCTCACGCTGGCCCTGTATGCCAAACTTCTCAACGAAATCCCTGTTGGCCGCGATAACACTTTTCCTATCCGGGGTAAAAAAGCATTTCTTCGGCCAGTACCTGGTTTTATCCAGTCTGATATGAGAGACAAGATCTCCCTCCGGCGTTCGTATGTTTATGTGATGATTCGTCCCCATAACGGCAAGGAATCTTCCGTCGGGACTGAAGGTTATCCAGGCCACATCCCCGATTATGGTTTCCTTCTTGCCGGTAACAGCGCTGGGAGGCTTGTTCACCTCCAACTCACCTATGAGCGTTCCGCCGGGGCTCCAGACCCGAACAGAGGAACGCCATCCATGGGAGGTCTTGTAATTGCCGTAGCCCGGTGTGGTTGCTAGGTACTTCCCGTCAGGGCTGACAGCGATGGCTCTGATCGTTGCTCCGGTCTCAATAATACGCCTCACCCTCCAATTGGCATCACGGATGACGAGACCGCTCGTTGTTCCCATTTTGTCCTGATACACATCGGTGGCAATAAGGCTCCGGTCACGACTCATGGCAATCAGCTCAAAATTGTACAGCTTGCCGGAGAGTTTCCTGCTGAGCTCTCCATTGAGATCGAATATCCAGATCGACTTCTGCACACCCCCGACGGCAATACTCCTCCCATCCGGGGTAAAGGTGACCCAGGAACGCATGGCATCACGCTCAGAGAGGGGGGGCGCGATGGTACGGAGGAGCTCGCCCTCGGTATTCCAGATCTTGATTGCCCTCCCCTTTTCGGCGGTAACAATCAGTCTTCCATCGGGGCTGAAAATAACATCCTTGATGTGCTCCGTATGAGCCCGCTGAAGCGTTATCTCGAGAGGAGATCCCTTTTCATACCGGGAGTAATCAATATCGACAGGGGCTCGCCACCCGTGCAGTGGACGAATTTGAAAACCGGACTCATTGGGAATTTCGGTTCCGATCTCCTTTCCCCTGAATGTACCCTCTGTCACCTTCGCCTTCTTGACCGACGCAGAATCGAGACAGGCGACGAAGAAAAGCGAAGCGACGATGGCAACGGATGCCCTCATAAAACCTCTTCTGATTTGCGACTGATGAAACGAACTCATGAGAAAGTGAGCGGTACACACTCATTCACGATAGTACATTTTCAGAAAACCGTCAATAAAAATCATACCGTAAGAGGAGGAACATATATTTGAGAAATATAATTACTTTGCGGATTGAGATGACTGGCTTTTTTTCGATGAAGATGAGGAGTGCCATCTTATGAAGAAATGCGCTTGCAAAACTGATCATACTGAACCAGGGAAGCAAAAGCGCGAGCAGCTCGAACGGGACCCGGAAATACCGGAATACCTTTTGCATCAAGCCTCTTGAAAAAAGTGCCTTCCCTGTTGTCGAAGGTATAACCGATAATCGGTTTTTTGTGATTATCCCTGAGTCCCGCTATCGCATCACCCAGGTTCACGATGACCTTTTCGGTCTCCTCTTTAATGGCGTCCTCGGGAACACCCATGCTTCTCATGGACCGTTCCATCTGACTCCCGGGCATCAGAAAATAGATTATCAACCCATCGGCATTCGCATCATCAAGAAGAATACCGGGTATCTCCGAGAAGTAAGTCAGGGGATTCTTGGTGAAAGTCAAATCCACGGGATTGCTGAACGTTCCCGTATGCGGAACATAGGGGCCGAGCTGTTCCTGTGTTTTGTTACTGAGAGTGGGCAGAACAAGACCGCTGCGACTGCAGGCATCGGCGGCAGCTGCTCCCGGACCGCCCGAATGGGTCTGGACAATAACCCTGTTTCCTGAAGAACGATGGCAGGTGGACAGTGCCCAGCAGAAATCGAACAGCTCCTCAATTGAATGTGCACGGATAACGCCACTCTGTTGAAAGACACCGTTATAGAGCTCATCCGGCCCTGCAAGCGCTCCGGTATGAGAGAGACCTGCCCGCTTCCCCGCCTCTGAACCGCCGACATAATAAGCAACAATGGGTTTCCGGGGAACGATCTCCCGGGCGCATTCAATGAACTCCCTCCCCCGCCTGATGGCCTCAATGTACAGGGTAATAACCCTGGTCTGAGGACAGGCGGCCAGGTATTCCATGCAATCGACAATATCGATATTCGCTTCATTCCCCACGCTGAATGCTGTGCTGAAGCCAAGATTGAAGCGGCTGAGATAATCAAACATCTGCGTGATAAAGCTCCCGCTCTGCGATGCCATTCCGACGTAACCCGGTTCTCCCTCATATTGGAAAAAAGTTACATTCAAGTGATGATGGGTATTGACCACACCGATACAGTTTGGCCCGAGAAACCGGATTTCATACTTTTCTGCGATAGATATAATCTGCTTTTCAAGGGCAATGCCCTCACCACCGACCTCTTTAAAACCTCCCGAAACGACAATTGCATGTTTGATCCCGCGCTGTCCACACTCTTCGAGCACCTGCGGCACGACAGCGGTTGGAAGCACGATGAGCGCACAATCGGGAGCAACCGGGAGATCGGCAACACGCTGATAAGCCGGTAATTCCAGAACTCGCTCTTCGCGTGGATGAACAGGATAGATATCTCCCTTAAATCCGATCGCTTTCAGAGAAGCGAGGAGGCTCGTTCCCATTGCGCTGAACTTATTTGACGCACCGAAGACAGCGATGCTCCGGGGATTGACAATAGAATAAAGAGGACTTTCCTGTATGGTATTAATCATGATGTATCACTCGCTAAAACATGTTCAATACCGATACTCATTTCCATCCTTAAAAAATCAACTCTAAAATTCTAATTGAGGGGCGTTTTAATCCCTCGTTCAAGCTTGAAATACGACACGGAGCTTATGAAATGCTTCATAAGGAGTTTTATATCCAAGAGACTTGCGGGAACTACTTTTCAGCCTGGCTAGCACCTCGTCTGCATCATCTTGAATACATTGAATCAATTATCATCGATTTCGAGAAAAATACAATTTATCTGAAAAGCTCCCTTCAGAATTTGCAACAGTTCAGATGTAATTATTAATTTATGGAATTACTACCGCAATTACGGTACAATGAGAGTTGCTCTCATCTGCAAGAGAGCAACATCCGTTGGGGAGGGGTTATGTCCGAAAAAGCCGATGAAGAGATGCTCGAGATATGGGATTGGGAAACCGGCCGCCCGACGGGGAAAGCGATTTCCCGAAGCGAAGCCCATCAGAAAGGAATCGCCCATGAATGCGTCAATCTCTGGATTATCCGCACCTCCGGCGATGAGCCCGAAATCCTCTTTCAGAGGAGAGCACCAATGACTGAAAATCCCGATTATCTCGACATAACCGTCGGGGGGCATGTTCCTCTGGGGTATGGGAAAGATATCATACAGAAAGAGGCTTCAGAAGAGATCGGCATCACCCCTCGCCCGGAGGATCTCATCGATATAGGCTTTTACCGATACGAGGAGAAAAGCGAAAATCGCCTGCACCGGGAATTCCAGCACGTCTATCTGCTCCGCGACAACAGGCCGCTCACCGACTATCGGTTCGCCGATGGAGAGGTGATACAGCTCTATGCGGTACCTCTCTCCGGGCTGGAAAAACTGCTCCGGGAAGAGGGTTCCCTTCCCGTTGAGGCATATGACGGCAACGGGATCATCCGTACGCTTATCAGCAGAAAAGACTTTCATCCGCTCATATTTGATCCCTCAATGAAGGGATACATCGAGCTTATAACAAAAAGCGTCAAAGAACTCATCCGAACGGGAAGCGTCACCTGTCAGTACGTTCGGAAGATACAGCTCTGCAAGGAGGATTAATTCCCCCCCTTCATCCTCTCTACGGCTATTTGCATGAGCATATCCCCCGACGTGGATGGTGGCGGGGTAGTCACTCCCTCTGACTTGGCAACAAGACTCATCGCCTCTGTGGGACAGGTTGAAACGCAGAGACCGCACCCGATACACCGCTCCCTATCAACGACAGCAATTTCATCAACCGTGATGGCAGTCACCGGACATCGCTCAAGGCAAATTCCGCATCCCGAACAGAGCTCGGAATCTGAGACACAGTAAAAATCCGAACGTGCGACTTGCGATGGATGCATGTTTAACTGTGTAATGCCTCGAAGCAGACCGCAGCAGCAGCCGCAGCAGTTGCAGAGGCCCATTATATGCTGTGTATTCACCGGAGAGTGAACCAGCCCATCCTCCTCAGCCTTGTCAAGCACCTCGAGAGCCTCCTCGACCGTAATGAATCGAGCGAGATCATTCTCAACATAAAACCGCGCCATATGCGAAAAGAGGAGGCATACTTCACTGAGGTGATTGCACCCCTGTCCGAGGAGGCGCTTCTCCTTCCGGCAGATACATTCGGCCACTGCGATGGTCCTCTGTGAACGAATGAGATCCCTGACCTGATGGTACGGCATAACATCCATTTCCGGTGAGATATTTTCCTCTATCGGCAGGATGCGAAAGAGCTGGGTGTTGCTCTGCTTGAGGGTACCCTCGAAAGCATCTGCATAGAACTCCTCAAACAACTCCGCGAGCTCCCGATCGAGATTCTTGAGCTGATATTCCCATATCCCCGGAACGAACACTGCCGCTGAATAGTAAACATTCTCACCCCGCTTCATTCGAAATATCTGCCCCTTCTTTGCCATTGCCTCGAGCTTCTCCCCGGCTTCGCTGCTGTCCATACCCGTCCGCTTGCTGAAGTCCTCAACTGTCTCGGGCATCATCGTGAGCTTTACCGCCATCTCGGCTTCCTCGGGAGTGAATATCTTTTTCAGAATCCTGATTTCAATACCTGAATCAGTTTTCGGGAAGCCGACAGGCAAACTATCGAGATGCTCCTGTAATTTCCGATATGATGTTTCAGACATATATTACTCCTTTCTGTTCGTTTTGCATTTTTTCTTTCCCGCTCCAATAATCTCAATTCCCCTTTTCAGCATAAAAATATCATCACCCTCACTCATCCTGCAGCATGCAGTCGAGAAAATGATCATCGTATGATGCACCGATGAGCAGCCTGTTCCTGAAACGAGCCGCGGAGCTACAACCGGATATCTCCTCGCCGGTATTGAGATAGATCTCCCGAACGGTATACCCCTTCTCAGAGGGAATAATCTTCAGAACCTGCGAGGGCGCAACTTTTGCCGGATTGGTTGGATCTTTTGAATATTCTACAAAGCTGAGCAATTTCGGAAGACAACCGGCCCAGATATTCCCTTCACTATCAACGTCGATGTTATCAACTCCCGTGTCAAGATCAATATCATTGATCTCTTCCAGTATGCCTGTCTCACTGTCCCTTTTATACACGCGGAGATTGTTCCCAACCGTTGCCGTGGCATAGACAGTATTTCCATCATCACTCAGAGCGAGTCCATTGGCATAGGCCAGATCATCCGCCACTTTTTTAAAAGCCGTCCCATCGTAGAAGACGATATTGGAAATCGCCAGCTGTAGATAGGCTTCTAGCTTCTTCCCCAGCGGCGTGGTTGCGCCGTGATCATTGGTCAGATAGAACTGTCGGGAGCCAACTCCCAGTATATCATTCGGCGTTGTAATCATATCGCCGGTTATGGTCTCACGATGATGAAGCTTGCCGCCTCGATATTCAAAAATTTCAATTTTACTCCCCTCTGTCGTATCGTGAAAGTGCGCATCGTGCCCCATATTGATAACATAGAGGAGCCTCAGTCCTTCCGGTGATATGTAGAGATTGATGCCGTGCGGATTGAGCTGATCCTTAAAATCCTCTGTGAGATTTATCAGCCGAGGGTTTTTCGCAATGAGTGAATAACCGTATATCCCGCCCTGCGTCTTCTCTCCGCGCATCGCCGCCCGCCTGTCAGAGGAGGAGATAAATGCCATACCGGTTTCATAATCCACATCGATATCCTCAGGGCAGGCGAGCTTCACCGGTGTACACTCACAGGCACATCGGGACTCAATCGATTTAAACTGACCTGCATTGTACAGCGTTTTGATGAGGAAAAGTACAAGCGCGATTACGATGACAATAAGACCAATGAATATCTTCTTTATCATTCTCATTCTCCCGTAATGAAAAGATATGGTACTTTCGAATTAATCGTATCAAGTACGGGATCAATGCAACTACAATTTGTTTTAAACAACGGGAATTATGGGAAGAATCCTCAATCCACTGGAAGCTCCCTGCAGAAAAACTCGTCAATTATTCTGGCTGTTTCCCGCGGCTGCTCCATGGGAATGAGATGCCCCGCTCTTCTGACAAGCTGATAGTATCCCCGGGGAAAGAGCGAAGTCGCTCTTTTGAGATCAATGAATTGCCGATTCTCGCTCTTTTCGCCCTCCAGAACGAGCACCGGACAGGATACCTTCGACAGGAGGGGCCACGGATCATACTGCATTCCCCCCATGAAGAGAGAGGCCTCGCGCTGCGGAGAGCAGGCGAGCTGCAGACCGCCGGTATCACCCTCGATCATGCCGTAGCGGATATAGAGATCCAGCATCTCATCGTCCCATTTCGCAAAGAGCTTCTTTGATCGGAGATACTCCCGCGCTGCAACAGCATCTTCCCAGCTCTTGCGGCGCTTTATCGATTTCGATGCCAGGGGATGCTGCTCAACGGTTATCTGAGCGCGATAAAAATCCTCGGGGAGAAATATCGGTTCGATGATTATCATTCGTCGGGCAATTGAACTATGCGTTGCATTGGCAATTGTCATTACCGTTGCGCCCATTGAATGACCCACCAGCAGGGGGCGATCTATCTCGAGCCGCTTACAGAGCATGCAGAGATCATCGGCGAGGGTCATCCAGTTCAGCCCTCCCTGCTCCGGTTCGATGACGCGATGATCACAGAAATAGGGAGCAATGATCTTATACTTCTCCGAGAGATATCGCGCAATCGGGTGCCAGAGCCAGGGGAGGAACCCGGTAGCGTGCATCATGATGATGGGCGGGCCATCGCCATCGTAATAGAGATACTGCAGATCCGCATCGCCTATGTCCTGTATCAGTATGTCAGGTGTATCAATTCCCATCACTGCGTGTCTTTCTTTCTATCTCTGCGTTAGCCACCTGCCTCCTCGAGAATCCCGTTCATCTGCACCGAGCGTTCCTCCAGCTTGATGGAGAGAACCATGAGCTTATTGAGATTGCTTGTAACCTGCGCGGACATATTCTTCATCTTCTCCATCCACTCCAGTATTCGCAGATTGAGCTCAGTTTGACTGTTAAAATGCGTCATTACCTCCTTGGTCGTCGAATCTATCTCGACAATAGCCGAATAGAGAAGCTTGCTCTCCCTGAATTCCTGCTCGGTCTTGACGTTCAGGTTCTGAATGAAGGATGAGTCATCCCTGACAAAAGCAATAATCCTGTTCAGACCCTCAGCCATCGATTCAACGGTCTTTGAAACGGATTCAATGTTGTTCACCGTATCCCGAATTATCATCGATATCTCCTTGGATGAATCGCTGCTGATGCCAGCCAGCTTTGATATCTCGTCGGAAACGACGGCGAATCCTCTTCCGTATTCACCCGCCCGTGCCGATTCGATGGCAGCATTGAGTGACAGGAGATTCGTCTGATCGGCGATATCGTTGATTGTCCCGGAGATCTCCTCAATCCGTTTCGACCTGTCCCGCATCTCCCTGATCGATTCAATGCTCTCGCGGATGCGCTGCTCATTGCTCTCGGCGAGATTGAGCGCATCTTTCGCTTTCTCGCTCTGCGATGAGCTGTCTCGATGCACCTCTTCCATCAAATTGGATATCTCCGATATCTTGGTATAATTCTGTTCAATAGTTTTATTCTGCTCATCTATCTTCTCCCGCATCTCTCCGATGCTTCTGGTGAAGCTCTGTGCAATATCCGTTATCTCCCGTATGAGATCGACATTCTCCTCGATGATGGAGCCGATATTGTTCGTTGAATCCGAAAGATCACGATTGCTCGAAACAAGATCGGTTGAAACATCCTTGACAGTCTTCAACATATCGTTGACGATCCTGTAGTTATTAAAGGCTTCGGTACGAGCTCCCTCGAGCTGCTCAACATTTTTCATGGTGAAGCCCGCCATCAGATATAAAAAGTAAGTCGTGCCGCCGAGGAAGAGTATTCTCGATATCTCTGTTGCGGCTCTGAGCGCCTTCGGGGTGAATATTTTCGTCGAATCATTTGTAAAATACATTCCTCCAAAGATAAGACCGAGTGCGAGGAGCACAAGGTAGCTCGCAATGGCCATGCTCCCGAAATAGACATTCAGCCGCTTATTGAAGCGAAGTCCGTTGATAACCGCAAAGACGAAGTAGACGATAAAGGTCGCCGGCTCCTTCAGTGATAACCCGTAACCGTTGAAGCTATCATAGTGAAATGAAAACTTGACGAAAAACACCAGAATGATCTCAATCGTGACGGTAGTATATATAAGCGTCTCGGTAACCCGCTGCTTTCGTATCTGAAACGAATTAATGATAGCCACACAATAATATACCACAGTAACGATGAGTATCGATCCCCAGATAGCAATCCCCGAACCCTGTCGATAGGAAGAGAGCGCTGCAACGAAGAAAAATGTTGCGAAAACATATCTGGCTCTGTTGATAATTCTCTCTATAGCAACGACATCCATGAGCGACCTCCAGAACAAAATGGCACTTGCAAAGAGTTATAAGAAAAGAAACATGATAAATCAATTCTTTTTTTTTGATGATTTTTTAATGCACGGTGGGAACAACACAATCACCGGGCAGCTCATGATAAACCCCAAAAAACGAAAAACATCTCCGAGCAGTGATTCGACCTTTATCACATCCGCGTCCCGATCCCTCAGGTACCGTTCCGAACAGAGAATCGCGCAGACAGCGCCTTTATCACATAAAGGAGCCCCTTGCAATCATCTTCAGCACAAGGATTGGATTATCGTAGAACATTTCATGAAACTTGATGAATACTATGATGAAATTTCAAAAAATCGAAACAAAATTCTGTGATACGCAGCGAAGTGAGATAAGAGTATACTACCTGCAAGCTTGCATGATCAGCTATTACAATTGAACAGGTAATACAATTTACAGGAGGAGCGCATGAATATACCAATTCAACTAATTGGCCATTTCTCTTTCATGGTTTTGATGATTGTGCTGCTCGTTATTGGCATCACGAAAGCCTATAAAAAGGGTGACAACTGGCTCCAGAATCACAGAACATTTGTGCTGGCCGGGGTCGTTTCCGGTCTCATCGGCTTTGCCATTATGGCGATAGCCAAAGCGCTCAACAGTTACCCCCATTTCGTTTCAAGCCACTCAAAGGGTGGATTAACGACATTGATTCTCGCCATAATAACGCCCCTTTTCGGTTATCTGCTCATGAAACAGATTATCAAAGTAAAAACGGTTCACAAAACGCTCGGGATATTGACATTAATTTTTAGCATAATCGCAGCGAGTTTTGGAATTTTTATGGTTGCAACCAGATGAGCATACAGACACGGTTCTGAATATCGATAACGTGATTATTAATTAGTCAATGCCATTCCCACATTAACTGTTCGCAGTTGAGCTGCACAGTAAAGCTCGATTTTTATTGACCTCACCCCTGTTGAATTGCGGTTTGCCTTTCATGCCACGATGCATCTGCTCAGAGCAGACACGTCTCTGCCCTGCTCCAGTGGAGGGTGATACCCTGTGCCACATAACGTGGAACGGCAATTATCACCTCTTAAAATAAATAATAGACGATGCTCTCCAAAAGAGAAAGGGAGCAGCAGGCCGATACCATCACGAATATGAAAACAGGAATAAACCCACTGCATCTCTGAATCATTTTCAGATACCTCCTCTTCGTGTACTACATCTATTTTTATGCTCTGTATAAAATCTGTGCACACAGCGACACGACGTCGCGCATGCCGGCGGGATGTGCTGTAAGAAGCTGGCCACGGCGACATCATATTAATAATTTTTAGAATTCCCCGTATAATAAAAAGACCCCGCGGGTCATGCGGGGTCACAGTTTTCGGTAATCGTATTTTAATTCATGCTACTTGTTTTAGAAGTTGTGCTCGAAGTTGACGAACACACCGGTATCTTCCTCACTTACTCCATAGTACGCATGAATAATGGTCGCCAGATTCCATGCGATGACCAGGCCACCACCGTATGAATGCTTGTACTCGTTCCAGCGGGGCTTGTTGAAGGGATCACCCGCCTTGTCGTAGACATTACCGGATTCGACAAAGCCAACAATCTTGAAAGCAAATCGCTGGCCCGCTCCGGCTATCTCAGCGAACTGTAAACGAAGCTCAGCATTCCCCAGGGTCATGGTCGGACCGACAAAGCGATCCTGCTTGAAACCGCGAAGCGTTCGGTTTCCACCGAGACCGTCCCTTCTGTTCAATGCGAAGGCGAACTTGTTCATCTCATAGAAGGGAATGTCCCTGTTTGCATCGGTGTAGGCACCCTGGAAGGCGAGAACCAGAGGACTGAACGGATTCAAGTAGAACCTCAGAGCAGCCGTATGGCGGTCGAACTCATAATCCGAGCCGAGTGAATCATGTGCGACCTCATAGGCGTAATCGAGATAGAATCCCGATGACGGATCCGGCTCGTAGTCCCTCGCATCGATGGCAATGCCGAATCGCCCGAAGTTGGTCCAGCCACCATCAAAGCCGAGCGGCTCCTCATCCGTCAGCAGGGTCGGGTTGGCTCGATACTTATCATCACCCAGCTCGAACTTTCTATCATCCCATGGTTCGACATCCACATTCTTCCCCTCAAATCCCACCAGGAGTCGCACATAATCTCCGATATTGCGATAGATGTTCAGAAAGTATGTGGGTTTGGTATAGGTGTACTTGTTCCACTTGTAGTTCTTCTTGTTATCCGATTTGAGAAACTCTTTCTCATAATCCTCGTAGGTGTCGTATTCCTCACCGGTGTCCGGATTGGTGAGCTTCGAATCAGAATTCTGAGCACCCAGGCCAAAATAGTTTGCGTTGAGATTCTTGTCGTAGGCGAAGGCGGTCCGTATCCTGAACTTCGTCTTTAAAAAATACGGCATATCAAAATTCACCTCATGATAGTATCTCCCCAGGGTCGTTGCAAAATACTGAACATACATCTGGAAGAAATACGGTGCCGTATCGAAGTACTCATCTTCGCGAGAGCCGTTGTAGTAAAGATATAATCTGAGGCCATACCCGAGTCCCGTATCGGACGTAAAGTTGATCAACGGCAATCCCGTAGGATACCATCCCTCCTTCTTCTTCTTCAACGTATCTTCGCTAAGCTTCGCCGCATTGACGCCCGTTGCGAGCATCGAAAAAGCAACCAGCATAGCGACCGCCACCAATGTCATCCTTCTCATATAACCTCCCGATATTTATTGATATTGAAATGAGTGATAATCATTTAAAAGCACGACAATACAGATATTGAGAACCTCCTTTCTAAAAGTAAAATATAGTTTTCCTGGATTCTTTCACAGGGTAAAAAAATAGTCAACAAATTTTCGATCACGATGGCCACAATCGATTACCACCTCCCGATGGAGATGTATTCCTCCGCCTGACAGCATGTGCTCTTCTCCCCGTCAGGGAATATAACTGATGGTGGGTTTTGAAGTACGAAGGGAAAGAGACTATACCGCTCTCAGGAGATCATCCTGTTGCTCGTATCTCTTCTTCATATCTTCGTGCAGCCGATTGAACTTCTCTTCGTCATTGATATCGAAGCGGTTAAGCACATCTTCCTCAAAATAGTGAAAATCGTACTTCTTCGTTTCAATGCCGCACATCTGATTAGCAAGATAGGTGATGAAGACAACATCACTGAACTCCTCTTCGGTATTCAGCGGTGAGTGATGGTTCTGAATCGCCTCATGCAGATACTCCGGCAGATTCCACTTCTTCGCGATGAGCGCACCGATAGTGGAATGGCTGATGCCAATGGAAACCTCTTCAATAATGGTGGTCGTCCGGATCTCCCTGTTCCGGGTTACCTCGGATATCCACTCAGAGAGCTTTGAGCTCGTCGAGAGGAGGACGATTTTCCCCAGATCGTGGAGCAATCCTGCGAGGTAAACGGTATCGGATATTTTCGCGAGCCCGAATCGCAAGGCGAGATGCCGGGCGTAAAAAGCAACAATGCCGGAATGGCGCCATATCTCCTTGAAGGCGGAATACTTGTTCTCCATGATGCTCCGTGCGCTCGCCGCGATGAGAATGGCATTCAGATTCTTGAGGCCGATGATCTTTATCGCCTCATCGACGGTTTCTATTCGGTTTCTCGTTATGAACCCGGCTGAATTGGAGAGCCTGAGCACCGCGGTGGCCAGCGCCGGATCCATCACGATTCGATCGGCAAGTGCCCGTATCTTAATATCCGGCAGGCGAACCATCTCCTGCAGTTTAATGACATTTTCAGGGAAGGTAGGCAGTTCTTTGACCTCATTGAGCACCCGTGACTGTATCTCGGAGGTGATCACCACCGGTTTTAACTGGAAGGGAATACTCAGTGTTGCCTGCGTTATTTTATTGTCCGAGGTAATCTTGAGGGAATTTTCACCGATACCGGAGTTCCTCAAAAAGAGTATAGTCAGGAGGAGGCCGAGCCCCTCTCCCTCAATATCATCGATCACATCGACATAGACCTCTGCAAAGTCCTTGTACTGTTTTGCCTTTTCGATTCTCAATTTAATTCTGCTCAACTCATCGGGATGGATGGGGGTATTATTCCGGACAAAGATCTCGATCCCCGTATCGTTCTTCCGTATGAAGAGGTCAACCTTGTAATCGCTCTTTTTGAGCTCCTCTTCCATGGTATCCCTCTGCCTCACCATAAAGTCCTTGAAGGATTCCATACCCTTTGAGTAATGATGGATGTTTTTGATATCCAGATTCTCGACCTTGAAGTAAACCCGTTTTGAGTTCGCCTTTACCGCATTGACAATAATCTCCCGCAGCACGGTGATGACCGTATCCAGCAGAAAGACGATATTGTTCCGCGCGAGTATTTTCGTAAGGAGAGAATTGAGAAATCGGATGATCGATTTCGTATGATAGTGGAACGAAAATCCGATGGTTTCTCCCTTCTGCACCTGCGAAGCGAGATGTGATGTTTTTGCAACAATCATTTAATGAAATTTATCTCCGCTCTTTCCGGTTAAGTAATGGTATCTATTTATTTCTTTAACAAAAGAATTAAGGACAAAGTTTGTGTATGCATATTCGTTATGATCGAAAATATACGCTGCATATCAAATGTCAACAAAAAATATAGCTTTATGTGTTATTTCTTAATAATAAATTCATGTGCACCTCTCAAACCGGTATGTATATTGATCCAAAAAAAGCAAATGCCGGCTTTATCAGGCACCGTGCACACAGCAACCCGACATCGCGCATGCCAGTGTTAACAGTAGATGCAAAAAATGCTGACAAGGGGGACATTATATTAATAGTATTGAGAAGTTCCGTTATATCTCTCTTTAGACCCGATCAGCAGGAAGAATCGAAAGAAGATGCAGGGCGATAATACTGTCTTTCCGAAATCAAGCACTGTGCAAACAGAGTGCGGTATTCAATCGCGCACAATGCTCTTATCCGAGATTGGCTGTGCTGAAATAGTTCTTGTATTTATTCGACCCCTTTTGCTGTAATGGAAACACTGCAGGATTCGCAACCTGAGTGATTAAGGGCAGCAGGAAATTACCATAACGCTAAAAGAGCACGAGGCCCTGAATGGCAGAAAAGGAGATGCAGGAGAACATCGTCACCGAACTGAGCGAGGAGGAAACCGTACGACTCATTATCGATATGGTTCACCGAATTATCGTACATCACACGCTGTGGTTCAACGAGGTGATACATCAGATGGGAATGGAAAAGGCCCTGGCGGTCATGGGCCGCGCCTTCTCGCGAGGGAAAGAGATACAGCTCAAACGGCTCGCCACATTCTTCAACATCGAGCTGGTGGATAACCTTCCGAAGATGCTGCTCGACATGCCCCGTGAAAGGAAACAGGAGCTCATGAGCGAGCTCGGAAAAAATTGGATCGCCAATGACGGCGTCTGGTTTCAGGCTGTTGAAGAAATACATGGCATGAATGACGCGAAACGGTGCAACGATACCTGCTGGACCCGTTTTTCTCCCTTTGAGGCATGGTCAATAAAACAGCTTCTCCAGCTTCCGGAGCGGGCGGGTCTCGCCGGCCTGAAAAAGGGACTACAATTACGGATGTATGCTCACATCAATAAACAATCGATAATCGAGGAGAGCGATACTTCGTTCATCTTCCAGATGAACGAATGCAGGGTGCAACTGGCTCGCAAGCGGAAGGGTCTTCCCGATTATCCGTGCAAGTCGGTTGGTCTGGTGGAATACGGCACCTTTGCAGAAACTATCGATGCCGGAATCAGGACCGAATGTATCGGCTGCCCGCCGGACAAACATCCCGACGAATGGTACTGCTGCTGGCGTTTTACCATCAGTGATGAATAGAAGCGGCCTGGCTCGAAAACCAGAAGTCGCTCGGTTTTAGAAATATATTATTGACAAGATAATTTCAACCTGAACAATCAGATCATGCAAGCATGATTATTATTCAGAGGTAATGAACACAGGAGGTATACAATAATGGAGAAGTTATGGTATAAATCCTATGTTGAGGGGATTCCCCACACCATACAATACGAAGAAATAACGCCGCCCGAGGCGCTCCTTCGCACTGTCAAGGAATTCCCCAACAAGGATGCGCTCGTCTTTCTCGATGCAAAGATGAAATACAAGCAGCTCAACGACATGGTCAACAGCTTTGCAAACGCTCTCATCGACATGGGCGTGAAGCCGGGTGACAGGGTGGCGATGCTTCTGCCCAACATGCCGCAGATTGTCATCGCAACCTATGCCGCATGGCGAATCGGAGCCGTGGTTGTCATGAATAATCCGCTCTACACCGATCGTGAACTTGAGCATCAGTTGAACGACTCGGGTTCGACGGTTCTGGTAACGCTCGATCTGCTCGGTCCCCGGATGATCGATCTTCGTCCGAAAACACAGGTCAAGAAGATAGTGGTAGCTCACATCAGGGATCATCTCTCCTTCCCGAAGAAGCAGTTGCTGCCCATCGTGGCCAAGGACAAGCACAGAAACATCCCGCCGACACCCGATGTGCACGAATGGATGGATGTGCTCAAGAAGTATCCGTCAACTGATCCGGGAATCATTGTCGATTTCAACGGCCTCGCCTGCCTTCAGTATACGGGCGGCACTACCGGCGTGAGCAAGGGCGTTATGCTCTCTCACCGGAATCTCTCCTGCAACGTGCAGCAGATACAGGCCTGGTTCCCCGGTTTCGAGAAGGGAAAGCTCACCGAGCTCGGCGTGCTTCCCTTCTTCCACTCATTCGGTCTCACCACGGTGATGAATCTCTGTATATTCATGGGATGGACCGATGTTCTTATACCGCGCCCGGAACCGGAAGTAATACTGGAAGCGATAAACAAGTATAAGATCAATTTCTTTCCCGCCGTACCGACCATGTACGTCGGCGTTCTCAATCATCCCGATCTCGCAAAATACGATATCTCATCAATCGAGGGGTGCTTCTCCGGTGCGGCACCGCTTCCCGTTGAGGTTATCAACGAGTTTGAGCAGAAAACCGGCTCCCAGATATGCGAAGGATACGGTCTCTCCGAAACCTCTCCCGTTGCCACGATAAATCCTTACGGCGGAAAGACCAAGGTTGGCTCCATCGGGCTTCCGGTTCCCGATACCGACATGAAGATAATGGATCTCGACGAGGGTACGAAAGAGATGCCTCAGGGAGAACCGGGCGAGGTCGTGATCAAAGGCCCGCAGGTGATGAGCGGCTACTATAATATGCCCGATGAGACGGCAAAAACGCTCAGAGATGGCTGGCTCTATACCGGCGATATCGGCGTGATAGATGATGAGGGTTACTTCTCTATTGTTGACCGCAAGAAAGACATGATCATTGCAGGTGGATATAATATCTATCCCCGAGATATCGATGAAGTGCTCTTCGAGCATCCCAAAATACTCGAAGCCTGCGCGGTCGGTGTGCCCGATTCCTATCGCGGTGAAACGGTCAAGGCTTTTGTTGTCCTCAAAGAAGGTGAAAGCATGACCGACCAGGAAGTCATCGATTACTGCAAGGAGAAGCTCGCGAAATACAAGGTACCCAAGCTGGTCGAATTTATCGACACCCTGCCCAAGAGCAATGTTGGGAAGATACTCCGCAAAGAGTTACGACAGATGGAGATTGACCGAGGCAAGGGGCAGTAGCACTGCACATCTTTCGGGAGCATATCCCGTTCGGATATGCTCCCTGACATATTCCATAGGTACGACGCCGGATGAGCACGGAGATCATCCGGAGTTCCTACCGTGATTTCCCAAATCCACTCTCAGATCTTTCACTCATCCGACAAACCGACCAATCAGTTTGAGCATTAGGGCGGAAAAGGATTTACAGGATACGATCTCCTCCGTATGCTGTACTCCTCACACAACATATTTATTAGTTGAAAAATCCTGAACAGTGAATATACTTCTAACTATAAACGGAATCTCTATTGATTGCCACGCCTCAATCGCAAAGCCTTTTAAATTCGAAGAAAAGGGCGAATGCTTATGATACATCAACTCAGCACGCGTCGAGAAGAAAAAAAATCATCGCGATTCGAGAACATCAAACAGGAACTGTTCTCCGCTCCGATGCATCTGTGCCCCGAGCGGGCACTGCTGATAACCGAATACTTCAAGAAGCATGACGATCCATCGGAGCCGATGATCATCCGAAAGGCAAAGGCCTTTCGCCATCTGATGAAGAACAAGTCAGTGAAGATCTTTGCCGATGAGCTGATTGTCGGAAATGTCGGCAGTCAACGGAAATCGGCTCTCATACAGCCTGAGCTCGCCAGCGTCTTCATGAGTCAGGATCTTCTCTGGATTGATAAACGCAGGACAACCCCGTTTCAGATCGCCTGGTCCGATCGCCTCAAGCTCCTGTTTCGGGTAATACCGTACTGGCTCACCAGGAATATGATTGTCCGGGCATTCCGCCACCGGATGAGTCAGCTGCCCCGCTATACCGCCGAACAACTGAGAGCTACCTACTATCTCATCAACGAAGCCGGAGGCATCGGACACTTTCTTCCCCATTACGAAAAAGTACTCACTATCGGGATAAAGGGGTATCTCGAGATGCTCGAGGGGAAGGATGATGATTTTCACCGCGCCGTCCGCATTGCCGCTGAAGGAGTAATCGAATTTGCAAAGCGCTGCTCAGAAGAAGCCGGCAGATTGTCAACCCGGGCAGAAGATGAAGAACGGGCATCCGAGCTCAGGGAGATCGCACGCATCTGCTCCAGAGTGCCCGCAGAGCCGGCTGAATCATTTCACGAAGCGCTCCAATCACTCTGGTTTACGCATATGGCGGTCTGTCTTGAAGGAATAAATTCGGCGGTTTCATTCGGGAGAGTGGATCAGTATCTCTATCCCTTTTATCGCCGCGATCGCGATGCGGGGAGGATCACTCCCGATCAGGCACGGGAGCTTCTCCTCTGCTTTTCAGCAAAAGCAACGGAACACGTTTTCATGTTATCAAAGCAAACGAGCGAATATCACGGCGGCTACCTCGTCGCTCAGGCAGCGATTGTCGGAGGTGTTGACCGCAACGGTAATGATGCGGTCAACGAACTCAGCTTTATCTTCCTCGACGTTATGGAGGAGTCCGGCCTTCGCGATCCGAACTATCAGGTGCGGATACATGCGGGAACCCCTCCTGAATTTCTCATGCGATCAGCCGATATTGCTCGAAAGGGGAAGGGGGTCCCCGCTTTCTTCAACGATGATGTTTCCATCGCTGCACTTCTCGCCCACGGCTATCCCCTGGAAGAGGCGCGCAATTACGGCACCGTGGGATGTGTCGAGCTGGCAATTCCCGGCAGAAGTTTTCTCTCGACCGATGCTGCGCTCTTCAACCTCCCCATCTGTCTCGAACTCGCCCTGAACAGAGGCAGAGTGCTCGGAGGACACCGGCAGATAGGTGCGCGAACTCCTGATCCTGCAACTTTCAAGAGCATGGAGCAGGTCATCGAAGTGTTTCGCGAACAGGTTGAGCACATGGTGAAACGACTGGTGGAGGACATACAGGTTATCGAGCGGGGAAACCGGGACTATCACCCTACCCCCTTCTCCTCGATGCTCGTGGATGGCTGTATCGAATCGGGGAAGGACGTTACCGCCGGAGGAGCTCGCTATAATTCAAGCGGCATACAGGGTGTTGGTATTGCAGATACCGCCGATTCACTGGCAGCGCTGGATGAGATCATCTTCCGGAAGGAGAAATATACCATCACAGAGATTATTCGTGCCCTGCGGAAGAACTTCACCGGCGATCCCGAGATGGGTTCCGTTCTGCTCACAGCACCAAAGTTCGGGAATGATCATCACCTTCCCGACGGCTACGCGAAGCGCATCGTCCGTATCTTTCACGATGCACTGACGCGGCATCAGAACACCCGCGGCGGCCCCTATGTGCCGGGATTCTATTCATCGACGGCTCATGTCGGATTCGGCCGATATACCGGTGCTCTCCCCAGCGGTCGGCGGGCCGGAGAACCTCTCGCAGCGAGCCTGGGTGCGGCTAACGGCATGGATCGCCTCGGCGCCACCGCCCTCCTTAACTCGGTTGCACATATTGACGCTACTCTCGCCCCGAACGGCTACGCGACAAATCTCCGTTTTGATCCACACACCCTGTCCGGTGATAGCGGACTGCGCACCCTCTCCGCTCTTGTGCAGGGATATTTCGAATCGGGAGGAATGGAGATGCAGCTCAACGTGCTCGATCCAGAGATCCTGGAGGATGCGCGCGCACATCCCGGGAAGCATCCGGGGCTGGTTGTTCGGGTTGCCGGATACTGTGCCTACTTTGACGATCTCCCCGATTCAGTAAAGGGGGAGATCATCAACCGAACCAGGATCCACAGCTAATCGCCGTGCAGATAACCGGCGGGGAAGCGCTACTCACCCCGAAACGTCTCCTTGATAAAGAGGCTTGCGATAAAAGCGGCAAGCCCGCACAGAAAGAGGATGAAAAATGCATGCTGATAGCCGGCAAGGGTAAATTCATCATCAATGCGACCCTGCCGCTCGATGAAGTATCCCAGCAACGGCTGCAGAACCGCACCGCCGGCAAAGGGGAAGAGATTGACCAGCCCTGTTGACGTCCCGGCAATCTGCACCGGAAAGAGCTCCTTTGTGGTGGTAAATCCGATTACCACGATGGAGCTGGTGAAGAATCCCATGAAAAACAGGAGACCATACAAACCGAAAAGGGGAATTTTCTCAGTGTAAAATGCCAGCAGGGCCATCAGGCCAACCGTAATTACAGTGGAGATGATGATAATCGGTTTCCTCCCCTTCATGACACGATTCGAGACAAAGCCCAGGAAGGGACTACCCGTTATCATCCCTATGGCAGACATCATGAGAATGTTTCCCGCTTCGGCACTGCTCAGGTTATACAGATGCATGAGATAGGGGCCGCCCCAGAGCCCGCCGAAGGAGAAGAAGATGCCGGCGATGAAGAAAAACCAGATGGCAACCGCCCAGAAGGGGGGATAAGAGAGGACCCGCTTCATTCCCTCCAGAAGACCGATGGACACCTCATCACGGGCATGTTCAACAGGAGACGGCAATCCCCTGTCCGCAGGCCGATCGCGGACGATGATCCACACCAGGGCAGCCATAACTGCGGTAAAAACTCCCACTATCACAAAGGACATGCGCCACCCCAGAGCTGAACTCAGCAAAGCCAGTGGCGTTGTTGAGATTACCAATCCGACGCCGCCCATGGCCATGAGAATACCCGTCATGGTGGCGAACTCCCTGACCCTGAACCACTCGGCCAGCACCTTCATGGTGGAAACGAAGAGCATGGCAACGCCAAGGCCCACGAGCGTTCTCCCCAGTAGTGCCCAGAAGAGGCCGGGGGCAAGACCGAGCAGGAGCGAGCCGAGCGACGCCACGCAGAAGAAGAGGGTGATGGTGCGTCGCGGTCCCCACGAATCGGAGAGAAGACCGGCCGGCATCTGCATCAGGGCGTAGGGATAGAAATAAGCCGCAGCCAGAAGGCCGATGATTGTTCCGCCCGCCTCGAGATCACGCATCATATCGACAGCAACCACCGCCGTGCAGAGCCGATGAAAGTACACCATGATATAACCGAGTGCCAGAATACCGAAGATAAGCCATCGATAGCGGAGGGTTCTCTCCATCGGATCAGGATTCATCGTTCTTCCCTTCTCAGATATTTCTTCTTCACCCAGAGTTTCGATTTCACTCGCTCGCACTTCTCATTCCTAACAGGATTACAGTTATTTGATCTGCCCGGTATTTAATCAACCGATTTTTCTCAAGAAACTCGGGGTGATATTGCAGAAATGAACTATTATAGCGGGTAATCGCTTAATTGCGAAAGGGGAATGGTGCGCAAAAAG
>Ga0180431_10001737_pt1 | contig 29883 bp, 18 predicted proteins | sample SS_ome_11_FD_132459 | JGI IMG/M metagenome (GOLD analysis project Ga0180431, IMG submission 132459) | Hypersaline lake sediment archaeal communities from the Salton Sea, California, USA - SS_1_MS_1 metaG | ecosystem: Environmental > Aquatic > Non-marine Saline and Alkaline > Hypersaline >... | reverse complement strand
GCGTCCCCGACGCGGCCCGACGCTACGGCGAGCCGCTCATCGCCGTGGCCGCTTCGGGAGACAACGCCCGGTTCCGCGAGGGCGACGTTTTGCGCATTGGCCCGGCACATCTCGAGCCGGTTACCGTCGAGTGGAAGGCCGGCAAAGTCCGCTGCCTTGTGTTCGAGCGCGAGGGCCGCCCGGCCATGCCCACCGCATGCGTGCTCGGCACAAAAACGGTCCTTCACGCCTGCGCGCTTGATGGGAAAACAATCACTCGATTCAGGCCGTTCCAGATCGGCTGGGTCGAAATCGCTGTCTCCCGCGGCGGCGCAAACTGATCACGCCCGGGAGTCTTTCCTGTCGTGTCGCGCGAAATACGCGACCTTTTCCAGCGACATCGTCATGTCCACGTGCTCGACGTACACGTCCCGCGAAACGTGCAGCGGGATCGGCGCGAAATTCACGATCCCCCGGACGCCGGCCCGCACGAGCCTATCGGCGATCTGCTGGGCCTCCTCCGCGGGCACGGTGACGATACCGATTCGGAGGTCCTTTCGTCGGATGACCTGTCCGAGCTTCTCGACGGGATAGCAGCGGCAACCGTGGAACACGCGATTCACCTTGGCTGGGTCAATGTCGAATGCCGCGGCGATCGTCAGCTTTGGCCGCCTGCCCGAAAAGTATGCGAGAATCGCCTGCCCAAGGTTCCCAATGCCTACCAGCGCCGCCCCCTGTGTCTCGGGCGTATCGAGCAGCACGCCGATGCTCTCGATGAGGGCCCGCACGTCGTAGCCCCGTTTTGGCGTCCCCGGGCACCCGACCGCCATCAGGTCTCGGCGCACCTGGGCCGCCGTGGCCTCTGCCAGGCCTGCAAGCTCGTGCGAATGGACGTAGGCTGTCCCACGTTCTGCCAGTCCGTACAGCAGACGACGATAGAGGCTCAACCGGCCAATCGTCCTGTGCGAGTACACGACGGCCCTGCATTTGCGGTCAGATTGTGAATTCCATCACAAGCCTTGTAGCCGCCCTGGCCGGACTCAGTCAAGGCCTTTTGATGTACAACGGAGTCCAACGAGAAGCTTACGTATCACTTGAAGCATGTTGAAAGACTGGAACTTCCTGGTAAGAAGTCTGTTAGATTCGTTAGGCTAAGATGATACGTTAGAACTTCGTTGTGCTCGTGAAGTTGAAATCGCGCACCTTCAAGGCGGGGATGAGCATGGGGATGTACTCACCCGTTCGCTCCGGCCGGCCCATCAGCGCGACTCGCCTCAGCATATCGAGCGGGTCCTCGTTGAACCGCATGTGCTTGACCGCCTGGGCAACGGCCCCATTCTCGATCGAAAACAGGCCGTCACGCGTCATCCCCGTCACCAGGGGCATCATGGGGTCAACGAAGCGGATGTACCAGAACCGCGTGATGAGGAGCCCTTTCTCCGTCGAGGCGATCATCTCGTCAAGCGACGTCTCGCCTCCCTGCATAATCACATTCGACGGCCGGCCGGTCGCCTCCTTGCCCTGCTTGCTCGCCCAGAAACGCGAGTAGCATAGATTGCGCAGGATGCCGTGTTCGATCCACGCCACGGTGGGTGACGCCAGCCCTTCCTCCTGGAACGATGCGCCGGGGCAGCGCGGGTCGGCCGGATCGGAACCGATCGTGGTTTCCTCGCCGCATATCTTCGTCCCCAGCTTGCCCCGTAGGAACGTACGCCCCTCGTCAACGGCCTTGGCCTCGAAGCCGCCCCAGAAGAGAAACGCCAGCATCTCGGCAATCGCCGCAGGGCTCATGATCACCGTGTACTTGCCCGGCGCGAGGTCGGTCGGGTCCTGTGCCGCTTCGGCGATCTTGAGCGCCCTCTCGGCAACCTCGTTCGCGTCGATGTCCGCCGCGCTATTCGAGATCTTCTCAGCCCATCCGGATCCCGTTTCTCCAAGCGCGGTCAAGTGAACCCCCGCCTCGGTTGAGCGATGAAAGCCCCTCAGCCCCGCCGAGTTGGCAACCGCCTCGAAACGGTCGCCGCTCAAGTACGCCCCCGACAGCCGCAGCCCTTTGCCGGCCACCATCTTGGCCGCGGCAGCAAGCTGCTCCGCCCTCGCCAGCGGCTCGAGGCCGGCCGTCTCCGCGAAAAACGCGTCCACATCGGCGTACTTCTTCGTCTCGTTTGCATCGAGTGGCGGCATGTACTCCGGGTCGGCCGGCAGGCGCTTCGCGATCGCCTGCGCCGTCTCCACCACGGCCTTGAGCGAGCCCTCGCCCAGGTCCTCCGTCGAGGCCGAGCCGTGACTTCGCCCGTACGCGCAGCTCACCGTCAGGACGGAGTTGCTTTTCTCGCTGTTCTGCGTGATCGCGTTATCGGCCAGCCGGGTCGACGCCTGCGTGCCGCCCTCGAGCGTGACCACCGTCGCGTCGGCGGCCGCAAGACCCAGGACTTTCTCAAGAAGACCTACCGCTTCCGCCTCGTTCATTTCCTTGCCCCCCCAACGCTGATCTGCCTGAAGCGGGCCGGGGCCGACCCGTGCGTCATCTGCGCCACCTGCATCGGATCTCCTTTACCGCAATTCATAATGCCGACCGGTATCCAGAACCGCTCGTCGCATACGGCGTCGAGCGAGCCCCAGAAGTCGGTTGTGATTGCCTGGTACGTCACGTCCTTGAGGATCGCGCCCTTCTTACCGTTCTTGATCTCCCAGAAACAGTCGCCGCCGAACTGGAAATTCTGCCGCTTCTGGTCGATAGAGAACGAGCCCATCCCCTCGATGTAAATGCCGTCCTTGGTGTCCGCGATCAGCTCCTCGAGCGTGAGCGGCTCTGTGCCGGGTGCCAGCCCGATATTCGATTGCCGGATAATCGGGATCGACGCCCACGAGTCCGCCCGGCAACTGCCGCGCGAGCGCTTCGCCCCGATTGCGTGGCACACCTCGCGGCCCGTTTGATAGTCCACCAGAATACCGTCCTTGATCACGTGCCACTTCTGTCCCTTCACCCCATCGTCGTCGTAGCCGCGCGTCGCCAGACCGCCCGGCATCGTGTTGTCGCACACGATGTTCATGAGCGGCGAGCCGTACTTCAAGCGGCCGAGCTGGTCGATCGTCGCGAAGCTCGAGCCCGCGAGGCTCTCCTCCATGCCGAGCACCCGGTCCAGCTCGGTCGCATGGCCGATGGATTCGTGCATCGTCAGTGCCAGGTGCGAGGGATGAAGCACCAGGTCCTTCTTCCCGACCGGGCACGGCTTGGCGCTTAGTTGCGCGACCGCCTCCTCGCCCACGCGCGGCGCCTCCGCCAGCAGGGGCGTGTTCTCGATATGCTCGTAGCCGGCGTTGCGCGGGGGCGCCTCGAAGTACCGGTCCTTCGCCGTGGTATCATCCACGGCCGTCGCCTGGTACCACGCCCCGCTCGTGCAGGTATCGCTCTCAACGAGCGTGCCTTCACTTGTAGCGAGATGCCTGTGCTCGCGCCGGAAGTGCATCCGCGCATGGCACTTCTTCACCCCCTTGACGGCAAGCACTTCTTTGCCGATCGCCAGCAAGAGCGCGGCTTTCTCCTCGAGCGGCACCGTGAAGGGGTCCTTCTCGACGGGCGTTCCGAACACGTCGTCGTAGGCCGCCTCCTCCGCCCAGTGGATCCCCTCCGGCGCCTTCGCCAACCCGCTCGCACGGGCGATGTCCACGGCCCGCGCGGCCACCCGCTCGATCTCGCCCCGCTCCACGCGCGCGCTGGCGGCGAAACCCCACGCGCCGTCAACGATCACGCGTACACCGATGCCGAAAGACTCCGACTCCCGGATGTCGGCCACCCGCTCGTCCTCGGTCATCACGTGCTGGTTGCGCAGCCTGACGATCCGCGCGTCCGCGTACGTCGCGCCCCGCCTCTTCGCCACTTCCACACCATGCAGGCACAAATCTTTCATCCAACTCTCCCTTGGCCCAAGCAACCTGCTCTCTACGCGCCCACTGTAGCACAACTTGGGGCAGATGCGTCAGGCCCGCTTCTTACTAGCAGGCTGCTGAAAAACGGACCTGGCTCGAATCGTGGTACCACCAGGGCCGGAGGCCCGACAGCGGGTAGCCTGGGGCGTAAGCCCCAGGCTAGCGACGAGAAAGAGAATGATCTGAGCCCCGGAGGGGCGGCAGAAGTGCCTCCCCAGATGCGACGATCTCTTGACCTCGACCGGGTTTTTCAGCAGCCTGCTAGGCTCCGGTGGGTGCGACACGTGGGTCGCGCCCGCCTGCAGATCGGCGGGGTGTGCTGGACGCGGCCGGATGCGGCCGTAGGCACGTGTGTGCCGTCCGGGCGGCGAATCGGCTCGAAACACCAAAGCGCTCGAACGTCCGTTGGCTTCGTGCGGCTCGGCTACTTCCGCCGCACGTTGCCGGACTCGGAATCCCTGCGCATGTTGCCCCGGCGGCGTCCAGGCGAGGTCGTTTTCATTATCTCTGCCGCCGACGGCTCGGCCGCGGCGGCTGGCGCCGTGGCCCCCGCAGAGGTCCAGTTGGAGATGACCTCCGTGAGGTCAAGGCCGTCAACGATGCCGTTGCCGTCGAGGTCGGCGGCCGGGTTCCACAGCGGGTCGCCGGGCGTGGTCTGCCACGCGGTGATGACGGCGGTGAGGTCCAGGCCGTCCACGACGCCGTTGCCATCGACGTCGCCGAAGATCGCGGGCGGCGCGTGGTAGCCCATATCCACCATGCCCGTGTCGGACACGGCGTCCGTGCGCGTCGTGAGCGCATCGAGACCGAGATTGGCCGCCGTGTCGCTCCCGGCGTCCACGCACGGGCTGTCGGCGGCGTGGCCGGCCGCGATCTGGCTCAGGTAGTAGTCGTGCAGCGGCCCGACGACGAACAGCGGGTCGTCGCCCGGGTCATCGCCAATGTTGGTGCCGTCCATGTCGAGCGTGCAGCCGGCCTCGACGTACGCCTCGCCCTCGCCGCCCTGAACGTCGCCGTATCTGACTGTGAGCGTTGATGGATAAGCTGTCGAGGTCAGGGCGATCTCGTGACCGTCGGGCGCCGTGTTGCCCCAAAGGATGCAGTTGGTCATCGTCGGGCTGCACGTCTGGTGGCAGTCGATGCCGCCGCCCTGGTAGTCGGCCATGTTGCCCGTGACCGTGCAGTTAGTGATCGTCGGGCTACTCTCGTAGCAGGCGACGCCGCCACCGTAGCCGCCGAAGTAGCCCTCGACTGCCCTGTTGGCGCTGATCGTGCAGTTCGTGATCGCCGGGTAACTGGAAAGGCAGTAAATGCCGCCGCCGTCGCCACCCTCGATGGAGCCGCCGTAGTGGCCCGCCGAGTTGCCCGTGATCGTGCAGTTGGTGATCGTCGGGTCGGCGGAGTCGGCGCAGCCGATGCCGCCGCCGTAGTCGCCCGCCGAGTTGCCCGTGATCGCGCAATTGGTGATCGTAGGGTTGCTGTCGTATTCGCAATAGATGCCGCCGCCATTGAAGAACGCATCGTTGTCGCTGATCGTGCAGTTGGTGATGGCGGGGCTGCTGAAGGAGCGGGAGTAGATGCCGCCACCGACAGTGTCAGTCGTGTTGCCCCGGATCGTGCAGTTGGCGATCGCCGCATGGCTGAGCCAGTGGCAGTAGATGCCACCGCCGGCATAGCCTGCTGAGTTGCCAGTGATCGTGCAATTGGTGATCGTCGGGGCACTGCTGTCAGAACAGAAAATGCCGCCACCGCTGTACCATACGCTCGAGTTCCCGGTGATCGCGCAGTTGGTGATCATGGGGCTGCTGCCATGGCAGTAGAAGCCGCCACCGTGGTCCACAACGCCACCGTTGTTCCCGGTGATCGCGCAGTTGGTGATCGTGGGGCTGCTGCCATCGCAGTAGACGCCGCCGCCGGACTCCACGCCGCCACCGTTCGTGATCGTGAAGCCGTCGACAACGGACGTGGCCGTCTCGCCGGAATGGAAGTAGAAACCGCGGTGAGGCTCGAGGTTCGTCCCTTCGCAGTCAATGATGGTGCTCGCGGCCCCGTTGTCGCTTACGAGCGTGATGGCCTTGCCGCCGAAATCAATGTCGCGATTGCCGATGCCGGTATAGGTACCGTCCTTGACAAGGACATCGTCAACGCCGCCGACAGCCGCATCGATTCCTTCTTGTATGGCGTCGTATGGATGGTCCGCGGTGCCATCCTCCAAAGGATCGCTGACAGTCGGATCGCCGTGTCCGGGGTCGTTCGGCGCGTCGTCGTCGACGTAGATGGTAGTTGTCCACGCCGGGCCGGACAGAATCAACGCGACGATGACACATGCAATAGATGCATACGGCTTCATCGGTGCCTCCTCCTGTGCCTGAAGATGTCATGTTCGTGCCGGACCTGCAGTGCGCCACCGGTGAGCGTGCGGCACCTCCCCCGGAGGACACTTCAGTGCGGCGAAGAATACGCACAGATCACAGACCCAGACACACTGTAAGGCTACCACAATGAACGTGTTGTGTCAAGAGGATTCTGGGGAGCGGCGGGGATCGACGTTCTCAGCGCTCTGTGCAGCAAACCTTTCCCTGTGTCTTACGAGTCACCCAGCGCCTTCGACGCCCAACACCCCTCGCCACGCGCGTCTCAGCGCAGGAAGGGGCATCCTGGTGGGGCGACGCTGGCGGTCTGTAGTTCGTGGAGAAGCCGCCTGGGCACAGCCACGACCGCGAGGACTCTGAATGAGGAGGGCGACAAGACACGGTCGGCAAGCCGTGCCACCCACACGTCCTCCTGGGAACCCGCAAGCGGGGCCGCTCGTCGGGCTTCGCCGTCTCAGTTCCGCTCCATCAGGAGCGGTAACGGATGGCTTGGCCAATGTTCTGGTGTCGCCTGGAATCTCCGTTGAGAGAACAAGTCATACCGCCCGGCCAGCTGAAGTGGCAAAGAGGCGCAAGGATATTTCTTGACACGCAAAAACATTATGGCGTACTTGAGTGTGAGGTGTAGTGCTGCATATCGAGTGGGTATTCGAGAGGAGGTGGAAACATGGGTCGTCTTTGTCTGCTGCTTGCCGCCTTGGCGCTCGCCATGGCTCTCGGCTGTGACGGCGACGACGGGAACGGCAACGGCGAGAACGGCGACAGCGGAAACGGCGACGGAGCTGGGACCCGTGTACTTGCCCAGGGCACCGCGGCTCCAATACCAGGCAGGTACTGGGGAGAGACCTACACGGCACATGCTCGGGTCTCTGTGTCTGAGCCGGGAACGCTGGTAGCAACGGTAACCGACGGCGACGCCGCACTGATTGCTGCGTTTCGCCATCCGGCCACGGAGGCCTTTCCCCATCGTCAAGTTGAGGGTCCTTCACCGCTAGTCCTGACGGTGGCAGTGACTGCAGACCTGGTGGCTGCCGGCCACGAGTGGCTGTTCTACGCCGCAACGAGAGCCGTTCCCCCACACGACGTATCCTACGTCATCACGTTTACGCCGAGATAAGATGGCTGGCGGCGTAGAAGGTAGGCGGGCGCTGCAGCTCTCGCAGCGCGGCCCGCTGCGCGGCTACTTGCGCCGCACGTTCCCGGCCCCAGACCCCCTGCGCACGTTGCCGGGAGCGGTACGCGACCTGCCTGGTTTGACCGCCTCTGTCACCGCCGGCTCGGGGGCGGCGGTGGGCGTCCAGTTGGAGATGACTTCGGTGAGGTCGAGGCCGTTGATGACGCCGTTGCCGTCGAGATCGCAGGCGGGGTTCCAGAGCGGGTCGCCCGGCGTGGTCTCCCAGGCCGTGAGCACGGCGGTCAGATCCAGACCGTCCACTACCCCGTTGCCGTCCACGTCGCCGGGGAGTGTGGGCTGCGGGAAAAACGCGAGGCCGTCCACCCAGAGCTGGAAGCCGTAGTCCCACGTGTCAGCGTGGATTTCGATGGAGTTGACGTCAGTGATGTCGGGGGTGCCGAACTCCGATCGCGACCAACTGGAGTTGCCGGCGAGCGGAATGGAGTAGCTGCGCCAGACGTTGCGGGTCTCATTGAGGATGTCGCTCCTGGCGTGGATCTCGACGTAGTCGCCGCTGTAATTGCCGAGGCGTATCCACGGACTGTGGTTCTGGAAGCTATGGACGTTCACGGTGTAGAACCAGACGTTGATGTGCGTGACCTCGGACAGGTCCCAGTGCGCGATGATCCCGTATGGGTACCGCAGGTACGTGTCGAAACCGCCCGTGGTGTCCATCTTGATGCTGCCCGCGCCGACGCGCTTGTTCGAGGTGTCGTCGCTGACCGTGGCCTCCGCGCCCTGCGCCCACGTGGACCAGTTCTCCGCGTTGAGCTCGGTCAGCTCCTCGGGCGGCACGTACTGGATCGTCCGGCCGATGGCCGTCTGGCGCGTGTAGGTGGCCTCGGTGGTCTGCCCGTTCCAGTAGGCAATGTTGAACTCGAGGATGTCGAGCGAGACGAAATAGGTCGCGCGGTACTTTTCGACTTTGATGAGGAACACCCCGTTCTCACCGTGATTGCTGATGTAGCCGAACGGATTGGGGTCGAGCACGTCGCCCGTGTCGGCCCAGAAATCGCTGTTGTCAACCGGCACGTCGGGGATCACGTAAATGCCGTTCACGTCGGCCTGGCCGGTGAATTTCGGAATGTCTGGGATACGTTCGCCGACACCCGAGGTCTCGATCTTCTGGTAGATCGTGACGTTGGCCTCGGGCAGGGGATCGCCCTCGGCGTCGAGCAGCAGCAGCTTGTTTACTGCCGGCAGGTTGAACAGGTATTGGCCGAAGTAGCCGCGGCGCTTGCCGTACCACTGGTTCATGGCCAGCGCCGTGTGCTCGGAGATGAAATCACTGCAGCCGTGCATGAGACCGCCCATGGAGGAATAACCCATGCCGTTGACCTGGTTTTGCGCGGGGCTGATGTCGAGCCGGTACAGGTCAATGATTCCGAGCTGGTGTCCGAGCTCGTGCAGCAGCCCGTAGTCAATGTCCTCGTCGGAGTGGTAGTAACCGCTGCCGCCGAGGCGCAAGTCGGTGCCCGCCGTCGTGAACCGCTGCGGGAACGAGCCGTCGTAGTCGGAGCTGTCAACGGACGGCTTCGGGTCGCCGTCGTTCAGGAAGTCGAGCCGGTCGTAGCGCCACCGCTGGCTGCTGCCGGCGGCCTCCAACATGTCGTTCATGCGCGCGCGGTGCAACTGGAGCCACTCGGTCACCGAATCCGTCGTCGGGTTCGGCACGCTCGGCGTGAGGTCCTTGAACCGCTGCACATAGCCGTAATCAATGAATGTGAACAGGCCGAGCGCGTTCGTGTAGTCCTCGAGGGTGTTGTTGCTCGGGTGGCCGTCGCCCGTGACCGTCATGGCGAACTTGATGCGGTGCAACCCCCAGTCCCATGCCCACGTTTGGTTCAGCGTCGCGAAGCCGCCCGCCGCGATCGGCGTCGAGTACGTGCCCGAGCCAATGACCCCGTCGTCAAGCCGCCACTCGTAGGTGAAGCTGTTCACCGTCGTCGTGCCGCGATTGTAGACGTGGGCGGTGAAGGTGACCGTCTCGCCGGGATCGGGCCAGCGCTGTGTGTTCTCGTTTTGGCCCGAAAGACCGTAGGCCACGTCAATGTTGTACGGCTCGAAGTCGTCCGTGAACAGAACGTTAATGTAGTAACGAACGCGCCCCTGGTAGCTCTTGTACTTCGGGTTGCGCTCGATGTACGTGACCTCCAGATCGGTCGTCGCCGACGCAGCGCTCACGCACACCGCAGTCAGGCCGAAAAGAATGAGGCGCATGGCTAGCGCTAAACGATAGTTCAAACCTCGCATGGTCTTACCTCGTTAATCCATACTTCCTGGTGCTGTTCCTGGCTCGAATACGCTTAGTCCTGGACAAGCCTCACGCGATAGAAGCGTTGGGCGGCGCCCCCGGCGCTCGTGTCAGTCCACACCTCGACCCCTTCGTCGCCGGGCCCGCCGTCCTGTTCGATGATCGGGTTTGAAACGTCCGTCCATTCCTCATCCAGGGCGTCGCACGACTGCACGCGATAGGTTTTCCCGTGGACCGTCGTCCACGCGACGATTGCATCGCTCGCAGTTATGACGATGATCCGGAACCTCGAGTTCCGGTCCGTCGGGTCCGTGCCGGCGGCCTGCTCCTCGATATTGGTCCTCCCGTCGGGGCCGCCGAGGTCGTCGTCGCCCTCGGCCGTATGCGACAGGTCGCCGAAGTGGGCGAGCTCCCAGGCGTCGGACAACCCATCGCCGTCGGAATCGGCCCCGAACACCAGCACCGCGTACAGGGCGCCGCCGTTGCTGTCGAAGCCCGGATTGCCCGCGCCGTCGTCGGCCCGGATGAAGAACGACAATGTCTGCCCCACGTGCCCGGTGCCCTGCGCGGCCATTTCGAAGGTCCAGGTCCCGTCGCCCGAGCCGCCGGGCCCCGAGCCGCTCGCCAAAAACTGGTTGTACGGCCATGCGTAGCCGTAATACAGCGTGGCCGACGCGACGCCGCTGCCGCCCGAGGTTGCGTCGCTGATCGTCGCCGTTACGCCTGCGGCCTCATCGGGAGCCACGGTCGCGGGATACGACGTCACGCTCACGGCAGGGCCCTCGGCGTCCTGCTGCACGACGGTCGAGACCACCCACTGCGGATCGGCGCTGTCGGGCTCGGTGCTCGTGCCGAGGCGGCCATCGTGCCCGCCTGTACCGAGGTCGCCGGCGATCTGGCCGCTTCCTTCGTTGAAGTTCCAGTAGCCGAAAAGCCCGGCCTCGCCGCCGCCGAGCTCCGCGTTCATCGCCGCCTCGATCTGCGCCTCGGTGCGCGCCACGCTCCAGACGCGCACGTCGTCAATGATCGCGTCGGCGCGGCCCTGGTCGCCCCCGGGCGAGTCCGCGCCGATGATCAGGTCGTAGGCCGAGACCCGCACGTCGTACGAATACGACTTGCGCGAATCGAGCTGGCCGTTGACGTAAATCTCCTTATACGTCCCCGTGAGCACGCACGCGATGTGCACCCACTCGTCGGTGTTGAGGCGTACCTGGCCGTCGAAGTCGTCCCACGTCCCGTCGTGGTTCGTGACGAACCGGACGATGTTGTCGTCGGGAAAGTAGAAGCCGTAGCTCTCCTGCTTCTCCATGATGTGCGCCCACCCGTACCAGTCGCTCGCGTGGAACGACCGCGGATAGACCCACGCCTCGATCGTGAGCTCGGAGCCTGTGACCGTCACGTCGCCCATGTTGACGATGTCGTCCACCCCGTCGAAGCTCAACGCGTTGCCGAACGGCGGCCTGCTCGGGACCGACCACGGCGTCATCGGGTCAGAGCCGCCGTCATGTTCCTCCAGGTTCGTGAAGCCGTCGTTGTCGGGGTCGTCGTCCGCGTCGTCGGTGAGCGGGTCGAGGCCGTTGGCGACCTCCCAGCCGTCGTTCATCCCGTCGTTGTCCGTGTCGAGATCCGTGGGGTCGGTTCCCACGGCGACTTCATCGCCATCGTCCAGGCCGTCGTCGTCGCTGTCAGCGTCGGTCGGGTCGGTGCCGTGGGTGTGAACCTCCTCACCGTCGCTGAGGCCGTCGCCGTCCGTGTCCCAAGCCAGCGGGTCCGTGTCGTGCTCCTGCTCCTCCAGGTTGGTCAGGCCGTCGGGCTCCTCGTCCTGCGTCCCGTCATGCGAGAGGTTGCCGAAGTGCTCCAGCTCCCAGTCGTCGCGAAGGCCGTCCCCGTCGGTGTCGGTGACGACCGTCAGCGGCAGCGCGTCGCCCGCGCCCGCGATGTTGCCGCCGTTGGTGTACGGCACGTCGGTGTCACCGAGGCCGTCGCTATCCGTGTCGAGGCCGGCGTAGTTGTCCCAGAAGTTGCCGCCCAGGTAGGGCCCGCCGAGGATGTTCGGCCCCGGCGTCTTCGCCACGTTCCACGTGTTGGCCGACGACGTGGTGCGAGCGTTCCTGCTGCCGTTCTCGAAGCGGTTGTTGTAGATCAGGTTCCCCGTGCTCGTGTCGAGGTACACGCCCCACGTCGGATTGGCCTCGATGGTGTTCGTGTGGATCGTCGACTCGTTGGTCTTGACGAACCGGATGCCGTAGGTATTGCCGCGGATGGTGTTCTCCGTGATGGTGTAGTCGTAGCTCTCCAGCTCCGGGTGGCCGCTGTTGTCGGCGACGCAGTTGATGGCGTACGAGCTGCCCTCGATCGTGTTGTTGTGGATCGTGTAGCCGTAGGAGTCCTCGCGGTCCGGGAAAGTGACGAGCAGGCCTGAGTCGTAATCGGTCCAGAGCGAGATCCCCGTGGGGTTGCTGGTGATCGTGTTGCCTTCGATCGTGTTGCCGTGGCCGTGCTCGATCGCGATTCCCGCCGTGTCACAGCCGTCCATCTCGTTGTTGCGAATCACATTGTCGAACGAATAGCCGAGCCAGTAGCCGTAGTTGCAGTCGTCGCTGATGTTGTTCTCGAAAACGTTGCCCTCGCTGAACGTCGCTTCGAAACCGTTGTTCGGGCTCTCGGAGCAGTCGTTGCCTGCAAAGTAATTGAAGTTGCTCGGCTGGTGCGGGCCGTTCGGGTGGCCCGATAGAAAAATCCCGTCGCCGCCGCCGATGCAACTGTTGTCGAGGAATTGGTTGTTGTCCGAGCCGCGGATAATCATGATGCCGGCGGCGTCGGCGCCGCTCCAGCCGTAGTAGTCGCGCGTGCAGTAATCCACCGTGTTGTCGCGGATAATCGAGTAATCCGTATTCCAGATGTAAATGCCCCAGCCGCTGTTGTAAGACGTGGTGTTGTTTTCCACGAGCCCGTACGTGCAATCGAACAGGCTGATGCCGTTCTGCTGATCGCTGGTGTCGTTGAGGGTGATCGTGGCACGGTCGCAGTAACGGAACCACATCGCGTGCGCGTACGAGCCGTTCGGGCCGTCCCAGATGTTGAGGAAGATACTCCCCTCGGGCAGCTCCGGCGTGCCCCAGACGTTGCAGTTGGTGACGGTGAGGTCGTCGCAGTTGTAGAAGTGCATTCCGTGGAAGTAGTCCCGGATGGTCAGGGTGCGCACCGTCACGTTGTTGCGGCCGGTGGCGCTCAGGCCGTTGCCGGTGTCGTTGCCGTAGAGCACCGTGCCGTTGCCCTCCACCGTGATGCCCGAGGCGCCGATCGAGATGCCGTTCGGCAAGTAATAGGTGCCCGCCGCCAGCACGGTATCCACCGTGATGACCATCCCGTCCGTGGGGACGACTTCCGCGTGGGCGGCCGGCGCCAGGCTACATGCCAGGACGACAAGCCAACAGGCTACGGATAGACTGAGACGTACGCGCGTCATGGGTCTTGTTCTCCCCACTGAACGGCCAAACAGGCAAACCTGGGCCCTCAAACTGACCTTCCTATAATTGTATCCTGCTCAGGGGCGTTCGTCAAGACCCTTTGAATAAATAGGGACAGGCACCTATTCCCCCTCTTCCCGTGGTGAATGCCCCCAGCCTATACGGAAAGAATAGGTGCCTATCCCTATTTATTCGCGTGTGTCTGCGAGAAATGCAGGTTAGGCGTTGCGGAGCTCCAAGCCCGGCGCTATCCTAACGAGTTGCGTCTGCGGGAGTGAGGTCCGCGGCATGAAGGATGTGGTCGAGATAGACGGCTCGCACGGCGAGGGTGGCGGCCAGGTCTTACGGACCTCCCTGGCTCTGTCCCTCCTGACGGGCCGCCCCGTCCGCATCAACCGGATCCGCTCCGGACGCCCCAAGCCCGGCCTCGCCGCCCAGCACCTGCGTGCGGTCGAGGCGGCGCGTGCCGTATGCGGCGGGCAGCTCGAGGGCGCCGCACTCGGCTCGACCGAGATCGCCCTGGCTCCCGGCGAGGTGGCCCCGGGCCGGTACGAGTTCGAAATCGGCACGGCGGGCGCCACCTCGCTCGTGCTGCACACGCTGTACCTGCCCCTGGCGCTCGCGGGCGGGCCGTCGGAGCTTCTCATCCGCGGCGGCACCCACGTCGCCTGGAGCCCCACCTTCCACTACCTGCGCGACCACTGGCGCCCGGCTCTGGCGCTCATGGGTCTCGACGTCGAGGTCGAAATCCGGCGTGCGGGCTACTACCCCAAGGGCGGCGGCGAGGTTTTCGCCCGCGTCTTCCACCGCGACAGGGTGAAGCCCCTCAAGCTGGAACGCGAGCCGGCCTTGGACACGGCGAAGATCACCGTCGTCACAACCCGCCTGCCCGGCCACGTTGCCCGGCGCGAGGCCGACACCGCCCGCGAGCTTGTCGAAAAACACGGCCTCGAGACGGCGGTCGAAATCGAAGCCTACGACGGCGTCCAGCCCGGCACCGCCACCCACGTGCGGATCGCCAGGGGTCTTCTTGGCGGGATGTTCACGTCGCTCGGCGAGCGGGGCCTCCGAGCCGAAAAGGTTGCCTCACGCTGCGCCGCCCAGGCCGTCGCCTTCGCCCATTCCGACGCCGCCGTGGACAAGTATCTGGCCGACCAGCTCATCCTGCCGCTCGCCCTCGCCGAGGGCTCCAGCGAATACACCACCAACGAGATCACCGAGCACCTCATCACGAACGCCGACATCGTCAGCGAGTTCCTGCCCGTGGACATAGACGTCGTCGGCGAAAAGGGCGCCCCCGGCCGCGTCACCATCACCCCCGCCGACCGGCCCGCGTAAGCAGCGAACCACGGAGGGCACAGAGAAGGGGAGCGGGGAAAAAATCAACCACAGAGGTCGCAGCGAGCGCGGAGGACGGGGCTGGCAGGCTGCTGAAAAAAGGGGCCTCACCCGGATCGTACCGCCATGAGGGCCGGAGGTCCGCCAAGGGCGGATAAGCCCGACAGCGGGTAGCCTGGGGCGCCTGCCCTCCGTAGCCTCAGCGAAGGAGGGTAAGCCCCAGGTTCACGACGAGAAAACACACAATCCGAGCCCCGGAGGGGCGGCAGAAGCATGTCCCAGGCGGCGACGGCATCTGGGGGTTGACGGCGTTTTTCAGCAACCTGTTAGGCTTCCTTCCCGGCCACGACGACTGCTGCCGCATGGGCGGGCACGCGCCACTCGAGGCCACCGCCCGAAATCGGGACGCTCTGCTCTTCGACCCCGATCTTGTCCGGCTCAGCGACGTGGTTGCAGATCGACTCGTCGTCGCCGGCGACAACGTAGGCCTTCGCCGACGAGAACTCGGCGATTCGGGTCAACTCCACGTCGAGGGGCCGGCTCTCGCTTGCCGTGTTGACGACGGTCAGGCAGACGTTGCCCGCGTCATCCAGCGCCGCCGTCATGTCGAGGTCGGCCGGTGGGCCCTCCACGCGCAGCAGCCGCCGGCCGCCGTAGTTCGCAAAAAGTCGCTGGACGTGGTAGGCGGGGTGAAACCACATCCGGCTGCCGCAGACCTGGATGCTGCCGCTGAGCCAACTGTCCACGAGGTTGGAGCGATTGGCGATGGTGATCAGGTCCGCATTCCGGCGGAAGTGGTTGAGCATGCGGCCGACATACAGGCCGTTGCCGAGCGTGCTCAGGCAAGCGCGGCCCACGCCCCAACGGCCGCCGGTCTCGTTCCATTCGGTCACCGCGATCTTGACGTGACGGGTCTCCGGCAGCGTGTCGAGCCGTTCGCGAAGCTCGGCAATCTCGGCCACGGCCTTCTCGATGGAAAGCTCGTAGAAGTGCGGCGCGACGTATTCGATCAGACCGGCGATTTCCTTGAGCGTCGGCTGCGAAGGCGCATACGACGTGAGCAGTGCCGCGTTGGGGTCGGCCCGCTTCATTGCCCGGCAGAACTCGGCCAAAACCTCTTCGTACTCGTCCCCGCTGAGCTCGTTACCCACCTGCCAGAAGCGGACGCGGGGGCTGGTCCCGCGCGCGGCGCAGTGCTCCATCAGGGCGACGGCCTCGTCCGGCCCTTCCGTCGCGGCGTTGACGCACACGAGTGGCTCAGCATCCACCAGCGCACAGAAATCGAGAAACTCATCGAGGCCCACATCGTTGGACTCCATACCGCCCCAGGGCCATTTCGGGAACGGCACCCGCTCGTCCCGGTCGCCGACACCCTGCCGCCACGCGTAGCGGTTTACAGCCGAGCCGCCGAACCGCATGATGCCCGGCTTGAGCGCCCTGACCGCCTCGACGATGTCGCCGCGCCATCCACGACAGCGATGTAAGTCCCGTTCACTCAAGAGGCTGAGTGAGTCGACCCAAAGCGTTCCTTTGGACTCAAGCAGCAGGACGAAATCGGCTTGTTCGTCGCTGACCCGAGAGGCCAACTCGGCCTCGATTCTGTGCCACTGCTCGCCGGAGACGTCGAACTCGGCGGCTTCGCCATACGGCTGGACAAAGCTCCCCATGAACCGCCCGACGGCCACCCTCACCCGCACCGGCTCGCTCGATCGGAAGTAGCCCGAAAACCGAAGCGCCTCGCCCTCCCGGACCCACATTTTTTGGCGAATGCCGACCCAGCCGCCGGCGCCGACGTCCTCGGCCACGATGCGCATGCACCTTGGGCCGCAGAACGGATCGGCCTCGTCGAGAACGGCGCGCCCTCTTGCTTGCCAGACCGTGTCGCGCCACGGCCGGTGGAACTGCGCCTCCTCCTCGGGCAGAAAGATGAACTCGGCCCTCGGCGGCAGGTACCCGGCGAACTTGCGGTCATCGAGGCGCTCGCCCCACATCGCATCGGTCATCCGTCCGATGAACTCGACGAAGTCGCCGTAGATAAACGCCGAAATCTCGACGGGTTTCTCAGGTGTGGACACGGTCATACGCGCCATGTGATGTTTCCTCCACGGGACCGTTTCGGGTCGGGTCGGAAGCAGCCACGAACGCGGCATCCTAAGTGGACCCAAGCCGAGGACAAAGGAAAAAGAGAAGAACAGGAAGGATCACGCAAAGGCGCAGGATAAGAAGAAGCTTACCTATTCTTCCTCTGGCCGTGAAGCCACGCTGCGATCAGGCTTAAGGGCCTGCTCCAGGTCTCTTATCCTTCGCCTGAGGTCGCGGTAGCGGCTGCTGCTTCGGATCCCGAACGATAGCTGAGCGGCCAGGACGAGCGGGAACGCCACCAGCATGACCTCGAGGCGCCGAGCCGTATTCTCCAAAAGGACAATAAGAAACAAGGCCGCCCAGAAGAACGTGGGTATCCCTATGTCCCAGATGCGCAGCTCCACCTCGGCACGGCGCGGCGGCCTGTACGGGGCACCTTGCGCCTGCTTCTCCAATCTCTCCTCCATTGCAGCAATCCTCCTCGTGCTCTCATTCAGAAGACACCGTACCTAATGGTATTCTGGCTACTGCGGCCCGTCCCCGAGTTCCCGGGATCTCTTTGCGCCGTGGGCACGCAGGATTTCGGCGACTTTCTCGTGCCTCCTCGCGAGCGCCTCGTCGAGGGGCGTCATGCTGGAGCCGAGAGGCCCCGTGCCGGGGGCGTTGACGTCCGCACCGGCCTCGATGAGAAGGCGCACCATGTCCTCGTTTCCGAGCGATGCGGCGTAGTTGAGGAGACCGCCGCCGTGTTGGAACAGCACTTTGGCATCCGCGCCCGCGGCGATCAGCGCCTCGGCTGCGGCGACCTGATTCCTTCTGACAGCGTAGTAGAGCGCAGTGCGGCCTTGCTCGTCCTGGGCATTGGGGTCGCCGCCACCAGCAAGAAGCTCTCGCACTTTGGCTATGTCCCCACGCGACGCAGCCACGCTGAGCGTGTACTCGGCGCCGTGCGCCACAAGAAGGTTTATCATCTCGTCGTTCTCATGTCCGGCGGCCATCGAGAGCGGCGTGCTGCCACTCACGCTCGCCGAATTCGGGTCCGCCCCGTGATCCAAGAGCCACCTGGCTGTTTCCACGTGATCGTGACCAGCGGCCATAAGCAACGGCGTGGTGCCGCTGACGGTCGCCGTCAGGTTGACGTCGGCTCCCTTCGACACGAGCAACTCGACGATGCGTTCGCGCCCTGCGCCGGCCGCGCAGACGAGAGGCGTGCCGAAATTAGGTGTGTTGGCATTGACGTCGGCGCCGTGCGCGATCAGCAACTCGATCATCTCGCCGTGACCGAAAGCCGATGCGCCGTGCAGCGGAGTCCAGTAGGTTTCGTTCTCTTTGGCTCGCGCGTTCACATCGGCGCCACGCTCGATCAAGAGCTTCGCGATCTCGACGTTCCCCTTGCGTGCCGCGAAGTGCAGGGGTGTGCCCCACGCCTCGTCGGTGGCGTTCACGGCGGCGCGGTCATCAAGGAGCGACTCCACCGTGTCGGCGTCGCCTGACTCGATGGCGCGCAAGAGGGCCGTGTTCTGTTCGGCCCTCTGCTTGGCTCGGTCGTGCCAGGAACGCCAGACGACGGCTGCGGCGATGACGACGATCCCAACACCGATCAGGACAAGGAGTCTCTTGCTCATGGGACGTCCTCCCTGGAATTGTTGTTACCCCGGTTCGGGCGGCAGCGGCTCTACAACGTGCGATACGACAACAAAGAACGGCCACGCCTCGTCGCCCTCGGACCTCTCGACAAGGGTTACTCGATGCCGCTCACGTTTCACAGCGCCGGAATCACGGTCCTTGCCCCAGAGTTCAAACACGAGAAGGACTTTCCCCCTTTCAAGGTCCGGCTCGTGGCGGAGCTCGATGCAAACCTCGTCGGCCTCACCTTCGATGGCCTGTTCCTCGAACCCCCTGTAAGTGAAAACGGGATCATCGCCAGGAGCCGACACCCGACGCCAGAAACCCGCTTCCTCAGAGAAATACTCCTGCGAGAGCTCATCGGCGATGTTCTGCGATATTACGAGGCCTTGGACAGGGAAACCCTCTGTGCCGGGCTCCCCACCAGGGAGCAAGCGAAGCGAGTGCCGGACCCGCTCGAGTTCTGGCCGGGGGGCTTCCGAAGCGTACCAGTTCTCGATTTCGGATCGCGTCACGTCTTCCCCCAAGCCCTCTTCAAAGACATAGGCCGTGTACTGGCCGGTAAACAAGACCACTTCGAAGAAACCCGGGGGACCGAATGGCAGCTCCAAGTCCCCAAAGTCCCACTCCCAGTCAAGCTCGAAGCTGGTAAGAGACCATATCCCGAGCACCACAAGGATGACAAAACAGACGATGGACCCGATTATGAGGCTCTTCACCCAACGCGATCGTTCCCTGGAAGCCATGACTGGCTCCTTCCGACACCGAGCATGAACGGGCTCGGTCCATTGTCGCTCGGGACGGCCGAACTGTCAAGTGCAACAAGGTGCGTTGCGCTCCGCCCTACGCCCGGTCGTACCGCAGCGCCAGGGCCGTGAGGTCGTCGTGCTGGGGCTGGTCGCGGGTGAAGCGGGCGAGGTCGTGGCGGACGAGGCTGATGAGCTCGTCGGGTGTGGTGTCCTTGCCGGCGAGAAGCTTCGCGAGGCGGGGGATGCCGTACTCTTCGCCCGACGGGCTGCGGGCCTCGGCAATGCCGTCCGTGTAGAGGAAGACGGAGTCGCCCGGTTCGAGCCGGAACTCGCCCTGTTCGAACTGCGCGTCGGCGACGACGCCCAGCGGGAGGTTGCGGCCCTCCTCGAGCTCGATCACTTTCTTCGACCCGGGCCGCACGACGATGGGGGAGTTATGGCCGGCGTTGGTGTACTCGATCCGGCCGGTGGCGGCGTCCACGGCGAGGTAGATCATCGTGATGAACACCCCGAGCTCGTCGCCCTGGAGCAGGGCGTTCACGGCGCGCAGGACGGCGGCCGTCGTGGCCTCCGGCCTCGTCTTGAGGCGCAGGTCGCTCATCGCCTTGACCATGAACAGCGCGGCCGGCACGCTCTTGCCCGCCACGTCGCCGATGACGGCCCCGACCCGCCCGCCGCCGAGGTCCATGACGTCGTAGAGGTCGCCGCCGACGTCGCGCGCGGGCACGCTCACCGCTGCGAAGGAAAAGCCGGGGACGTCGGGAAACTTCTTGGGGAGGAAGCTGCGCTGGATCTGGCTGGCGATCTCGAGCTCGCGCTCGACGGCCCGCTGCCGCACGATGCGCTCGTGCATCCGCGCGCTCTCGATCGCGACGGCCGCCTGGCTGGCGAACGCCTCGAACAGCCCCACGTCCTGCTCGCGGAACGCCTTCCTGTCCGTGGGGTTGAACGCTTCGAGGATCCCGATCGTGCGCTCCTTGACCTTGAGCGGCACGCACAGGATCGAGCGTGTTTGGAAGCCGCTGTCTTTGTCAACGTCGCGGAAGAAGCGCGGGTCCTTCGCCGCGTCGGCCACCAGGACGGTCTCCTGGTGCTCGGCGCACCAGCCCGCGATGCCCTGGCCCATCTTGAGGCGGAACTTCTCCTTGATCGCCTCGCCCTTGTCGCCGAGCGCGACCTTGAAAACGAGCTCGTTCGTGGCCTCGTCAATGAGCATGAGCGAGCTGGCCTCGCAGCGCATGACGCTCTTGGCGATGTCCATGATAATGGTGAGAAGCTGCGTGAGCTCGAGCGTCGAGTTGATGACGTGGCTCACCTCGATCAGGCTGGAGAGGTGCGCCACCTGCTCGCGCAGCGTGGCCATGTCCTCGCGCATGGCGGCCAGTTGCTTATTGACGCGCATAATGGCTTGTCCGGCAGCGTGCAGGCGCCAATACTAGGCGGGCGCGGGCCGGTCGTCAACGCCCGTTTTGTGCTCCTCCAAACCTTGACTCGTCCCGCCGGCCGCGCTAGAATGAAGCGTTAGACTGGCCCAACGTTTCAAGAGCGCGTACCAAGGAGGTCTATGTACACACGGAACGAGCGGATCGTCCCGCGCGACATCGAAGACGAGATGCGGGAGTCCTTCACGACGTACGCGATGAGCGTCATCATCCAGCGTGCGCTGCCCGACGCCCGCGACGGCCTCAAACCCTCCCAGCGGCGCATCCTTGTCGCCATGCGCGACCTGAACCTCCGCCCCGGCGGCGGCTACCGCAAGTGCGCGAAGATCAGCGGCGACACATCCGGCAACTACCACCCGCACGGCGAGACCACCGTGTATCCGACGCTCGTGCGCATGGCCCAGACGTTCAGCATGCGATACCGGCTCGTGGACGGCCAGGGCAACTTCGGCAGCATTGACGGCGACCCCCCGGCGGCCATGCGGTACACGGAGGCCCGGCTCACGCACCCGGCCGTCGTGCTCATGGAGGACATCGAGCGCGACACCGTGGATTACGTGCCGAACTACGACGCGACGCGCACCGAGCCGACCGTCTTCCCGGGCAAATTCCCCAACCTGCTCGCCAACGGCGCTACGGGCATCGCCGTCGGCATGGCCACGAACATCCCGCCGCACAACGTCGGCGAGCTCGCCGAAGCCCTCAAGCTCTACGTAGACGATCCCGACGTGCCCCTCAAGCGCATCATGGACGTGATGCCCGGCCCCGACTTCCCCACCGGCGGCATCATCGTCGGGCGCAAGGGCATCACGGAAGCCTACAAGACCGGCCGCGGACGCATGACGTGCCGCGCCCGCGCGGGCATCGAACCGGCCCGCGGCGGCAAAGAGTTCATCGTCGTGACCGAGATCCCCTACATGGTCAACAAGTCAAACCTGCTCGACAGCATCGCCTCGCTCGTCAACAACAAGGTCATCACGGGCATCTCCGACCTGCGCGACGAGTCCGACCGCGACGGCATGCGCATCGTCATCGAGCTCAAGCGCGGCGAGATCGCGCGCGTCATCCTCAACCAGCTCTACAAGCACACCCAGCTCCAGACGACGTTCGGCGCCATCATGCTTGCTCTTGACCACGGCCAGCCCCGCGTGATGTCGCTCAAGCAGTTGTTTGAGACCTACGTCGCCCACCGGCGCGAGGTCATCATCCGGCGCACGCAGCACGACCTGGCTCGCGCCGAGGCCCGCGCGCACATCCTCGAGGGCTACAAGCTCGCGCTCAAGAACCTCGACGAGATCGTGGCCATCATCCGCAAGTCGGCCAACCGGGACGCCGCGAGGACGAAGCTGATCGCCACGTTCAAGTTCACCGAGATACAGGCGAACGCCATCCTCGACCTGCGCCTCTATCAGCTCACCGGCCTCGAACGCGAAAAACTCGACGAGGAGTACAAGGAGCTCATCAAGACGATTGCGCGCCTCAAGTCCATCCTCGCCAGCGACGAGCTCGTCCGCCAGCTCATCAAGGAAGACCTCGACCAGATCCGCGACAAGTACGCCGACCCGCGCCGGACCGACATCATCGAGGCCGAGGAGGACTTCGAGGCCGAGGACCTCATCCCCGACGAGGCGTGCATCATCACGATCAGCCACGCGGGCTACATCAAGCGCGTGCCCGTCGGCACGTATCGCGCCCAGCGGCGCGGCGGCAAGGGCGTCGCCGGGATGACGACACGCGAGGAGGACTTCGTCGAGCGGCTCTTCACCGCGACGACGCACGACTACATCCTCGTCTTCACGGAGCGGGGCCGCTGCTACTGGCTCAAGGTGTACGCCGTTCCCACCGGCGGGCGGACGGCGCGCGGCAAGGCGATCGTCAACCTCGTCAACATGTCGAGCGACGAGAACATCGCCGGCCTCATCCGGGTGCGCGACCTGGGCGAGGACCACGGCATCCTGATGGCGACCGAGCACGGCACCGTCAAGAAGACCCACCTGCGCGAGTTCTCCAACCCGCGCAGCGGCGGCATCGTCGCCATCAAGATTGACCAGGGCGACCGTCTCATCTCGGTCAAGGTCACCTCCGGCCAGGACGAGGTCATCCTCGTAACCCGCCAGGGCATGTCCGTGCGCTTCCCGGAAACGGACGCTCGATTCATGGGGCGCGCCACGCGCGGCGTCCGCGGCATCCGGCTCGCCAAGAAAAACGACGCCGTCGTCGGCATGGAGGTCGTCCACCCGCACGCGTCCCTGCTCGTCGTGTCCGAGAAAGGCTACGGCAAACGCACGTCGTTCGAGGACTATCGCGTGCAGAGCCGCGGCGGCAAGGGGATCATCACGTTGCGCACGACCGAGCGCAACGGCGTCGTCGTGGCCGCGCTCAGCGTGCGCGACAACGACGACCTGATGATCATGACCGCGGGCGGCCAGGCCATCCGCAGCCCCGTCAAGGACATCCGCGTCATCGGCCGCGCCACCCAGGGCGTGCGGCTCATGAAGCTCGAGCACGGTGAGTCCGGCGAGCTCGTGGACCGGATCACCAGCGTGGCGCGTATTGTCTCGGAAGAGCATGAACCGCCGAGCACCCCCGGCGAGGCGGACGCGGACGGATCGTCTGAAACCGGACCCGACAAAGCCGGCGAAGACGAAGAACCTCTCGACGAAGAGGTCGAGGAGGAAGAGGAAGGCGATCAGCCCGAAGAAGACGCCGAGGACGAAGACGAGTAACGCCCGCCTGCCGCGGCGGGCGCCTTGGCCCTGAAACCCGACGCATTCAGGAGGACTCGGCCATGATCACCGAAGCCCAGAAGCAGCGCAACGCCTCCGTCGTGTCCTTGCTCATCCGCCTCGTGCTCGCGACGGTGTTCATCGTCGCTGGTGTGAAGAAGATCGTCGCCATCGTCGGGGGCGGTTACTTCGACTGGATCAAAAGCTTTACCTACGGTTTTGACTCCTATTTCATCTACGCGTGGCCCGTCCGGGCCCTTCTGTACGTCTTCGCCGCCGTCCTGCCGTGGCTCGAGACGGCCATCGGCCTCACCCTCTTCGTCGGCTACCGCACCCGGACCGTCCTCGTCGTCTGCGCGTTCCTGCTCGGCTTCCTCACCTTCGGCATGGCCATCAAGGGTGACCCTGCCACCGTCGCCAACAACGGCCAGTACGTCGTCTTCGCCGCGCTCGCCTACTACTTCACCCTCTACGGCAACCATTTTTCCCTCGACGCGGTTTTGGCGGCGAGGAAGTAACCACGGAGCACACGGAGAGCACGGAGGGGCTTTCTTTGTCCTTTCTCCGTGGTCCTCCGTGTTCTCCGTGGTTGATAGCCACATGTCCTCGTGCTAGAGTTCCCGGCGCGTTAGCCGACCTGTTTCTTAACGCGCTCAGAGGAGTAGGGCTCAGTGGCATCGGACGTGATGGACAAGCTGGCGTCGCTGTGCAAGCGGCGCGGGTTCATTTACCCGTCGAGCGAAATCTACGGCGGCTTCCAGGGCTTCTGGGACTACGGCCCAATGGGCGTCGAGCTCAAGAACAACATCAAGGCCGCCTGGTGGAAGAACATGGTCCAGGAGCGCGAGGACGTCGTCGGCATGGACGCCTCGATCATCGCGCACCCGCGCGTATGGGAGGCCAGCGGCCACGTCGAGGGCTTCCACGACCCGATGGTGGACTGCCGCGAGTCGAAGGCCCGCTACCGCGCCGATCAGGTCATGGTCTATATGCCGAAAGACGACGACGGCAAGAAGTTCCTGTTCGCCTTCCCCGAGGGGGACCCGGAAGCCGTCGCCACCAAGATCAACAAGATGACGAAGGGCGCGTTCAATCCCGACGACTGCACCGTCGAGCCGCTCACCCACGTTCCCCTGGAGCTGTACCCGCGCATCGTCGGGCCCGACGCGAAGTCGGAAGGCACGCTGACCGAACCGCGCCAATTCAACCTCATGCTGAGCACGCGGGTGGGCGCCTTGGAGAGCAGTCAGGTCGAGGCCTACCTCCGGCCCGAGACGTGCCAGGCGCTCTTCTACCAGTTTCTTAATGTGCTCAATGACTCGCGCCAGCGCATCCCGTTCGGCATCGCGCAGGTCGGCAAGGCGTTCCGCAACGAGGTGACGCCGCGCAACTTCACCTTCCGCAGCCGCGAGTTCGAGCAGATGGAGATGGAGTTCTTCGTCTCGCCCGACGTGGAGAAGAAGCAGGAGTGGCTCGAGTACTGGCGCGACGAGCGCCACAAATGGTATCGCGCGATCGGCGTCCGCGCCGACAAGCTCCGCTTCCGACAGCACGAGCCCGACGAGCTCGCCCACTACGCCGCCTGGGCCTGCGACATCGAGTACGAATACCCGTTCGGCTGGAAAGAGCTCGAGGGCATCCACGACCGCGGCGACTACGACCTCACGCGCCACGCCGAGTACAGTGGCAAGAAAATTGTTTACCGCGACGACCTCTCGGGCGAGACCTACGTGCCGCACGTCGTCGAGACATCCGCCGGCTGCACGCGCACGCTCCTCGTCGTGCTGTGCGACGCCTATGCCGAGGAAACCGACCCCGAGCGCACCGTCCTCCGGCTCAGTCCCGTCCTCGCGCCCATCAAGGTCGGCATCTTCCCGCTCATGCGCAAGGACGGCCTGCCCGAAAAGGCCCGCGAAGTCCAGCAGCTCCTCAAGTCGCACTACACGGTCTTCTACGACGAGCTCGGCAACATCGGCCGCCGCTACCGGCGCCAGGACGAGATCGGCACGCCGTGCTGCGTGACCATTGACCACCAGACACTCGAGGACGGCACCGTCACCCTGCGCAACCGCGATACCCTCCAGCAGATCCGCGAGCCGATCGGCCCCAACCTCGTCGGCCACATCCAGCGCTTCCTCGACGAGATGGCGGCCGAGAAGTAGCGTCCACACAACGCCGCGGCGAAACCGCGTGCCACGCCCTCTCTCCATATGGTATCCTGATACGTGTCTGTCGCGTTGACGGGACTGTTCGCCGGGACTCAACGATGGCTCCACAGGAAACGCTCAAGCTGCTGAGGCTTAGCACGTCGGGCGTGCGCGGCGTGGTGGGCCAGACGCTCACGCCGGGCCTCCTCATTGACCTCGCCGAGTCGTTCGCCTCTTCGCTCGGCGGCGGCCCGCTTCTCGTCGGACGTGATCCGCGCTGGTCGAGCCCGATGGTCCAGTCGGCCGTCGTGTCGGCCTTGTTGGGATCAGGATGCGACGTGCTCGATCTCGGTGTGTGCCCTACGCCCATCCTCCAGTTCTTGGTGCCGCGACGCGACGGCGGCGGGGCCGTGAGCGTCAGCGCCGGCCACAACGACGCCGAGTGGAACGCGATCACGTTCATCAACGCCGAAGGCATCCAGCTCGGTGTGCACGAGGGCGAGGAGGTCCTGGACATTTACCACTCCGGCGACCAGCGGCGCGCGGCCTGGGATGCCATCGGCTCGCTCGGGCCGCTCGACGACTATCGCGCAACGTACTTCGACGCGCTGTGCGAGTTCCTCGACGTGGAAATCATCAAGCGCGCCGGCTACCGTGTGATCGTTGACGCGTGCAACGGCGCCGGGGCGGGATACGTTGACGAGTTGCTCGCGCGGCTGGGCTGCCGCCTCGTGCCGATCAACAACGAGCCGAACGGCGTCTTCCCGCACGATCCGGAGCCCCGCCCGCGCAACGCGCGCCAGGTCGCCTCGGTCATCAAGCCCGTCGGCGGCGACATCGGCTTCCTGCTGAACAGCGACGTCACGCGCGTCAGCGTCATCAGCGAGGTGGGGGAGACGGTCACTGAGGAGTACACCTTCCCGCTCGTGGCCGACTACGTGCTTGGCCGGACACCGGGCCCGGTCGTGAGCAACGTCTCGACGACGCGCACGCTCGACGACGTCGCCGCGCGCCACGGCTGCCGGCTGGTGAAAACCCTCATCGGCCAGTCGCACTCGATCGCCGCCATGCGCGACGAAGCGGCCGTCATCGCCGGCGAGGGGAGCGGCGGCGTGGCGGTGGCCGCGTTCCAGCCCGCGTTCGACGGGTTCCTCACGATGGGCCTCATGCTCGAGAAGATGGCGCGCACGGGCCGCAAGGCGTCCGAGCTCGTGGACGACTTGCCCCGCTATCATGTTCGCAAAGAGAAGATCTCGTGCCCGTCGCACCGCGTGTACGCCGCCGTCGAGGAGGTCCGTCGCCACTACGCCGACCGCTGCGTGGACGACACCGATGGCATCCGCATCGAATGGCCCGACGGGTGGCTGCATATCCGCGCCTCGGCCACCGAGCCGCTCATACGCGTCATCGCCGAGGCGACCACCGAGGACACGGCACAGGAACGGGTGAACCATGCTGTCGACATCGTCTCACAAGCCGTCTGAGCCGCGGCCCCGGACGCGGTCGCTCAAGATCTCCGTCTCCGGCGTGCGCGGCATCGTGGGCGAGTCGCTCACGCCGCGTCTCGTGGCGCAGTTCGCCCAGGCGTTCGGCTCCTACGTCGGCCGGGGCGACATTCTCGTCGGGCGCGACACCCGCGGCTCGGGACCGATGCTCCAGGAGGCTATCGTCGCGGGCCTGCTGGCCGTCGGATGCCGGCCCGTCCTTCTTGGCGTGTGCCCGGTCCCGTCCATCGCCGTCAAGACGAGCGCCTGCGGCGCCGCGGGCGCGATCGCGATCACCGCGAGCCACAACCCGGCCGAGTGGAACGCGCTCAAGTTCATCACGGCGCGCGGCCTGTTCGTCAACGCGCACCAGGCCCAGGAGCTGCTCGACGTCTATCACCAGGCGCAGTTCTCCCTCGTCGAGAACAGGCAGTTCAAGCACGTCAAGACCGAGCCCGACCCGATGGGCGCCCACCTCCAGCGGCTGGCCCAGTACCTCGACGTCGAAACGATACGCAAGGCGGGCGTCGCGGTCGCCTTCGACTGCTGCAACGGCGCGGGGTCGGTGCTCACGCCGCAATTCCTCGAAACGCTTGGCTGCCGCACCCATCCGCTGCACGCGACGCCCGACGGCCGCTTCCCGCGCGGGCCCGAGCCGAGGCCGGAGAACCTGGGGGACCTGTGCGACCTCGTCAAGAAAACGGGCGCGGCCGTCGGTTTCGCGCAGGACGTTGACGCCGACCGCCTCGCCGTCGTGGACGAGCGCGGCCGCTCCATCGGCGAGAACTACACGCTGGCGCTTGCGGTGCGCTACGTCTTGAGCAAGACGCCGGGCACGGTCGTGACCACGCTCTCTGCAAGCCGCGCGATTGACGACGTCGCGGCCGAATTCGGCTGCCGCGTCGTGCGCACAAAGATCGGCGAGATCCACGTGACCGAGGCGCTGCTCGACGACGACGGCATCATCGGCGGCGAGAGCAACGGCGGGGTCATCATCCCCGCCATCCATCCCTGCCGCGACAGCTTCGCCGCGATGGGCGTCATCCTCGAATACCTCGCCGCCTCGGGCAAGAGCGTCTCGCAGCTCGTCGCCGGGATCCTGCGCTACGAAACCGCGCGCGGCCGGATCGAATGCTCGACCCGGAGCGCTGACCGCGTGGTGCGCGAGCTGCGGCGGCGCCACACGGGCGACGGCGTCTCGACCCTCGACGGCATCAAGATCGACACCGCCGACGGCTGGGTCCACGTCCGCCCCTCCAATACCGAACCCATCCTCCGGCTCATCGCCGAAGCCACAACGCGCGAGCATGCCGACGAGCTCCTCAAGCGCTTCAAGACGGAGGCAGAGGGAATCGCAGGAAAAGGAACATGAAAAGGCGCCGAAGAATCGCGATGCTTGGCATGGTCTTGCTGCTTCTCGCTGTCTGGCCCGGCTGCGTATGCAAGCTGAGCTGCGGCCCCATGAGGGTCAAGAAGCCGGGACGATGGGAGGAATACCAGCAGGCCGGCGTTAAGGCGCACAATGCAGGGGACTACAACAGGGCCAAAACCAACCTGTTGGCTGCCCTGAGGGAAGCCCGGGCCTTTCCTCGCGGCGACGTTCGTCTCGGATTGACGCTCAGTTGCCTTGGTGAGCTCTATCGTATTCTGGGTGACAACGTGACGGCGGAGCGACATGCAAAGGAAGCGTTGCCTATCCTTGAGGCGCACTACGGTTCTCGCCACATCGAGGTGTCGAAGTGCGTCAACACCCTTGGCTTGATCTGCTTTGCGCAGGGCCGCTATGACGAAGCGGCTCGCCGATACGAGCGGGCGAGAGACATCCTCAAAGCGGCTGTCGGCACCGACCACCCTGAATACGCCACCGTCCTTAACAACCTCGGACAGGTTCACGCCACTCGAGCGAGCTACGACGAGGCGGAACGGTTCTACACCGAGGCCGTCTCCATTTTCGAACGGATCGGCCTCCAGCACGACGCGCGCTTTGGCCTCTGCCTTGTCAACCTGGGCCAGTTGCGTGCCATCCAGGGTGACGCCGCCGAGGCCGAACGCGCCTACAAACGGGCCATCAGCATCTACGACCGCGTCAATCATCCACAACTGGCCTATGCACTTGCGAGCCTTGCCGAGCTGTACGTCGGCCAGCGGAATTGGGTGGAGGCCCAACCACTGTGCGAGCGGGCAATCGTGGCCTTGACGCGGCATTTTGGCGAGAGTCACCCGCTCGTTGCGGCCGCCATCAACACGCGGGGCTTGACCGAGCGACAGCGGCAGCAGCCGGCGGCGGCCGAGGCCTTATTCAGACAGGCGCTTCAGATCGCAGAGTCGACCCTGGGCCCGGACAGCATCTATGTCGCGGTGTACGCGAAGAACCTTGCCGACGCCTATGCTGACCAAGGCAAGTTCGCTGATGCCGCGGCCCTGTACGAGCGCGCACTTTCCGTGGCCGAGAAGCATGGGGACGCGGGCACGCGCGTGGTGGTCGTGGTCTGCGACGGGTGGGCTCGCATGCACCGCGACCTGGACGAGAGCGATGAGGCCGTGAAGTTGTACGAGCGTGCCCGTGAGGTCCTGGAGGCGATCCCCGGCGCGGCGCCAACCGAACTGGCGGCGCTCCTCAACAACCTCGCGATGGCTTACATGGATCAAGACATGGTTGATGAGGCGGATCCCCTCACAGCTCGCGCACTCTCGATCTACACTGAACAGCTCCAGCCGGGGCACCCCGATATCGCCATCGCGACGGCCATTCGAGCCCAGGTGTTGATGCTTCGAGAGGAATACGCGGAGGCCGAGGTGCTCTATGCCCGGGCTGTGCCGATTCTCGAGGACAACCTGGGTCCTACGCACTCGTCAACCATCGCTGTAACTGTCGACTTGGCGCGCGCGTACTCGCGCCAGGACAAATTCGACGACGCGAAGCAGCTCCTGCAGCGACTCAGGGCAACCGCTGAACACGAGCTCGGCGCGGACCACGCAGATATCGGCACGGTCATCTGGTATTTGGGCGAGCTCCACAAGAAGCATGGGAAGAACGCTGAAGCCGAGGCGTTCTTCGGGAAGGCGCTGGAGATCTTTGAGAAAGCTCTCCAGCCTGGCGATCCTCGGCT
>Ga0180431_10001736_pt1 | contig 29890 bp, 63 predicted proteins | sample SS_ome_11_FD_132459 | JGI IMG/M metagenome (GOLD analysis project Ga0180431, IMG submission 132459) | Hypersaline lake sediment archaeal communities from the Salton Sea, California, USA - SS_1_MS_1 metaG | ecosystem: Environmental > Aquatic > Non-marine Saline and Alkaline > Hypersaline >... | reverse complement strand
GTTCCACCACAACCAAGCATGTATTCTCGGATTAGATTTTAATGTGAGCCTCTTCGGGTACCAATATCTCAAAGCCCCTCGAAGAGTTCTTAGTGGCTTCTTAAAAACAATCTTCATTTTGGGCTTATTTTCAAAGCATCCATTAGGATCTGAACAACCTTCTTACGACTATCTGTCACATCATGAAGATCTTGACCTTCATAAGCCCATTCCCTGATCCTAGATCCTTCAGGAACAAGCTCCGCAATTTGCAAACTCTTCGTAACTTTACGAACATTGCCGATGCGTATTCCATTATGGAAGACATCCCAAAGGATGTCATTGTCATAAGTGTAAATCTTCTTTAGGCTCATTTTGATTTCTCTCACTTCTCAAGGCGCCTTTCGAAACTATACACTTTCTCTTCCAGCACTAGGACTCGATCTGCTGAAACACCCTTCTCTTCGATCTCGTTCGGTTTGGATACGCAACCTCCACACCCTTTGAAAATTGCGCCACCAATGGACGACCCGATGATAAGCACAAGGGCGAGTATGAGCATCAGCTCGATTAGGGTATATCCACGTTTCATGAAGCTCTTTTCTCCAACACTCTAACTGTTAAAACCTCAAGTTCATTCGCTCTGGAACCCCAACAGGCAGCGCCGATCTTGTCTTCTTTTGCTTTGAAACCTTGTTCCTGAACTTTAGCGAATGAAACCTGCTGGTCCACATAACGCCGGACCTCGAATTCCTTGATGAGTGAACCCGAAATGAGCCCGACAAAAAATGCGAGAGCGGCAACGCCGATAACTGTAAGGATCATTTCTTGGTCCTTTCAGGAATCTTCCAAAGACCTGTATCAACAGGATAAGAGTCATACCAATGGAAAAGAGTTCCACAAAATGGGCACCAATACCAATAATCAGTTCCCCACATATTCTTACCATCGGAATGAATCTCATCCATCTCTGCCCCACAGTTCTTGCACTTCTCATCGAAGGTCATATTCTTAGGATCATAAGGCATCAGGGATTCACCTTCCAAACGACCTTATGTGGATGACGATTCATTGCAGCAAGTAGTTCAGGATTGAGTTTGGCGTGCTTAATGTATTCACCGTCTGCGTCACGCAGAGTGACCATCGTGATCAATAGGCCATCACGATGGTGCTTAACGACTTTGACTTCATATGTTAGTGCACTTGGTTCAAATGTCATCCCTTGACCTCGCGACTTGATCAACAGCCATAAACTGACGAAGGAGTTCAGGCGTTACCTCACCAAGGCACCCTTTAAGTTACAAATGAAAATGTGGGCCGCTTTGACTTCCTTCTCCTGCGTTCTTCCAGGCCTCATCTTCCGATTCAGCACAAACAACGAAATGCACAGGGAAGGTTCTGTCGTCGACGTGAAGTTCATAATAGAAGAGATAATCCTTCATGACTCCTCCTATCCTGCCTGCAGGAACTTACCGCAAATCTTGCATTCAAATCCATGTCCAAGGGCACCATCACTTTTATACGGCCCAGCATTTTCCCAACAGTCATGTTCTGGGATGTCATCAGTAGTAAACACTTCGGCATCTGAATTTGTTTTTCCAATAGAAGGATGTTTCTGAATAACCCGGCGCAGCATGTCGAGTGGCACATCCCACTTCTTGGTGTCACCTGTATCAACAATCACCTTCTTACGTTTAACTCGAACAATCACTCCTCGCATTACGCCTTTCTTTGGATGCGTGAACTCAACTGGCATATCCTTGCGAAGTTCTTCTTTAGTTGCAGGTCTGCTTTCTTCGCCGATCCTACCAGTTTCACCAAATGCCTTGGCCAACTCCCCACTCTTATCAAATGGAAAGTCAACCTTAGGTCTAAAAGTTAAATTGTCGACCGATTCTTTAAGACTTTTAAATTCCTTGTTAGTCTTTCTCAGGACACCCATCGGCACATTCCACTTACCATGAATACCTGCATCGATCACTGCATTCTTGATCTTCTTGTGAACGACCTTACCAACTAGAACACCATAGCCCCGTCTGCGTGAATCCCATTCGACTATATCACCTTCCTGCAGTTCGAAAGCCTTCTGCCGATCTGCAACATCACATTTCGCTTTGATCGCTTCCCAAACACGATCAGACAATAAACGAAGATCTTGTTCGCTCATTGTCATCAAGTCGTAATACGAGGGCATTTCCATTTGAATCTCCTTTTGTATTATTTTCGTTTTTTATATTACCTGAGTTCAATGTTAATGTTTAATGATTATTTCGATTTATTCTACAGAACCTAAATGCTTCTGTTGTTCTGCTTTCATTTGTTCATCTTGAGGGTCTTCATCGTCACCACACTCAGAAGGAATCTTTTCGTTGCAATGACCACAGAACGTATTCTCATCCTCCCAATTGATGAACGTATCTACGAAAGCCCAGCCATCCTTGTAATCGAACTTCGTAGAATGCAGGATATTCCTAAACTCTTCTTTCGCACATGCATGACAAATGGTTCCGCCATCATTTGCTATCATAACCTGTGCGTAACCGCCAGGCCAAATATGAGGCTGACGAACGAACGCTTTGAGTTTGTTGATCTTCTCTCGCTTAGTCATCCTGAATTTCTCCTTCCAAAGGTTGATCCTGTTGAATACAACGTTTCCGAATCTCATCCTGATCAACATTGATATCAACAACAGTGAATCCAACAAAGTTTCCACTTTTCATAGCCTCTTGAGCAAGATCAATCGCATCCTCAAGAAGTTCTGGATTTTCGTCGTACGTGAATTCATCAATAGCAAATTGAAGTTCAGGGGCGTACTGTCCCTCATGGTCTTCCACACGTTGAACAAAAAGAGCTTTGATAACCATCTTAGACATTGCTGGTTCCTTAAAACTTCAACTTACGTTGGCCAATCTTAGGTTCCTTGTCTTTGTCGACTTTCTTCTTAAGTTTCTTTTTGGTGTTGGGGACTTCAGGGGCGAGTTCCTCTTTGGTCTTCCTTCCGCCATGACTGAACGTGATCTTCTGAATCAGCTCGATTTCGCCCTTGAGCATGTACTGGTTGTGCCCCACAGCCAGATTACAATAGAACTTCTGGCCGATATCGAACTGCTTTCGCAGGTCTCTCGGAAAGCGAATGTTCCAATGTTCATTGAGTCCTTGACCAGGACATACACGAACTCGAGGATAATTCTTCTTCGGGTCGCGGTATGTCTCAACCATTACATTTTCAATTAGATCACCCATCTCTGATCTCCTTTTGTTTTTTATTATACAGAGATGAACTTTATAAGTTTACTGTTTCAGTGATTTTTGAATGATTTCATCTGTAATCATATCGTTGAGAATTTCAGCCGTCTTGCGATTGTGTATCATCGCGAAACGCTCTGGTGTGCGAACATAGGTCGTGTAGTGCCACTCAGCCCATTTCTTAAATGCGGCACGTTTCTTAGGATCACTTAAAAATTCTTCAGGTGTCATTGAATCTTATCCCCAAAAGCCACCTTCCGTATCGGACTTCTCGGGAGTACCACCGATCATTTCCGTCTCATGCTCTTCCTGATGAACGAAGCCCGTACCAAACAGGTCAGACATCTCCTCGCAAATGCCTTCGATGAACTCACCCTCGAACCCAACCCACTCATCGAGATCAGAAATGAACTCAAGTTTCAATTCCCCACCATCTGATGTCAACACCCTGAGTGGGTTCTTCGGATCGAAAGTGTATGAATAGCCTCCGCAACCCCTGAACCTAATCGGACCTGGCAGGTTCTTTAGGAAATCGAGTGCATCCTCGGCCAGGTTTGTCGTTGCTTTAATATGTTCTTCGGTGATTTCTTCCACCTTAGGAAGATTACCTCGCCAACCGCAGTAGTTTTTTAGTACATGGCGTACAGCTTTCGGCGAGAGCATCTGTTCTACTTTAACCTTTTCAAATCCATTCTTTTTAAACATCTAAAACTCCTTTCTTTTTTATTATTACATAGGAATTGATAAGAAGTTAGATATTTATTTTAAAAATATGAAAAGACTTGGTTACCAAAGTTCTTTCTTCTTTTCGGTCTCCTTCTCGAAATACTCAGGTTTCTTGGTTTCTTTCATTTTCTTGCCCACAGCCTTCTCAAAAACCTCGAGAGGCTTATCACAAGAACCTCCCTTAAAACCATGCCCCTCAATCACAACTTTTCGATTCTTTTTGAATATAACTGTTACTTTCTCTTGAGGCATTTCAAAACCTTTCAACCACAAAGGCCAATAATCTGAACCTTCTCTCCTGTTTTTGGGTCAGTTCCATCATATCCTTTTATTCTGCCAGCTGCTTCGAGAAATTTAAGCAGCTTATGACAAGTAGTCATTGCTTTACCATTGTGGATGACGACCTGACATTTTTCATCACACGTCTTGCAAACATCATGTGATGTAGCAACTAGAAGTCTTTTAGGCTCCGACATTTAAGTCCACCTTTCCATTTCAAGAACAGTTTCGCCTTGCTTGTTCTTTGAACGTATGCATGTCCATCCTTCACTTTCAGCCGTCATCATCACATTGTGTACAGCCGATAGATCAGATACTCTCTCAACGAAAGTCCCATCACAACTTCTATCAAATTCAGACACGATTACTTTAAATGTCCCATTAGGTTGTCTTTTAAAACCAATATCATTTGCGGCAGCACGAACATGCTTTCTTGGAATAATGATGTCTGCTGTCTGACTTCTCTTATCACCTCGATAACCCTCAAGGTGCATATTTTTACCGAAACGAAGAATTTCTCTTTTATAACCCATCTCATCAAGAGCTTTAATCAAAGCCTCTTGATTCTGTATCTCTGTTTCACTCTCAATGTATTTGGACATTAGGTTCTCCTTTCTTCTGTTTTTTATTATACGATTCAATGAATTGATTGTTTATCAGTTCATTCGCCAATTTTGTTTTGGAACATCTTGAATTTTAAACATAACCATTGTTGAACTATCGGCAACTCTTTTAATAACTTCAATCAAATCAGAAACAGGTAGGCCCTCTTCAAGTAGAAATTTGATCTTCGCTTGAAAATCCCCAGGATCTTCCTTTAGGAATCTAACAGATGCCATAAGAACTTTTTCTCGCTTAGATTCAAATTTAGAGAATCGATTAGACATTATTCAAATCACTTAATAAGTCTAGTTCTTCTTAATTTTACGAGCGCCGATCTTATATACCTGATCTTTACCTTCACGTCGACTTGCAGGTCTAGCTTTACCGGCTTTCAGCCAATCCTCGAACTCTCTAGCTACTTCAGGCTGCAATCTGGCTTGCGGAGACATTTCCTTCATAGCATCAATGATATCTTTATCTTCGAACTCTCGATTATCCTGGAAGGCCTTAACCATAGCCTCTTCGATGGCTGCTTCAATCTCAGCCCCCGTAAAGTCAGCACATGCCTCAGCAACCGCAGCAACATTGAAACTCTTGGGATCACGTTTTCTCAGCTTGAGATGGACTTCAATGATCTCACGACGTTCAAATGCATCGGGCAGGTCAACGAGAAAGATCTCATCGATGCGCCCTCGTCTGAGCAAGGCAGGCGGAATTCCAGAGATCGAGTTGGCAGTGAAGATGTAGAATACCATCTTGTCTTTAGGACGATCCTGCATTCGTGCAAGCATTGTTCCCAAAGTAGACTGAGACACTTCATGCGAATCACCTTGTGAGGCATCCTTCGGACCAACCTTGTCAATCTCGTCGATCAGAATTGCATTGGGTGCTGATGCTTCTGCGGCATCGAAGACTTCTCTTGTCTGGCGCTCCGTCTCACCCACAAACTTGTTCTTAAGCTTTCCCATGTCCAAGCCCCACACGTAAGGAACACCCAAGTACTTCGCAGCCAGCTTTCCGACCAGACTCTTTCCGCAACCTGGGCGCCCAACCAACAGCACTCCCTTCGGTGCACGAAGGCCGTATTCACGAGCCTTTTTTCCAAACGTGCCTCTGCGCTGTTCGAGCCATTCGATCAAATTCTTGTTTCCACCAACGTCCGGTAGTTCATCGGTCTTAGCCAACTCGAGCAAACCACCTGCGGCAACAATCTCACACTTGACCCGACTAACTACAGTCGGATCAAGGTTGCCTTTACTCTCAACGATGGATTCTGCGAGAGCATTCTCATATTCAATCGTTGTGAGACCAAGACCAGCTTCCAGCAACTGATCCTTCTCACCATTTTCACCGATTTCAACACCGTTCTGCTCACAAATTCCCATTAGATTCTGCTCAAGCTCTACACGATCTGGCAGCTTGAAAGGCAGCTTCACGACTTCTCTCTGTAGATCAACAGCCGGTTCGAAATTAGGACCCAGGAAGATGATACATGATCCAGTCTTCTTTAGCATCGGAATCAGATCACGGATCATACGACAAATCTGATTGTTATCCACATAATGATGGAAATCCTTGAGAACGAAAACGATACCTTCATCATCTTCGTCGATTTCTTCGATCTTCTCTTCGATCTTGGCCAGTACCTGAGGCGGATTTTTTGAATCCTCCTCAATATAAGTGTCAGCACCTCTAAGTCCTTCCGTGAGCGTCCATACATAAACATCGCGTTCAAGCTCTTCACAATCGCGAGCAATTGATGCCTCAGCTCGCGCTTCCTCGTGGGTAAGAAGAGCAACGGTTGGATACCCTGCTGAAAGTTTCAACTTCAATTCCTTCATGACTTACTCCTATAAATCGTTTTTTATTATACAAGATTGTTTTGATGAAGTTTAATATCAAACTAAAATTTCTGAAAAAAAGGGTCCTCTGAATTTCAGAGGACCCTTTTCTCACTCGGCTGTAACCCTGCCGTAGGGGCTACTTCGTAGCTGCTTCCTCTTTGGCCTTCTCTGCAACCTCAACAGGTTTCTCTGTCTTATTCTTCTTGCCAACAACCTTGACCTTCCTCTTACCCTGGCCTTCCCCAAACTTTGTCTTATTGGCCTTGCTGACCTTCTCGAGTAGATCTTCAACCTCCTTGAGAGATTCAGGTGAGTCACTTCCAAACAAGCCGCTGTAAACCTCAATCTTCTTCTTGAGTTCCTGCAACGTCTTACCACGCTTAGCTAGTGTCCCAGCGCGGAAGTTATTTGAACCAGAAATCGTATTTGAAATCTCCTGCTTCATAGTTTTGATTTCCTGGTCCAGCGCATTCTGCCACGAACGCTGCATTCCCTGCTTTTCCAGATCCTCATCACGAACGCCCATGACGTACAGAAACGAACCGTTCTTAAAGGTCTCGACGAGCTCCCGCATCTTCTCAACCATTTCCATCGAATCCTTGCCAACGAAATAGAGCCCGCCCTTGTCACGCACAGGGAAAGCGCCCTGACGACGAAGTTCCGCATGAATCATCGACCTCACCTCATGGCTCGTATAAGAACCAAGGTACTTGTCGAACTTGGCACGGATCTCATCTGCGTTCAGGTTCTTCATCTTGAACGTGAGCGTCTGATCGCTCTTGTTGAAGATGACCACGTCCTCCGTGGAATAGGTGAGATCCAGATCCACCTGGTCGGCCGTCTCGTTAACGACGCCGAAGACGATTGACTCAGGATTGTCTACGATCTTACGAACCAGGTTCAGGCTCTCTGCCTCTTCTAGTGCACGCCGGAAGGCCGACCTCGGTCGGCTGTTAATGAGGAACCGTTCCGAGTTGAGCCCGATCTTCGCGCAGCGTGCCTTGAGTTCCTCTCGCGGAACCAGCACCTCGGAAATTGACCACCAGGTCATAACACCGAGGAGCTGATCAGGATTAGCCAAGGTCATCTGACGAGCACTCTCAATTGCAGCCTTTTGAGCACCATTTGACTTTACCATCTTGAACTCCTTCAAAAATAGGAAACATTACAAAACTAACTTCTACGTTATTTATACAAGATAGATGCTTAAAGTTTAAACTATTTTTCACTTTTTTGTTGATTTTCTTTTCCAAGCACTGCCTCATTTAAGGCCTGTTCATCGACGATGACCTTTCGATTGTCAAAAAATTCATGCGCGATTCCCTTGCTTTCAAGAAAAGAATGCAACTTCTGTCCCATCTCAGCATCCAACTTACCTTGGTCTGACATAGCCTTGATGAACAGATTAGTCATCTTGCCGCTAGCTCCCTGCTCCATGAGAAAGTATTCTTCCTCTTTCGGAGTATGTCCGATCTTCTTGAAGAGTTTCTTGGTGAAGTTCGCCATCTTTTCCTCCTGCTCTTTTTCCCACTGACGCCGGGTCTTTGAAATCTCCAAGATCTGAGGATCAGGATTACCAAGGTCACCGTCGATCTCGTCAATTGTAGTGCCTTGAAGAAACGATAGACAACAATGAATTAGAGCCATTTGATAGTCATATTTCTCTCCTACCTCTTTCACAAAGGCTGAAAAAGCCCAAAGATAAGCAGGATCAAGATACTTTATAAAATCACGAAAAGACATCTCACTTCTAATAATATGGGGTCGTGCAATTCCAAGCAACAGGTGGGCCACATCTCTCTTCATGAGACACTCGGGATCGACGCCGGCCCATTTGCCCTGAATGACCTTGAGATCCATAAGAGTATCAGTCTTCTTATAGTGGCCTTTGGCGTACAAGTAAAAATGCCGGTGACTATTCATCTTCTTCTCTTTCAAATGTGAGATTTGCAAATGTCCTTGCAACTTCAGCCATCTTAAATACAAGTTTTGATATATTACCTAAGAAGAGATCTAATTGTTTTCTATCAATAAAAACGATTTCTTTAACTTCCTTAGGTAGATGGAGTACCACAGTGTTTGAATCAGGAACTCTAGTAATAATAGAAGCTTCCTTCAAATTTGTAAGATAAGAATCAAGGCTATTATGTAACTCTGAACTTCTTTGTTCTTTAGATTTCAATCTTATCTTTTTATTCTTCTGCATTACGCTCCTTTACTGGCACATAAGGCTGAGTCTTTAAACTGCAATTATCTCTATGTTTAAAACCTCGGCCTTTGGCAGGCCCTCCACATTCAGGACAAGTCCGTTTTTCAGTCTTCTTTATAACGTCTTCACAATCTTCAGTATGAGCAAAGCCCCGTCCTCTTGCAGGCCCTCCGCATTTAGGGCAAACTTTTTCTTCGGTCTGAATCTCACTTTCTTTTTTGGAAGTAATAATAGGAGGAAACTCCCAAGGAGATTTCTTATAACATTCATTAGAACACCAAAAACGGTCACAGTCTTTTATATCCTTTTTGCGTACAGATATTTCGACACCACAAGAGTAACATCTAACCACATCAAGGTCATCTACGCAATCGGTCTTAGGCTCAGGAAAGAGTATCATCTTCCCGTCAGTAGCTTGCAGCATATGATCATTGTAGTGGGCATAAATTACTCTGCGTTTTGGGGCAAGTTCACTTCTCTGAGACATTTTAATCTCCTTATGTTTTCTTATTATACAAAGAAACAAAAGAAGTGTTTACTTTATTTTTCTTCGTCTTCGTCATCAATTCTGATTTCCAGAACAACGCTATCAGGACTATGGAAATCGCCTTTCACATTCTCTTTGAGTCGGGCGAGAAGCTGGTGAACAAAATAATGACGAAGATCATGTTCATCATCTTGAGATTCATGCTTGTAATCATTCGGAAAACCAAGAAGTTCTCCAAAATAAAACTGCACTTCGGCATGGTAGGAATTCAGACGACTTGATAAATCAGTTCGAAGATCTTCAGCAAGACACCTTACTTTAACAAAAGCATTTTCAAGATTTTTCTTGTGTTCTGCAGTCATTAGAACCTCGAGTTCAGCATCGCGCTTTCGTTCTTTCTCTTCCTCAAGCTTACTAAGATTTACCGCTCCAAGATTCTCACAAAACTCATGCGAAATATCCTCACCAGATCGATAAAAAACTTCGAAAGCGCACTCTTCATTTCCCTGCATCCCAAGTTCTGCACGAGCGAGATTGTAATCACCTTCTCCCAGATCATTCTGCTTGGCGATAAGTTCTGCAACGGTCTTACAAAAAGGCTCGCAGTCATACAGTCCGCCCCACTGTTTTTCGACCTTAGGGAGAACGAAATCTGGGTTAAACTCAACAAAAATATCAGGGCAGTAGAATTCATTCTGGATGTAAACCTCTACTGGCCCTTCATAAACCTGAGGCACCTTAACCTCACCACTTGCTACCTGCATTCGTTCACTCATTTCTGTTCTCCTTTCTCATAATAAGGAACCCATTCTTTAGGATGTTCGCTAAAATACAACAATTCCCTAAACTGCTTTAAAAGATCTCCGATCGCTTCAATGTATTTTTCTTTGCCAATTAGACCTTCTTTAAAATTACTAAAGTGCCCCTCTAACGCCATACAAATTACATGCATTTGCATCTGTGGCGTAGGTTGTTTCCAATGATCTCTTTGCTCAGGCATAACTAATTCTCTTTTTCCTTATTACATAGAAAAAGACGAGTTGTTTAGAACTCATCTTAATCTTTTTGAGTTATTCAATTGGTTTACAGTTAGGGCACTGGTGAACTGGAGCCCCACCTACCCAAGTATCCCAATCCCAAGACCAGCCAGTGGGAAGGTCTATACCTATTTGTTCTATAGTTGTTCCACAGTGATAACACTGAATTGGGAAAGGAATGAGATCTATTTTTGGTTCTTTCATTATCTGCGCAACTTCCTTATAATGAGGTCAGTGATAGTGAATGTTGCTTGAAGCGATCCATTATGGTCTGGATGATTCCAAACCAAAACCTTCAAAAAAGCATCTTGCGTATACTCCTGGGCACGTTTCTTAAACTCTTTGAGATTGCGTCCAGGCTCATCAAGCAGATGACGAGCAGTAGTGCTCGAAAGCCAATCAGCAATCGCTTCGGGTCCAAGATCCTGATCTCTTAGGAGTTTTTCAACAATCTGATCTCTACGAGGAGATCTCCCACTAGTACCAATATAACCCCCAATAACACTGGAAGAAGTATACTTCTTCCAGTGATAGCTATTGGTGACTTCATCAGAAAAGCCACCCTTGAGGGCCTTCTTGGACTTACTCACTGCGTTCCTCCTCCCTCATCCTTGAAATCATAGCACCAAGCTTATTGGACAGAGTTCGAATGATCAGATGCAATTCAGGAATATCAGTTGAAAGCGAAGTAGAAGGTTTCCATTCAGGCTTACCTTCTGGATCATATCCAACAAGACACTCAACAACATAATCGCCCGACTTGTCAGTCGTAACGATTCGAATACTTTCGTTCTTCCAAATAATCTGGCCCTTCATCTAATCCTCCGAAGTGTGGTAAGGATCAAGATCTGGATTGGGGATCATCTTCCAGGACTTTTCATGCTGGGCGCTTTCGACTCTCACTTCTTTGGCCTTAAGCTTCAGCATGATAAGTGCGGCCATGAAATCACCAACCTTAATCTTCTCTTCAACCTCCTTGGCACCCTCTTCATCAAGAACAGCTTGATAAGAAACAGCATGACGCTGACGGTTTGCATTTGCACGAAGATTCAGAATAAACCGCCGAGAATTGTCGGCGGCTTCCTCAGGAATGAAAGATTCAATCCCGTGTGCGTCAGCGATACCAAAAAAGGTCTTAGTGGCCATTTGTAAACCCTTTAACTTTTCTTTTATTACAAGATGATAGATGAAATGTTTAGGCGTCTTCCCAACTTCCTTTGATTGTTACTTTACAGCCTTCTCGGATTACACGATAACCTGCAATTCGCATACTCTCAGTGTAGGCCATTGCGGATGACAAGTTATCATGTTCGACAACAATGTCTTTAGGTTTGGGTTGCTCTTTATTAGGATCGAACTTGATCATGTCTTTCCCTTAGACACAAGCCGCGGCACAAGGATTCTCGAGCCACTTCCACACGCGCTCCAACGTGATATTCTGGCCGTCAACCGAAACTTCCCAAGAAGTCCCGATTGTGAAGTAACGGTGGCAGTGCCACTCATTCACGCCTTTGCTCTGAAGAACCACGAGCAGCTGGCCTTCCTTCTCACTACCCAGAACACACTTGGTCTCAAGACCCCTTTCCCACGAATTGCGAATCTCTTCGAGCGTCATGATCTTACTCCTTTCTTTTCTTTTATTACGAGATGAATGTTGAAATGTTTACTGATAGTTTCTATTAACGAAATGCGTGGCGATTCACAAGGCGATGATTACGCGGCAGGCCCACGACCTTGTTCTTAGAAACAATCTTAACAGCACCACATGAACCATTCTTGCACGTGAGAAAATCACGTGTGGCATCACCACCCGTTCGCACCCACTTATGGTTGCACTTCATTTCTACCTCGCAAGTCCATGTGAATTGAGAAGGTCAATCAAAACCAGATCAAACTCGTCGAACTTATGTTCGGCTTCATGTCTCTCGTACTCACCTTCTCTTAGACCCTTCGCCCATTCGTAGATCTTCTCCGGCAGTACGATGCCGACCGAAGTCATTGCGCCATTGAGCGAATACTCGTCTTCGCAAAAGCTCGTCCAAGGATAACGATCGGGCTCCTGCTTGAAGAACTCTACGATCTCAAGCAAATCTCCATGAGCGCCACCTTCCAGAATGATGATTGTCTTATGATTATCAACCCACTCAATGAAGTCATCCTGAGCCGGATGGCCGAGCATCTTCTGAGACAGATCAGCAACTACATGTGCCGACTGCAAACCCTTCTGAAGCCCGCTCAACCAAGTGTTCGTGAAAAAGTACGCTCTCATAGATGTGTTCCTTTCTTTTCTTATGATACAGAAGTCGGCTTCTGAAGTTTAGGAATGATTTTGATTTTCTTTAGATTCGTCTTCTTCATCTGGGCGTGTAGCACCACATGAACAACCTTCGCAGCAACGCGGAGGCCAATGAGCAGGATCTTCATGCTGCCAGGATGGAAGAAAACAAACTTCACAGATATGTTCACACATATCTCTTATCCTTAAGTGGTCTTTCTATCGAACGATCCATCAGCAATTGCTTCCCCAAGATCCTCTCTCGTGAGATAGATCTGCGATTCGAAATACCTACCATGAATCGTTTTGTATTCGACGCATGCTGACCCAAAAGCAAGCCAGATTTTCTTTTGTTCTTCTGTACTTGCTTTCTTTTCGGCATCAGACTCATTGAGGACAACCTTGATACTGATCACGGGAGCAGAACAAGGCCGATTGTCGTCGATGTAAAAAATGTTATCGCCAATGTTTGCCTTAGTCTTAATTTCCACGAATCTTCTCCTTTTCTTCCTTAACCCACTCAAGCAACTTCTGGTCGTTTCCGATCACGGCGTATTCGTAAAGGTAATCAACTGCAGATTCAAAATCAAACACGGGAAAGAAAGGATCAAGGCGATCCATTGCCTCCATTGCGATCCTTCCAGTATCAACCTTCTTGTCTAGAGATTGAACTCTCTTTGCAAGCCAATCGAACTTCTTCTGGCCGATCTGCCCGATTACGGCCCTGCAACCTTTTTCTTCAAAAACACTATCAAGATAATTCGACATGACTTTAACTCTTAAACTTATCAAGAAGATCATTGATGTTAGCCAAATCCTTCTCGATCTGAAGGATGATGCTTGTCACTTCCCAAAGCAAAGCAGGCGTGAAATGAATGAGCTTCTTATGAAGGGATCCGGCTGCAAGAATGGCGGGCGTTGGGTTGCTCTCGGTTGAATTGATTGTTTCAAGAACCTCAATAGCCTTCGCAAGATAAGCCGCAACAGCACTATGTCGGCATTTCTCTTTGAAAGCTTTCTCACCCTCATTCTTGAGAAGACTGATAAAGCCCATTACTGTCCTCCTATCTTTTCTTGTATTACAAGAGAGATGATAAAATGTTTAGCCGTCTTTTGTTTTTGTTAGAACCTCATCCATATCAGAGGCGAACATCTGCAGGATCGCTCCGATCTCGGCATTGTCAAGAGGACCCCCATCAAGAGCATCTCGAAGTTTCAAAACTAAGGCATCAGTGAGATCTGTGATCTCGTCAAGGCACTCAGAACACCACTTATCATAATGATCAGAACCTTCATTTCCACAACGCTTACAGATCATCTGATTCTTCCTTAAGCGATAAAACGATATTTTCTGGCTTGCTCTTCGGTAAGAGTGAACTCTTCACTTGAGTCCATAAGACCTTCATTCATAGCCCAAGGATTGATTCCGAACTCTTCGCAGAATTCATCCCAAACACCCTTATCCAAAATTTCTCTTGCTGTTACAGTAATTGTCATTGTGTTTCCCAATCCTCAAAACAAAGATCTTTCTCAGACTCCGCACCGATGTTTACCCTTGCATGGAATCGTCTACCAGGAACAGCAAGTTCTTTGATCTTGCCTGGAACACTCGTTAGATCTAGATGAATCTGATTGGTAGAACTCCAGCCAGGAATAATGACAGAAAGCAGGCCTTATTCCTGATCCACACTATGAACGCGAATAAGTGCACGCCAAGGTCTTTCACTTGGTTTCATTCTGATTCCTCTACAAATCCAAGACGCTGAGCCTGCTCTTTGCTAAGAGTGAATTTGCAGTCTTCTTGAAGAAGCTCCTCTTCTATCCCTTTAAGAACGTCGAACTCTTCGAGGATCACTTCCCACTTACCTTGCTCTTGAGCCTGCTTAGCAGATACAGTCATGTAGTATTGCTCTTTGAGTTTCTCGTCTCTTTCTCTACTCTTACGATCGCGTTCGAGAAGGTGCGAGATGTCATATGCTTCGACATAGACTGCTCCAGACCCATGACAGCAAGAACAGTGCACCAATTGCGTTTCAGCAGGAACAGGAATCACTGTTCGTCCTTTACATGTACTACAAACGAAAGGAACATCTGTACAGTCTTTGCACTTCTCCCATCTCCACACAACAGTGATTTCCTTACGACCGCTTCCCTGGCAATATGGGCACGGCACTGGATCGTAACGCGCGATTGTTTCTACACTTTCGTGTGCAGGACACTTACCGTGCTTCGCAACGTCCTCCTCGGTCATGCTATCGCAGTAGCAGCCGTTTGTTTCATCTACGCTATCTGAGGTGATCGCTTTTTCACCGCAGACCTTACATAGCGCAAACTTTTCAGCTTCTTCGTCGGAAAGAAAACATAGAGAGCCGAGAACCCCAACTCGATGGCCCTTAGGGCAATACCAAACTTCGTATCCTTCGTAAGACATGATAACCTCCTAAGTTTCGTTTGTTATTATACGAAATGATGAATGAAATGTTTAGGAGAAATGTTAGAAACTGTCCAAGCTCCTTTTATATCAGGATGCGTATCAAAATCTTTAAAGAAGCAAGCATTTAAATTCGATGTACTTATCTTTAAAATCACATATGATCTATCAGTTACCTTCTCCCTTTCCTCAATTAGTTTCGTAGCAGAACGTTGATCTAAGCATACATAAACTCGAGGTTCTGTGTTTGTTCCTCTTTCGACTCGAGGTAAGATGCCTTGCTTCTTAATGCTATCAAGGCGATCAGGTTCAGTAACATGAAAGATTTCGGATGGAACTATGACTTCTTTTGGCATTTAACCAACCTGCATAATTCCGCCACACTTACGGCAATGCACGTGATGCTTGTATTCACCACAAGTACAACAGCCGTCTTCAGGATAGCAAAGGAATTCGGCATCTTCTCCACATTCGCACCATGCGTGTCGTAGAAAAGCCTTCATGTTTGAAACATTGCGAGTAGTATCGCGAACCTCAACTCGAATCTTCTCAAGCTGATTGTCATTCATTGTCCTTCCTTTCATTCGACTTCAGGATCATCCCAATGACGGCGACCTTTTGACCAACAATATCGACAAACCGAATCAACTGCCTGATGCGTGTTATCGCATTCACAAGAAGTCGGAATATCGTCTTCAACAGACACCCAACGATCGAATCCAACCCTCATCCCATCCTTTCCAACCCACAAGTGGTGATTCTTAATATCACGGATGCTTGCGACCCAGCCATCCGTTTCCCAAGGCTTGACGTGTGCTCGAAGTTCTTCATCAGAAGAACTAAGGTTCTTGGGCCTAGGAATGATCTCAGTTTTGTGCTCATGCTGCATCCCAACACGCGAAGTATCGAAAAGCTGGATTTCACAAGGCACGTTACTTGACCCAGAAATCAAATCCCCATACTCTGCGATGCTCATCTTAACGTTACAAACGATAAGACGAGATGCTTCATCAATAAGTTCAAAGTCAATGAAATCATCTTCGATGTTTGAGTGCACCCGAGAGACACGAAGCGTGCCTTGGAGCGTCTTAGGATTTGTAATATAACGACCCATCTCGATCTCCTTTATTCGTTATTCATCTTAATAAAAAAGCGTGTGCCTCGCCTTGTTACTGTAGCTCTACTCTGTAAGTGATTCCTGAGTTCATTTGAAACAGCAGTGAGAAATAAACGAGTCTGATTGCTGCTAGTGAGATCTCCATCAAACTGCGACAACGAATCGTCGACATCTAGCACAATCTTTGTTTCACAAACTACATAGCTTCCCTCATGTGCTCCCAAAAGATCTTCAATTTCAGAGACGATTTGGCTAGCAAATTCAAAACCGACATCCTGGATATCTTCCCTATTCATTTGCTGAACCTTTCGTTTTCTTTTATACAGGAAGTGCTGCTTGAAGTTTAGATTCTTTTAAAAGTTTCATGATATCCTGAAATGTAAGTCTCTGATGTCGGACATTATATTGCTTCATATACCGTTCTAGCTCGGCACGAGAACATCTAAAATACAACTCTAACAAACAAATATAGATACCCATAAATTCTTCTTCATGATCCGAATCGCCCCTAATGTCATATTGAATCACATGTGCCATCTCATGTAGCACAACAATTCCGCATCTTGCATACTTAGGCATTTGGACACAATAACGAGTTGCTGTAGCTTGTTTACAACCTCTACCGTCTTTTACTATGGGTGAAGCAATATCAAACTTAGCACAAACAACCTCAACAAGATCGCGGCATTGGTTTAGAGTTAGATCAGGTCTATTTCTAAACCAACAATGGAGGGTTTTATCTTCCCAAAGATAAACGACTTGATCTTGAGGATATTTATATGATTCCCACATTACTTATTCTCTTCACGTAGTTTTTTAAGTGCCTCAGGATCTTTGAGGACCTTCTTTGGGTCTATCACAAGCACTCCAGGTCTTTTACACATTGGGCATTTGCGTCCCACGATAAAACCGCAATGAGGACAAATGTTGCCTGCTGATACTCTCTTAGCCATAAGCCACCTTAAATGTAAAAATAGTGACTATCATAATCTTCATCATAAAGCCAAGCAATGTCTCTACCTGGAATACACCAGAAAGAGAACATCGAATTTTGATCATACTTTTCAAGAGATTCTAAAGTCTCTCCAGTTAATGCAAAGAAATCCTCCGGTTTAATCTTTTGACCTTGATCGACCAACTGCTGCAATTCGGTTGCATCGGTAGCAAAATGCCAGAAGCCCTCATTCTCGAGAACATTTCGACACGATCCAGCATATACAAGAGTTCCAACAGCAAGCGGCATGCTAAGCAAAAGGACCGCTTGATTCACATGCTCATCAGTGATGCCTGTTTCCATCGATGTCTTAACCCAGTAAGGGATAAAGAGACCCATGCCTCCGTCATCATCAAGGATTGCGATTGATTCGACTCCAGGATTCTCATCAAGCCACATTTGAATCTCTTTACCGCGAACCTCATCTCTTGCGTTTGGAGTTTGATCAAAGAGTTCAAATGTAGCCCCAAACTTCTTGAAGTAATTAGTAAGATCAGCAAGCTCAGGAAAGTGTACTCTGCTATGCTTCCATGTAGAGCTTAGAACAACTTTACATCCAGTCGCTTCAACGATCTTGTTAACTCGAGCGACAAGATCTTTTCCTATTTGATGAATCAGTCCCCACTTATTGGCGTGCCACTCTTTCATAGTGGGCCAACTATTGAGGACACCATCTACATCTAAAAACAGGATCTTCATGATCTACATCCTTAAGCCAGACATTATAGAATTCTGAAAATCCCATATGTTCCCAAAAACTCTCATTGACGTTTATGTTAACCTGCAACCTGGGACGGCCTAACTTCAGAGCAACCTCTTCTAGAAAAGCAATTAACTTACGTCCTAGGCCTGCGCCCCTTCTTTCTTCTCTAAGGCACAACCAAAGATGGGAAAGACAATCGCTCTTTCTCTCGCATACGAAGTCCACCGCTGAACAAACTGGATCTTTAAAAGGATTCTCTATCTCTGAGTCTAAAAAAACCTTATAAGTGGTGGAGCAATCCTGCGGGCGATATTCGACCTTCACAATGAGGTCCGGAAATTCTTCTCCCAATCTCTCAAGCACAAACTGATGGTAGTGATCCTGATCCATTAGCCTTGAAATCCTTTTTCTCTCAGCTGCTTCATCATGATAGTCAAGGCTTCTTTATTGCTCAATGCAGCAATGATCTTAGCGTTCTCAAAATGACATCCTGGAGAAGGCATGGGAACACCAAGCTGAACAGCCATAAAAACATGCCAATGAGGATACTTATCGGAATCGAAGTCTTCAAGGTTTTCAGGCACCTTAATACCGGCATCCTCAGCTGCAGAAACTAAACCACTTGCAGTTGCGATCATTTTCATCTCTCCTATAGTCTCTAATTTTCTTCTAAACATTTGTTTATTATACATTATTCTAAATAATTTGTTTAAAGATTCTTGTATATTAAATTTTAAAGGATATCTAATATGAAATTAAAAGAAATTGAATGGAAAGAGAAACAATCTTTTGCAGATCTACCCCATCGTTGGGAGGGTTTCGTTGAAGGTCTTCATTTATTCAGTTTTTATCAAAATGATCAAAAATGTTGGTTTCTTGAAACACTTTTTCCAATTAAAACTTACCCAAAAATAATTTGTTGCTACAATAAGGCAGATTGCCAACAACGTTCAAAAACTCTACTTAAAAATTTAATTGGCACAATCACAGATGAAAATTAAATGACGCTTGAAATCAGCTAATACATTATAATTAACTGATTTCAAAAAAGTTTTAGCAAGTTGCCTGGAATTAATATATGTTTCTTCATTGTTGATTGGGTCTTTTTTCATTAATGGCTAATCGTTTTTATCGTTAAATTATACAAAAAATAACCCAACTTTATTCAAAAAGATGGGCTATTTTATTGCTCACAGATTATTAATTGCAAATTTTAATTCTTTTATGCAGTCTAAAACCTTTTGGCAAGCAGTCTTATCTTCAAGATTGGCTTCTGGTGCATGTTGTGCAACATCTTTTAAATGACCCTCAGCTTCGAGCCAAGAATCTCTCTCAAATATCTGGCCGAAAATTACTTCAGCTTCTTCCATAGCTTTAGGTACTAATTCTTTTCTAAGAATATCATCTTCATCGTCTGTATCATAAAGAGGTTCTTTAAAAACGTCATCTAACTCATCAGCCATTTTCTTGAGTTCTCTTACTGGGTTCATTTTTTCTCCCCAAAAAAATTAATTTTTAGAATGAATTATTAGTGAATTATTTAGAGTGTATTTAAACGCAATCCAAATCAGAAAGGATACTATCCTCATTATCTTTTTTAGGAGGTTTTATGTTTTTTCTATGGCGGATGTTTATAATATGATTGTTTTGTAAAACAACGCGAACCTTTGAAGCAGGCGACTCACTTCGAATTTCTTTAAGTAGACTCTCAGCAGAATAAATAATTTCTTCCCGTGAACCTTCTCTTCTAGCCCATAATTCCCAAGGAAAACTACCTGATTCGCGATATTCAATTCTTGCATCCATAATTTTCACTTAATCAAAGGAAACTATCCCATCTATTATACAAAAAATAATCCAACTTTTAAACAAAGTTGGATTATTTTTAAGTTATTAATTAAGGTTATTCTTCTTGCATGATTTCAGTAATGATATCTTCTTTCGTCTCCTCATCGATAGTTTCTTCTGTTGGAAATCTTGGAACTTCTTCAGTTGCATCTTGCTCTTCTTTAAGTACATCTAATTCAGAAGCAACTAATTTACTCAACTCTAAAAGATTCTTACTCGTTTCATTAACCTGTTCATTAATCTCAGAACAAAGCTTGCCTATCTCTTTTTTGTCATAATCAATATTTCGTAGTGTGCTCTGTATATAATCAAGTTCTGACTGAAGGTCATAACCATTCAGAATCTCATAGGATTTTTCAATTGGTTTTTTAACACTTGACAAATCACTAGAAAGTTCTTCTGTAGAAAGGGCTACAATAAGACGTTTAAGTTCTTGTGCTTGCTTATCCATTAAGATCTCCTGCTAAGGACTTTTTTAGCGATCTTATAAGGTTCACCTGAACCAAACATTGACCATACTTTTTCTTCTTTTTCCTTGATTGCATAATTATCAAACAATTCAGATGAGGGGGTCGTACTCATTTCTTTTAATACTGCAAGAGCATTATTATAACTATCACCAAAAATCTTATTTGCTACAAATAACTCTTTAAGATGGGCAATGCTAAAATCTTTTGTATCATCAGCCCACTTCTGTATTTCCTGCTCATCATCAAGTTTTGTGCGTAAATACATTTCTCGAGCTTCTCTATTTGGCATCCCAACATAGTACTTTTGATCAAACCTAGAAGGCCTATTTAAAATACGCGAACCGAGACGCTCTGGATAGTTTGTGGTTGCTAAAAACACAACCTTACGAATATCAGTCACACCATCTAAAAGATTCAATACGTCTGACTCCATATGACGATTTAATATAGAATCAAGATCTTCCATTAGAACAACAAGAGGCATGTTTGCATGAATTTGTCTTAGGACCCGATATGCTTCCTGCATAAGGTGTGGGCTAGGAAAATCAATAACAACACCATTACGTTTATTAGTTAAGTTATCAATTGCAATTCTTAAAATACAGGTCTTACCTGAACCTGGAGGGCCATAGAGTGCAATGCCTCTTCTATATGGAATGCCTGCAGCAACAAACTTATCTTCGAGATCCCAAAAGCTTTCGATGTTAGCGATTACCTTATCTGATGCTGAATCTGGAAACCTTAAGAGTTGCTCTGCTTTTGCTTGCTTCCTTTTAAAATAAATTGCTCCATCCATTGTCTGGCCAACTTCATAATAACCAGGAGGTAGTTGCTTGGCTACTCTCCCAGCTGGGAAGAAAGTATCTCCATCTGAAGTAGTCCATTGAACAAAAGAATTAAATCTCTTTTCTGTCTCCTCATCTGCTGATTCTTCAGGGGAATCAAAATAAGCTTTTCGCTTTGGTTTTCTTTTTGCTATGCGAGTATTATGTTCTCTTTTGCGGAGACAACTTGTTAACTTAGTAATTTCACCAACAATATCCATATACACCTCGCAACAAACTCTAAGTATTTTTTTGATTATTAGTGAAATATGGAATTTTAATCTAGAGATTCGGTCCAAGGTGTGTACTTAAAATTTTTAGCATTCTGTTTTGACTGATCACTCAAAACTATAGAAGAGGCTTCTTTGGTAACTTTTGTTATAATTTCTTGAACATCTGGAAAATAAATAGCATGCTTTTCATCTCCGTTATTATAAAGAGCATGGAAGATTAAGTGGAATAATTCATGAGGTATTAAGTCACTAAATGGTTTATTTACTCTTGGATAGCCTTCGGTGGTTGGTTGCCAAGTTATTATAATTAAACCTGTCTCATCATGAAAACCAGAAACTTTCTTATGAAATCTAGACATACACCAATCTAAATTATCATGGATCAGAATAACTATCTTAGACCAATCAACTTCAGAAGATCTTGAATATTGTATCTTGAGATTTTCAATACTTTTATTAATTGAATCTATCGTTTGATTATAATCTTCTCTAATTAACCATCTTGGTAAAATTAAAGAAGGGCCTGATACAAGGACTTGCCTTTCTCGATCTTTAGTTCCATATTCATAATCGAAAGCTTTATCAACTTTATAGGAAGGTAGCAAACAGCATGAATTAAGTAAAAGCAAGAAAACAAATTTCTTCATATGAAAAGTTCTTTAAAGAAGAAAAGGTTCTTCGGTTTCGACACTCTTAATTCGTCTTAAAACTAATTTTCTTAGATTTTTTAACTTTTTTGTGTCTCGTAAGTCATCTTCACAAATACTTTTATGAGGCCTTATAAATCCATAATTACGCCTTTTCTGTTCACGCCTTAATAAAGCAGAGACTGCCTTATAAGTACGGTAGTGTTCATTACCGAAGATCTTAGGATAAAGTTCATTGAAAATCGGAACAATCCGATCCAAATTTTCTTGCTTTAATAAGTTAATAGAAGTTTTTTCTTCAAGCACTTTTAGGATCTTTTGGGCAAAGTTCTTTTCAGCTGCTGTATAGTGGGCTCTAGAAGCTTCAAACTGATTTCTGGGTCGTGTTCTCTCTTTATATGATCTCTCGACCACTTCATGGGGATCACGTTTAAAAAAATTCATGCTTTCTTGATAAATTAAATTATCGAGTTCCCGGCGAGCAATTGGGTCGAGTCCATTTTCCTCAAAAAGTCTTGTACATGCTTTTCTTACCTCTGATATGTTTCTTAGGATATGGCCCTCAAAAAAGTCTTTTAAAATAGAACGAATGATAATTGAAATGCGATTTGAATTAGGCGTCTCTACATTCATTTAAGCATTCCCATAAACTCAGTATAACTAATAACTTTAATCCCAAGCTTTTCGGCTTTCTTAATTTTGCTTGAGCCTGAACTCGGATTATTTGTTACTAAATACTCAAGATTCTTTGAAACACTTTTAACTGCTCCGCCGTTTTGTTCAACAAGAGCAACCCAATCCTTACGACCAATTGGTAGTGTACCAGTTACTTGAAATGTCTTACCTTCCAATGCACCACCCTTCTCTTCATGTCCTTCTATAATCGTAAGTATTTCTGACAATTTTACAATCTCATCTTTATGACGTTTTAGACCTTCCACAAGAGCAATTGCGGTCTTTTCAGCAATGCCCTTAATATTGAGAAGATCAATAACTTTAATTTCAAGCATTTTGTCAAGAGTATCAATGCCAGATTCAACAAGAAGCCTGAAGGTCGATCTCGAGCAATCTTTAATTCCAATAGAACCCAAGAAAATATGCAAAGGCATCTCTTTCTTGGCATGTAGATTCTTTAGAACTTTCTTAGCACTCTTCTCCCTAAAACGATCAATGTTTTCAGTAAGATCAATAGTCTTCAAATTATAAAGATCTGAAATACTATTTACGAGCCCCTTCTCAACAATTGCAGTAATCAATTTTGTTCCAAAGTCTTTAATGTTCAAATTCGCTGCCCAAGTCTTGATGGCCCCAGCCGACTTACCAAGACAGTCCTGATTAATACAATCTAAAAACTTGTCTCCAACAACAAGAACTGAATCACATTCAGGACAATTTGTTGGCATTTCAAGATGGCGATCTTTGCCCTGTTTTAATACCTTGAGAACTTTTGGAATGACATCATTTGCTCTCTCTACAAGAACCTCATCATTGATCTTAACACCAAGTCTTTCAATCTCGGCAATATTCGAAAGTGAAGCCCTCTGAACAGTCACACCAAAAAACTCAGTTGGTTTCAAAAGGGCGACAGGTGTTACATGCCCGCGGGCACCAAGGCCCCATTCAATCCCAATAAGAGTCGTGACTTTCTTCTCTGACTCAAATTTAAAAGCAACTTGACTCTTCGGATTATGCCCAGTCTCGATCCGGCCGCCATTAAGTTTCTTTGCAATCTCAAGAAGATCGACTTTTAATACAAGACCGTCAATTTCATAAGGCAAACCCTCTCGCTTTGCAATAAACTCAGGTACAACTTTCTTGACCTTGTCAACGGTAACAGGCCAAGTAGGCACTGCCTCAAGCCCAAACTTCTCTTTAAGATATTTAATCTTATCAGACTCTCTTGCAAAATAAGGCCCGATAATCTCAAAGTAAAGAAGCTTGATATGTTCACAACCAACAAGGTCATGACGCTTCGTAATACCACTAACAGCATTGCGAGCGTTTTTCATTTTATCAGCGAAGTGCTTCTGGAAAAGATCTTTCGTCAAGATCATTTCGCCGCGAAGTTCAATCAGTCCAGGATAAGGATTAGGTAGAGTTTCTTTGAAGTTCTGCATTTTCTTAATATGTTCGGAAATGATCTCCCCCTCGAAACCATCCCCTCTTGTCGAAGCGCGAACGAACTTACCATCTTTATAGATAATCGAAAATGAAACACCATCAAGTTTCAGCGAAAGAGCAAGGTCAACAAACTGGGAATCATTGGGAAGTGAAGCATTGTTGAGCCCAACCCACTTCTCGAACTCTTCGAGGCTATTGACCTTCTCCAAACTTACCATAGGAAATTTATGCTTGAATTTGGTTCCAAGAGGCAACGGGGCGCCGATTTCTTCAAGCACAGATGAGTCAGGAGCAAGGTCTTTCAGCGTATCAACAAGAGCATCAAACTCTCCGTCTGAAATCTCTACATTCCAAGGCTCATTATAGTAGAGATGACGATGTTTTCTAATGGTCGCTTCAAGTTCTGCAACATTCATATTTAAATCCTTAATTTGTTTTTAATTTTACAGTAGATAAGACAAAATGTTAAAAAAGAGATGATTTATTCTTTAGGTTTTCGTCGAAGAAGTTTATTTGCCATGTGGTCTACTTTTTTATTGAGACGACTTCGGGCGTCATCTAAATTAGTATGTGCTTTCACCCACTTCACTTTAATCCATTTTTCTCCTACAGCTTTTTGTATATCTTCTTTCATTTTGATCGCTTCAGGTATATTAGGGGTATTTCTCCAGTCCCACCAAATATGACAACAAGTTTTTGAGTCAGTGTTTACAAAAAAGCCAGTAAGATCGGGCCATTTCTTGAAGCACTTCCAAATAGAGATACAAATAGCATACATCTCAGCAATATTGGCATCCCAAACAGTTCGATCTGCTTCTCCTCTTTCTTGTAATGAACCATAAGAACATCTAGCATGGAAAGCCCAAGTTGCTTCTCCCTTTTTCCATCTATGAGAAGCGTCAACATAAATGGTTACGAAATCTTCATCATTATTAGAATCTGCCATTTAGTATTTTACAGAGGCAAAATTAAAATGTTTAGAGTTAGACAAAACAACCCAGCCTAAAAGTAGGCTGGGTTGTTTTAGGTGCTCACTTAATCCCAATCACCAATTTCGGACTCTGATTGGGCCTTCAAAAGCATATTCATTGCTACCTCTGGTGACGTTCCGATTCCTTCTTCGGTTTCCTCATCAATTATTGCAATGCCATTTGAAGTAAGTCCACAAACACCAAAGTCTACAAAAGTACTCGGATCACCTAAATATAAATACCCGAGATCTTCAGCTTCTAAAGCCGATTTAACACTCTGTCCTATATACTTCTGTTTGAATTCTTCCCAATTTTTCAAAATTTGCTCTTTACTCTTATAATAAGTATGAAAAGGCATAAATGCAGCGGCTATGCGGGGGTTATCTGTTTCTAGATTAATAGTATTCTTATAAACTGTAGGACCTCCGTGACGCTCATGTTGTCTTTGAACGCCATACCATTTAATAGGTTTATCAGTGGGTTGAAAGATCTCATCTGCTTGTTTCTTTTCAAGGTCACCTGCGATCTTTTTGAGTTCTTCTGCTGGATTCATTTTTTTCTCCTTTAGGATAGTTAAATACCTATAGCTTTTAAAACCATTTCACCTTCCTCTGGAGTGCCTGGCTCCCAATCCCAGAAAATTGCCTGCAGCTTCTCTTCATCAGCATTATTCTGCATCCAGTCCATAGCTTCTGCTCGGTCTCCTTCATAACCACATTGTTCAGCTGCTTCTAAATCTAAACCTTCTATTTGAATAAGTTTGAGCAATTTCTCTTTAGGAGCTTTCTGTAAATCTCTTCTTTGATCTACAAGATCTCTCACTGCTTGTTTTCGGACAGCGCCTTCTAATTCAGATGCAATTCTCTTAAGTTCTTCTGCTGGATTCATCTTGAACCTTCCTCTCTTTGAATACTGAAGTATCTGAGGATAATCATCATACTCAGGAACGCCCCCAGTAGGTTTTTCCATAAGATCTATAAGGAGCCCAAATTTATTCTTATGATCAATCACAAGCCATTTATTTTTAAGACTTGGATCAGGTAAAATTTCAAGATCGGAAGATAATTCATATACTTTATTAAGATTATGCTCAGTAAGATAATCTTTTACACCTGCTTTTGAATCAGGAAATTTATTGCTGCCTTGGTGATTCATCACTTCTCCAGTAATCCAAAACTGTGGATCTAAACCTTTGATTGAAATTTTAGACTCTTTAAGTTTCTCTCTTCCCTTAGCAGTCCAAGTCCAGTAAATAGGTATTTCTTTACCTTTAATCTCAGGATGATAAACCCTTATTAAATCAGCCCTTTCTAACTTTGACCAAGTCTTCTTGGGCAAATTATTCAAATCTACCCAACGCTTACCTTCTTCTTCATTAATCTGTTTAATCTTTGAAACAAAACTTTTAAGAGACATTTATTTTGAAGATCTCAAATCATTAGCTAATTTTTTAAGATTAGCAACAATTGCATTAGAGGCTATTCTAACTAAGCCTATATTGCAGGTAGGACAAATTTGATTTTGGCAAGGGATATAAGGGTCATGTTCTTTCGTATATCCGCAAGTCGGGCAACTACACAGGCCCTCTTGTTCGCAAAGATTTTGTGGCACATCATCACACGGTCCCCAACCCCTACCTGTCATAGGCCCTTCCCCTTGAGGACCAGTTTGATCAAAAGCTGGCATTTCCAAATTCTCCAAAAACTTCTCTTGTTTAAGAAGAAATTATAAGTGGATTATGAATCAAAGAAGGTTATTTTCGCTTATTTCTGAAATTCTTTTCTGTTTCTTTAAGAGCTTCAGAAAAAACTTTAATAAAATAATTTTTGCGGATCTTATCGACAACATAACGTTTTCGAGCTTCGACAACACGAGTACATGGGTTTTTGGTATGTCCATGACTAAAACTAGCAGGACAGTCTGGACAATTATCCCCGTTTTTATCTTTGCCATACTTAAGATTGGCTTGGCATAGAGGACAATCTTCGACTTCTCCAGTGAATTTTTCCAAGATCTTTGGTTTGCGTGTTTCTCTTCGCCGATACCATTTTAGATCTTGTTTCAAAATAACAATTGCTTCTGCAAATGTTGGGGCCATTTTAATCTCCTTTAAATTTCTAAATTTTACAAGCGTTTTTGAGAGGCTTAGTTGTTATTTCTTCTACTCTTTAATTCTTCGATAAAAGCAAGAAGGCATTTCTTTAGACTTGGGAAAGTTTCTTTTGATTCATTCCTACCAAGATCCCGCCAACGTAAACCATCACCTCTAGGTTCACAGTAGCGCGTGATTGACCCAAGGCGTGTCCACCCACTTTCTGAAACCCTCTTTAAACTCTTCTTTTTAATGTCATACGTAGCGCGCGCTTGATGAACTACAATCCAAGTCTCCCCACTCTTCGAATCTTTATAACGAACACTAACTTGCTGTCTCATCCTTAAGTTCCTTCTTGAAAAGTACAAATTTTGTTGGAACATTTAGTTTTTCAAACCATTCTCGATAGCGTTCACTATCGTCAATCATAATATCAATGTTGTACTCTAAACAAATCTTCGCTTTTGAGGACCACCAATCTTCATCACTTGTCCACCAGTCTCCTTTTTCATCCTGCCACATTTCATAGTTGTAATACTTTAGAAAATGGACTACAGAAAGTATCTCGTCATAGTGTACTTTATGTTTAAACTCGAGTGCCTCAAGACGCGCAACGATCTTATCGACATGTGGGCCTGAAATTACATAAACCTGATTACCACCAGATCGAATTGCTTCGAGCAGGCCCTTAATCTCAGGATAAGTATCTGCCACACCATGGAGATCAATGCCGATGATCATTAATTACCTCTAATCGAAAAACTCTCTAAAGAGGTCATACCCTTCTTGATATAGAGCACCATATCCGAAATCTTGTAGACCATGATCACTTCCTGATTGTAGTGATCACGTGTGAGTTCTGCGATATCATAAATCTGACCATGTGTACAGGCAATGCGTACAGGTATCATCTTCTCTACAAAAATATCGTTGCTATCGCTGACCCAATGGCCTTTCACAGGTTTTAGGATCGTCAATCCACCTGTGAGTTCCCGAATCTTCTTATCCCATTCCCAGTGAAACTCAACTGGAATCTCTTTCCCATTGCTCTCAGCAGGAACCAAGATTTCCCAAAGACAAGTTTGCATATTCTATCCCCTTTTCTGGAGTTCGTTCTTTGCACGAATTGTGCGTTCGTAATCTCTAAACTTGATTTTAGCAATTACTTCCCGCTCATAAGTCCTTACAACAATTCCTTCTGCTTGCCCCAAAGATTTCCCATCAAGAGTGGTATTCGTCTTAGGCAAAGTCTTCTTTAAGAATTCAAGCACCGCTTCGTGATCTTCTGGTAGATCTTGCGGCTTCATCTCTCCAAGTTTAGGAACAATATCCAAACCCACTCGCTTCGCTTGCATCTCGACACTAGTGAGATCAAAGAAGTTCTGGCCTTCTCTTTCTCGCCAACCTGAGAACTTCTCAATAGGCCAAGTCTCGATCATCTCTTCGGCATCCTCAATCGGCATTGCAAAGACATCAAAGAGTCTGAAAGACACTTTTCCAGTACGCGAATAATTCTTTGCTCCTCGAGTAGTCTTACCCCCGAACACTTCAACATAATAAACTACAAGGGCATCATGCTTATGATGTGAAGCAATTCGTGAGGCCGTTCTACGGATAGCATCAACAATTCCTAATGCCGGATTATGAATTAAATCTCCACTATAACAAAGAAGCTCCTCCCGGCTACCGATAATAAATGGAGCAATAAAACCACCAGTTGGTGTTCTCTTAGTCGGAAAAACAATAATACGGGTATTGGCCCCATCAATCTTTTCAGAGAGAAAGATTTTCTCATCTTTAGGAAACTGAATATGAGTATCCTTAAGAATCTCTCGCTCACCAAGATCATGGTAAGTCGGGATGCTTGGATACTTTGTAAGTGAATTCAACTTGCGGAGATCAATTTCTCTAGGATTCATTTCTTTACCTCCTAAGCCCTTTAGCCTGCATAGAACGAAGACAGTTCTTACATGTTACTTCCTTCGGGTCACTAGTAGCATCACTCTTTGTTCCAATCTTATACTTGTGACCACAAAACATCAAAGGATAAAGACCCTTCCTCTTAGAATCAGGCCAATAATGAGTTATTGGTTTTATAGGAGGTACTTTGTCTTCATAAATAGAAATTCGCATCTCTATTGGTTGAAAACGAACAAGACTAACGCCAGCAGGCACTCCAGGATTTGAAGGATGATGCATACGAGGCATGATGATTAGATCCCCGTTCTTCTGGAGATCGAGCCAATACCTCCCATAAAAAATCTGACCTGAACGAATGGCTTTGGGTTTTTTCATGAGTAAATCCTTATTACTTTGTTTATTTTACATGAAGGCTGGAGGATTGTTTAAGAATTTCTCTGTCTCAAAATTTGAAGACGACCCCTAATGGCAGCATATGTCCGGCCAAGTCTTTTTGCTAGTTCTCTCTGGGGCAAATAACGATTCTTCCACAACCAATTCTCTTCCTCTGGTTCCCAACGCAAACCATGATTATCCGCATATTTTCTTGTTCTATCATTATAACGTTTGCGTTGTCCATTCCACTTTAATTTGTTATTAAACCTCCATTTAGGCCGAAATTTTCTATTTGAATCTTGAACTTTTTCTTTATTCTCTTTTGCCCAATTTAAACTTTGTTCAGCATGTTTCTTTAAGCAAGCCGTGCAATAACGTTTGCTTTTCGGATCTCGTTCTTTCCCGCAGTTACAACAGCGACCTTCTCGAACCATCTTTTGATTCCATTTGCCCATATCT
>Ga0180431_10001735_pt1 | contig 29890 bp, 26 predicted proteins | sample SS_ome_11_FD_132459 | JGI IMG/M metagenome (GOLD analysis project Ga0180431, IMG submission 132459) | Hypersaline lake sediment archaeal communities from the Salton Sea, California, USA - SS_1_MS_1 metaG | ecosystem: Environmental > Aquatic > Non-marine Saline and Alkaline > Hypersaline >... | reverse complement strand
CTTAGCAGCCGCATCCAATATTCGGCTGTACCAAGTCTGACGAGAATTACTGCGCGACCAGGGCCGAATAGCCCCTTCGGAGATGCTCAGTTTTTTGTTGGGAATTACTAAATCAGGATCAACTTCAAGTTTGGTGCCAAGACCCGTGCATTCCGGACAGGCTCCGTGAGGACTGTTGAACGAAAACATACGCGGTTGCACCTCGGGCAAATTGACGCCGCATTCAATGCAGGCGAAGCGTTCGCTGAAGAGCTTGTCTTGCTCCAGATCTGGCAGGCTGACGACCATGATTCCGTTTCCCAAGTCCAGAGCCGTTTCTACCGAATCAACGACCCGGGTTCGTTCCGGATGTTCATCCTTGTTTTTGGGCTTGGCGGAAATCACCAAACGGTCAACGACAACTTCAATCGTATGTCTCTTTTGTTTGTCTAGGCTTTTCTGCAAAGCCTCGGCAATGTCCATTATCGTGCCGTTCAGCCGCACCCGCACGTAGCCGGCTCGCTGCACTTCCTCCAGGATGTCTTTGTGTTCACCTTTTCGATCCCTTACCATCGGTGCCAGGATAATGGCCTTCGTATCCGGCGGCAGTGACAGAATTTTATCGGCAATTTGTCCCGGGCTCTGGGCCGACACCGGCTTGCCGCACTTAGGGCAATGGGGCGTACCGACCCGAGCAAACAAAAGACGGAGATAATCGTAGATCTCGGTAATTGTACCAACGGTGGAGCGTGGATTACGCGAAGTGCTTTTTTGATCTATAGAAATAGCCGGCGAGAGACCTTCAATTTGGTCCACGTCCGGCTTGTCCATTAGCCCCAAAAACTGGCGGGCATAAGCGGAAAGAGATTCCACATAACGCCGCTGGCCCTCAGCATAAATTGTATCAAAAGCGAGAGATGATTTCCCCGAGCCAGAAATACCCGTGATGACCACGAATTTATTGCGCGGGATGTCAACATCAATATTTTTCAGATTGTTGACCCGGGCGCCTTTGATTTTGATATTTTTGCTATCCATAGCCCTTTTTACGGTTCAGGGGCAAATCAATTTCTCAGTTTACACTACTTTTTGGATAGTGGCAAGGGTAAAAAGGAAAGATTTCATTAAAATACTTAACCTGAATCAGGTTTTTTGATATTTCTCCGCTGCTTGCTATACTAAGAAGCAATGAAAGCACTAAAAATTGCTGTTATTTTAGTACTGATAGCCGGATTTATAGCTGGTAATTTTGGGATAAGCGAGGCTGCCAACATCATTGAAGAAAAAAAGAAAGAGATCCGGAAACTGGAAAGAGAGATTTCTAATCAACAAAAAGAGATCAAGGAACGCCAGACCAAGGAATTCAATTTCAATGAGCATATACACGTCCTGGAAGTGAAACTGGACCGCAATATCAACGAGCAAAAAGAAGTTACCGAAAAAATTGATCTGGCCAAGCTAGAAATTGGTGCTACTGAATCCCAAATTGATGAAACGGAATTAGAACTTGAACACCAACAGAAAATTTTGGGGAGTTATCTACGCGATTTGAGCCGATATGACCAGGCCAACAAAATGTTGCTCCTATTTAACACCAGCAACATTTCGGATTTTTACAACCAGGTCAACTATACCGAAAATATCAGTGCCAAGTCTCTTGATTTAGTGAACAACATCTCGGAACAAAAAACTGAGCTGGAAACTAACCGCGAGGTGCTGGTAAATTACCGGCTGGAGCATGAAACCCTGCTGGCCGGACTGAAGCTTTACGAAGATGAGGTGGCCCGAGCCCAGAGCGAGCTGGAAATAATGCGCCAACAGAATGCCGAAGAGGTCAAGAGCCTTGAGGATGCCGTAGTCCACACCGACGAAATTCGCCAGCAGCGCGAACAAGAATTGTTTGCATTGACGAGGGAAGGTCAGTCGATTCAATTTCAGGAAGCGGTCAAGCACGCCCGTTTCGCTTCCGCCAACACCGGTGTCCGCCCGGAACTGATTATGTCTATCGTCAAACAGGAAACTGATTTTGGAAATAATGTCGGCAACGGCACGTATAAAAATGATATGAAACAGGACCAGTGGGAAACTTTTGTCCAGATTTGCACCGAACTGGGTCGTTCTCCCGAGACCACTCCGGTGTCAGCCCGACCCAAAAGCTATTCCGGCTGGGGCGGAGCGATGGGCATCGCCCAGTTTCTGCCCACAACCTGGCTGACTGTGAAAGACGACACGGCCGTCATTACCGGGAACAAACCGCCCGATCCCTGGGACCCGCGGGATGCTTTCGTGGCTGTCGGCGTGAAGCTTCGAAACATGGGCGCTACCGACGGCAACCGCGACAAGGAATGGGAAGCAGCCGGCCGCTACTTTGCCGGCGGCAATTATAAGAAATTTCCGTGGTATGCGGACAATGTCCTAAAGCGAGCCGATAAGTACAAAGATATGTTAGAGCAAGTATCTGACTAAACTCCTAAATGTCTTCACGTCTATACAAAAACCTTCCTCTATCTCCCGGCGTTTACATCATGAAAGATGCCGCCGGGCGGATTTTATATGTCGGTAAAGCCAAGCAGCTGCGCAAACGCGTCGCCAGCTATTTCCGCAAAAACAAAAGTCTGACCGCCGACAAGCGCCTGATGGTGCCGCTGGTCAAAGAGATTGATCATATTGTTACTGACACCGAGCTGGAAGCGCTGCTGCTGGAAACCAATCTGATTAAAAAACACCGCCCCAAATACAACATTCGTCTCAAGGATGACAAAAATTATCAATACATAAAAATTGATTACTCCTGGGATTTTCCGAAGATCTATACCGTGCACCGAATTGAGGATACGAGCCGAAATGCCCAGTATTTCGGGCCATTCACTGACGGCTGGGCAGTCAAACAATCGGTGGGACTGATGCGCAAGCTTTTTCGCTACCGAACCTGCAACCGGGAGATCCCTTACGATCTGACCAAGCTATATTCACGCCCCTGCCTCAATCACCATATCAATCTATGCCTCGGTCCTTGCATCGGCGCCACCGACAAAACCGAGTATGACAATACGATCCATAAATGTGTTCAATTTTTACAGGGAAAACAAGATAATATTATCAAAGAGTTGCGAGCTGAAATGAAAAAGGAGTCTATCCGGAAGAATTTTGAGAAAGCCGCCCGGCTGCGCGACCAGATCAATGATCTGGAGCAGCTGTCCGCCCGGCAGAAAATGATTTCAGCCAAAGACGAAAACCTCGACATCGTTTCCTTTTTCAAAAAGAACCTGATAGCCGCTTTCAATGTTTTCTTGATTCGGCAGGGTAAACTAATCGGCAAGGAAAACTTCCGGGTCGAATTCTCTTCGGATGACAAGGACGCTGATATCATGAGTTCATTTTTGGAATTGTATTACGCTACCACCAAGAACCGGCCACAGCAAATCTATTTACAAACAGATATCAGCCAGCACAAATTCACTAAGCAGCTCTTGAATGAACTGCTGGGCAAAAAGCGCGGCGTAGTTGTTCCGCAGCGCGGCAAGTTCAAAAAACTGATCGCACTGGGTCGCCAAAATGCCCACGAGTACTGGGACAAGCAGCGCGCGCTTGCGGAAATAGAGCCGGAGAAAGCAGTGGCGAAGCTGCAAAAAATCCTGGGATTGACCAAACCGCCACGGCGCATAGAAGCTTATGACATTTCTAACTTGCAGGGCACCAGCGCCACCGGTTCCATGGTGGTGTTCGGCGCCGGGCGATCCCAGAAAAGCGAATATCGTAAATTCAAAATTAGAACCAAGTCCACCCCGGATGATGTGGCTATGATTCGCGAAGTCCTGACCAGGCGCTTTGCCGACCGCAACCACGAATGGCCCCGACCGGACCTGATCCTGATTGACGGCGGCAAGCCACAGCTGAACGCCGCCCAGCGCAGCCTGGCGGCCAGACGCCAGGATATCCCGATAATAAGCCTGGCTAAACGGAAAGAGGAGATTTTCGTGCCAGGGCGCAATAAGTCTTTGCAGCTTGACAAAGATGATCCAGCGCTGCACCTGCTCCAACAATTGCGCGACGAAGCGCACCGGTTTGCGATAACCTATCATTCCAAAGTTTACAAGAATAAGACAGTCACCTCCAAGCTGGACCAAGTAACCGGCATCGGACCGGCTACGCGGAAAAAGTTGCTCCTAAAATTTGGGTCCGTCGCCGGGATCAAAAAAGCTGCCCGAAAGGAACTGGAGAAAGTCGTCGGACCCAAGAAAACAGATAATCTCCTTGAACAATTGTAATTTTTTTATGGCGAACCATCTTCCCAAAAAAACAAAGGCAAAAATAAAACGCCGTGATAAGAAACGACGTAAGAAAATGAATGTCTCCGGTCAAAGCGTTGTCGGCCTGAAGAAACTGATAGAAAAGAAGTCGAAAAAACATTAGATCATAAGTCTTCATTGCAGAAGAACGGCAGACTATAATTTTACGTTTTGAATTTTGCGCTTTGCGTTCAAAAGGAAAAACCGGGTTCCGCGACATGTTGTTTCGCAGCGAGTGCTGCTGGCAGACATATTGCTTCCCCCGGGGGCGACGAATCCGGTGTTGGCTTTTCGACTCTTCCTCGTTGTCCTTCCATACCATCCCCGCATAGGGTGGTTAACCTAACAACACAAAGTTCTGTCCTAACCGACGGGACTTGGCACACCGGATTATTGCCTAGCCTGGCCAGCTCGCTCCTGCACTGGCCGACGTGTGTCCTGGTCGGATTAGTTGAACCTGGTTGCGGTCAACCTGGATGGTAGGCATATACTATAGAAATCAATATCAGCAGTCAAGGCTTGTATCCACAAACCTTGATTTTTTACGGAAAAAACGCTATAATGAAAGAGAAGTAAGATATTTTTATGAGAAAATTCAGCCCCGAGGCCAACGCCTTCTTTGAACACAGTCTGAAGAAACAAGAAGCCGCCAAGCCTCCAAAATCTGAAAAAGCTGAAACAGAGACAGACTTCCCGCCTGTCCCCGATATTGATATGGAGGAACCGGAAGCCAGAGAAGCAATCGAAGACATTGCTGAAGCTGTGCAAACCGAAGCCAAGCAAGCAGGTGAAACAATCCCCGAACTGGCGGACGATTTGTCGGCAGACAAGAAAAAAAGGGCTTCGCTTTTACAAAAACTTTCCAAATCCCGCAAGAAAGTGGTTGCAGCTTTGGGATTAGGATTCATACTTGGTGTCCTGGCCGGCGGTCCTACTGCCGAGGCCGGGAGCGATTACCGGCAAAAGGGTCACCAGCAACGGGAAAGTAAAACGGTCTATCCTCTCCAAGAGCTTTTTCGGTTAGCCTCCCCGGAACTGAGCCGGGTAAGACGAGCGGCCAAAGAGATTATGCTCGGTTCCCCGGTGCGCAATTCTGACGGTTCAATTAGGCAAGAGCGAGGAGATATCGTCCGAAATAGAGACGGGGTTAACTATGAACTAGGGAGACATATGCGCGGACGCTGGAGCCGGGAAAAAACTTACGGCCCACCCATAGACCAATTTGAAATTAGTGACAGCGTGGAGCTTTTCAAAGACTGGTCTATCCAGGAACGATCTGTACAATTACCAAACGGTAAGACATTTGATTATTACGGCCCCTGGCCTGACAGCGAATGCCCCCCGGCAGTTTTTCTCATGTACACCAGCGGCAAGCTGGACAGCTTCACCAAAGGCAAATTTCCGGGGCCGACCATAAGGGCCTGGCGTCCGGGACAAACCATCCCCCCGTCCCGAATGACTGACCGCTTCTACCGAGTCCGGGAACTAAATTCAATGTTCTCCAAGGGATATACTTCCAGCCAACGCAGCCAAATAAATATTGAGACTCCTTCCTTCTGGCTGATGTGGGAAATGTACCGCCAGGATCCGAACCAACGCCGGGCCATGGAACAATCCGGTGTCGCCCGTAGTATTGAAAAATACCACGATGTCACCTGGGAAGGCAGCTGGGAAGAATTGGTCCAAGCGGAAAGAGCCGAGGAGCAGGCGAGAAAAGATCGTAAGAAAATGGCCGCCCGCAAAGCTAAGGAAAAGAGGAAGGCTGCCCGGCAGGCCCGCCGGACCCAGCGCCAAAATGACAAACGCAAGGCCCGCAACCGAACCGGGGTTCATTAGATACAAAAGGTAATATTTCTTTGTTGACATATAGGACTTGGCGTGATAGTATCATTACTGCTAATAGCGCTTGTTCCTATGTTTTTTTTACAACTGGTATTTCGCCTAATCATAAACATATTCGCGCTGTGGCTAGCAGCGCAGTTTGTGAGCGGCATCGATTACCACAATAACTGGCGCGTATTAGTAGTAGCCGGCGTGATTCTGGGCTTGCTAAATATGTTCATCAAGCCCATCCTCAAGATCATCACCGCTCCCTGCCTCTGGCTGCTATTGGGATTACTGTTTCCTCTGATCATAAATTTTCTAATCCTGTACCTGGCCGCTTGGCTGGTCCCCGGTTTCCAGATCAACGGCATTCTAGCCGGAATTCTGGGAACAGCTATAATCAGTGTGTTAAACTTCATACTTTCCTTAATCTTTATTCGTCGTCGTTAGCAATTTACATTTTGCGCTTTAAATTTTACGTTCTATTATGCCTCTATTCGCAATTATCTCCATCGTTCTAGCTGTTGTTCTGACTATTTTAGTACTGATTCAAAATCGCGGTGCTGGCTTGTCCGGTGTTTTCGGCGGGGACAGTGCTGTCTTCACTCAAAAACGTGGCTCAGAAAAAGTTCTCCATATAGTCACCATTATCGTGGCCGTCGCTTTCTTAGCCTCGGCGCTATTGAATCTAGTTTTCGCCTAATCAGGTGACTTCGAATTATGAGTAATTCTAAAATTAGCTTCAGAAAAATTCCGCGCGTTCTTTCCAAAATGGAAAAGCGCTTGATTATTTTCCTAACCATCGTCGCCATTGTGGCGGCCGGTTTTTGGCTGTACCAGCATTATATAAATTCCACTGTTGAAGTTCCGAAAGTCGGTGGCAGTTACGTGGAAGGTGTCTTGGGACAACCGAAATTCATCAATCCGATCATCGCCCAGTCCGGAACTGTCGATATGGACCTAGTGACGTTAATCTATTCGCCTCTTTTCCATTACAACTTACAGAACGAACTGGTCAATGACCTGGCGGAATCATACGAGATTTCCGAGGATGGCCTGACTGTGACGGTGACTCTGCGCAAGGGAATTACCTGGCAGGACGGCGAACCTTTCAAGGCGGACGATGTCGTTTACACCGTGCAGAGCATCCAGAACCCGAATCTGCAAAGTCCTCTAAAAAGCTCTTTCGACAATGTAACTGTTGAAAAAGGAGACGATCGAACTGTTATATTTAGGCTGGAAGAACCATACGCGCCCTTCATTTCTAGTCTGACCTTCGGTATTTTGCCAAAACACCTTTGGGAACAGGTTGAACCGGCCAACTTTCCTTTGACGGAACTAAACCTGCAACCTATCGGCACCGGTCCCTACAAGTTCTTTGAATTCAAAAAAGACAAGCTAGGCGAAATCAAATCGTATACCCTGAAGCAGAACGAAGATTTCTACGGAGGTCCGGCGAATATTGAGGAAATTACCCTGAATTTTTACCCGACCCGGGGTGAACTGGCAGAGGCTTTGTACCTGAAGGAAATCGAGGGGCTGCCCTACGATAGTGAAACAGCCGAAGCGGTAGTAAGCACCGAAGATCTAAGTGAGTATGATTTTCAACTTCCCCGCTATAACGCTGTCTTTATAAATTATGCCAATAACGAGGATCTGGAATACAAAAAAGTCAGAGAAGCAATGGATGTTTCCATTGATCTAAATGAACTGAAGGATTTCCTACCTCCGGGAGGACAATTGATTGCCGGGCCAATTCTGGAAGGCTACCTGGGTTTCAGCTCCGACTTATCACGCCCGGAATATGATTTCGAAAAGGCCCACAACCTGCTGCATGAAGCCGGCTGGAATGAAGTTGACGGCGAAGGTTTCAGAACGAAAGACGGCGAGAAAATTTCCTTCACTCTGCTGGTCTCCGATTTCCCCGAGCACCAGGTCATTGCTGATTATCTGGTCGAATCCTGGAAAAAAGTCGGGATTGACGCCAGCTGGGAATCTCTTAGCCCGGCCGATATCCAGAACCGGATTCGCGAACGTGATTATGACGCTATCTTGTTCGGCCAAGTAACCGGACACGATCCGGACCCTTATCCTTTCTGGCATTCATCGCAACGAGAAGACCCGGGCTTGAATCTAACCGGCGCCAAGGATGATGAAATTGACACCTGGCTCGAGGAAGCGCGTACATCTTTGGATGAAACCGACCGGGCCGACAAATACAAGGCTTTCCAGGCCAAACTCCTGGATGAGCACATTGCTATTTTCCTCTACTCTCCTTCATACCACTATGCCGTCAGTGACAAGGTGATGGGCATCGAAACCGGTGTCATTACCAATCCCTCCGAACGCTTCACTGATGTGAACCAGTGGTATGTCAAAACTCAACGAGTTCACAAAGACTAAACAAAACTAAGAAACAAACTTTTTTTGCAAATTTTTGCAAACTAATTTTACATTTTTAAATTTTCATTTATCAAATGACACCTAGAAAAAAACAATCAAAACCTAAATCTCGGCGGAAAGCTCCGCCTCAAAGCCGACACACCAGCCGTGGCAAATTGAAGATCATTCCGCTCGGCGGTACCGAAGAAGTCGGCCGCAATATGACCGTTTTCGAGTACGGTTCCGATATTGTAATTGTTGATATGGGATTCCAGTTTCCGGAAGAAAATATGCCCGGAATTGACTATATTATTCCCAATATCGAATACCTCAAAGGCAAAGAGAAAAATATCCGCGGGATAATCATTACTCATGGTCACTACGATCATATCGGAGCGATTCCTTACCTGGCCCCCAGGCTGGGTAATCCGCCGATTTACACCGCCAAACTGACAAAGGCTATTATTGAACGCCGTCAGGAGGAATTTCATGAAAAAATTAACACTAAAGAAGTTAAGCCGGATGACAAGATAAAACTAGGCAGTTTCGAGATTACTTTCTTTGGCGTTAACCACAATATTCCCGACAGCCTGGCAGTCGTCCTCAAGACTCCGGAAGGGGTTTTTGTCCATACCGGCGACTGGAAGTTTGACTACTCTCCGGTCGGAGACAAGCCAGCGGATCTGGGCAAGATAGCCATGCTGGGAGAACAAGGCGTTACCTGTATGCTTTGCGACAGTACTGATGCCGACACCAAAGGCTATTCTATTTCTGAGAAGAGAATTAACACTTCCCTGCAACAAGTTTTTGAAAAGGCCCCGGGACGCATTATTGCCGCCACCTTCGCTTCTAATCTCAATCGGATCAAGCAGCTGATAATGCTGGGCGAAAAATACGGTCGCCGAGTGGCAATTGACGGACGCAGCATGAAAACCAACGTAGAGATAGCTCACAAGCTGGGATATATAAAGGTGAAGCCGGGCACCCTGGTTGAACTTGACCAGACTCGCCGCTTGCCCAAGGAAAAAGTTCTGATTATCGCCACCGGCGCCCAGGGAGAATCCCGAGCTGCGTTGATGCGCATGGCCAGCGGTGAGCATCGCCAGGTCAATATCAAAAAGGGTGACACCGTTCTATTCTCTTCTTCAATCGTTCCCGGAAATGAGCGAACGGTTCAATACCTGAAAGACACCCTCGTCAGAGAAGGTGCTCGCGTTATCCATTACCGAATGATGGACGTCCACGCCGGTGGTCACGCCCGCCAGGAAGACATCAAGCTGATGATTCGTCTGCTCAAACCCAAATATTTCATTCCCGTGGAAGGCAATACCTACCTTTTGGCCCGCAACGTTGAACTTGCTCAGAGTATAGGGATCCCCCCGGAAAACACAATTTTGCCGTCTAACGGCCAGATAATCGAATTTGCTAACGGCAAGGGTAAGCTGACTAACAAAAAAGTCCCGGCTAACTACGTGATGGTAGACGGCCTCGGCGTCGGCGATGTCAGCCATGTTGTTTTGCGTGACCGACAGCAGCTGGCCGAAGACGGTATGTTTGTAATTGTCCTTAACCTGGATAGCCGCGGCAAGCTGGCCAGCAGCCCCGACATAATTTCCCGCGGTTTTGTTTACGTAAACGAGAGCCAGGAACTGCTGGCGGAAGCCAGAAAAAAGGTCAAGAAAATCATTGAGAAACACCGCGACAAACGGGCCAAATACAACTATTCTTATCTCAAAGATAAAATCCGCGACGATATCGGCCAATTCCTGTATAATAAAACCGAGCGGCGCCCGATGGTGCTGCCCGTCATAATTCAGGTTTGATATGCCAAATAAGACCATACTTAGCGGTATCCGAGTTACTGGCCGTCCTCATATCGGCAATTATCTCGGAGCTATGCAACCACATATCCAAATCCAAGAGCAATCCGATTGCCAGCCTTTCTACTTCATCGCCAATCTCCACACTTTGACAACAGTACACGACAGAGAAACCATGATTGAGCATAGTATCGGTACAGTTTTGGATTACCTCGCTCTGGGACTTGACCCCGAAAAGGCAACCATCTTTCTGCAATCAGACGTTCCTGGGCACACCGAACTGGCCTGGATTTTCTCTACCTTGACTTCAGTAAGCGAGACCGAACGTATTCCGACCTTCAAGGAAAAGAAACTGGCTCAAGCTAAGGATATCAATATGGGCCTATTGGCTTATCCAATATTAATGGCAGCCGATATCTTGATGTACAAAGCCGATGAAGTTCCTGTCGGCCTTGACCAGCGTCCTAATGTGGAAATGGCTCGCGATATCGCCAAGCGTTTCAATAATACTTACGGTGAAACCTTCCCTATTCCCAAATTTACTACTCGCCAGGAAACCACCAAAATCATGTCACTAGATGGTAATGGCAAAATGAGCAAGAGTGATAACAGCGGCGTTGGTATTTTCGAAGATCCTCAGGTGATAATCGAAAAATTCAAAAGGGCAAAAACCGATTCTAAGGACCCGAAAGAGATTAAACAAGAAAAAGATATGGGGCCGGAAGTTCGTAACCTTGTGGCGATTTACAAAGCTTTTAAAGGATTAAACGGAAATACAGAGGTCGTCTTGATTGAGGAAATGCAAAAGAATGGCTATGCCGGCTTAAAGAACTTGGTTGGTAAAACAGTCGCTGATAATCTTGAACCGTTTCGAAAGAAACGAGAAGAACTGGAACAAAATCTTGATTATGTTCATGATGTCCTGAATAAGGGAAAAGAAAAAGCAAGTAGCATTGCTGACCGAACAATGACCGAAGTCAAAGACAAAGTCGGTTTAAAAATATAATCGTAGATACAAAAAATCGCCCGGCGGCGATTTTTTGATTAGTCTAGCTGCGAATTACTTCCAGAACTTTGTCCCGCCACTTCTCCATCAACTTAGCATCGCGGGCCTCTAGATTCAACCGCAGCTTGGGTTCTGTATTCGAAGGTCTGACATTGAACCACCAGTCCTTGTGTTCAACCGTTATCCCATCCAACCAGGAGACATTTTTGGCGCCCTGGCCAAATTTCTTTTCCAGCTCTTTCATCTTGGTTTCCTTATCCTCTACTTCGGAGTTAATCTCTCCCGAGTGAAAATATTTCTGGTATGGCTTTATCAGCTCAGCCAGGCTTTTTCCCGATTCGGAAATTTCTTTGAGTATAACCAAGGCAACAATCAGAGGAGTTTCAAAGAAACCAAATTTCGTCTGGAAAAAGAAATGGCCGGAAGATTCTCCAGAGAAAACCGCTTTCTCTTTGCGTGAATGCTGCTTGATCAGAGAATGCCCAACTTTGGTCACAAAAGGTTTGCCACCAGCTCCTTCGATCATTTCCCGAGTAATCATTCCCGGGCGGATATCGTAGCCAACCTTGGCGCCGGGAGAATGCTTTAGTGCTTCCTGCGCCATCAGACCCCGGATAATAGCCGGCTCCACAAATTCACCCCTATTATCGATGAAGAAAATACGATCAGCGTCTCCGTCAGTAGCAATCCCTAGGTCGGCTTTTTCGGCAACTACTTTCTGGCGCAGGTCAGCAACATTTTCCATCTTGAAAGGATCGGCTTCGTGAACCGGGAAAGTCCCGTCCAGTTTGAAATTCATTTTGACAAGTTCGCAGGGTAGCTTGGCAAAAAGAGCTTCCAGATCAGGTGCACCCATCGCGTTGGCCGGATCCGCCACCACTTTAAGCGGTTTTATTTTTGAAAAATCATAAAAACTTAGTGCATATTTAACTCGTTCAGCCAGAACATCTTCTTTTTTCTCAATTTTGCCCTCACCTTGCGGTTTGTGCTCACCGTTCACCACACAGGCATCGCGAATTTTGTCCAAACCATTTGCCAAACCAATAGACTGAGCTTCCTCGCGCACAATTTTGATGCCGTTATATTCTTTAGGATTGTGAGAAGCGGAAATTTCCAGCCCACCATCATAGCCGTTTTGGGCAACCGCAAAATAGAAAGTCGGGGTGGAAGCCAGCCCAATATCAACCACTTCTGCTCCCATTGAAACTACACCTTTGACAGCACTGGCATGGAGCTTCGGTGAGGAAACCCTCATATCTCTACCTACCGCAATCTTTAGTGTTTTGTCTGGTTTTTCCTGCTGCAGAATTTTTACAAAATTTTGAGCTACGCAAAAAACTCCGGATTCGTCGATATCATCCGGATAAATGCCACGAATGTCATAAGCTCGAAAAATTTCAGCCTTCATTTATGTGTGAGTTACTCCGATAATCCTCGTCGTTGCCCATTTCTTTCTGAATGAGCTCCCGCACAAAATCGGATTTGCTTTGTTTCTTATTTTTGGCTACCCACTCCAAATATTGAACCTGCTCACTTGGTATAACGAAATTAAATCGCTTCAGATTACCACGCTTGCGGTGATCAAGATATTCTTTGATAATTCTGCTTAAATTTTCTTCCTGAAAAGATTTCAGAGTTAGAAACTTACTGTCTTCTCTGACGCCGGCTTTATCTTCCGACCCGGCCGGAACCAGAACTAGAACATAGCGCTGCCGCTCGGCAGCCTCGGCCACCTGAAAACCGGCTTGGGTGTTCTCACCAATCAAAAACGCCAGCAGCACATCAAAATTACGACCGCTGGCGACAGTCCCGCCGCGCTCCTCTACTAATTGCTCAGCCTTGGCTTGATATTTACCGGATGTGTCGATGACTTTGACTTTCATGTTGTCTCATTATATCACGTATGTAATAGAGCAACAATATCCTTGAAAAGTGGCAGAATTCGGCAATTTTAATTAAGATAATCGCCTATTGACACCTTTTTGTTTAGTCTGTTAGACTTTTAAGTTACGATCATGAACGACAATCACCAAGGAGGGATAACCATGCCAAAGAAGAAAGACTTTCGTTCGTACACTTTCAGTGAGGGACGAACCGGCGGAGGTCAGCTCGTAGAATTTACCTGTCGCTCAGAAGATGTCCAACGAGCCAAGGCGATTCTGGGTATGTTCCGCCACATCGAAGAAGGTTCAGTCACCCACCGAACCAATGTCAGTCACGGCAGTTACGGTCGGTACAGTCGCTACAAAATCAAGCAGCATAAGTACGCCGGTGGGGGTCATGGCGGAGTCTGCAGCTACATCGAAGTTTTGGAAATCAAGGATCCCCCTGATGGACGCTGTGGGATCATTATCCACCTGTACAACAGCCGAGACGGCGCGACTTTCTACGAGTGCCAGACTGTCAAGCTAGCTTGCCAGATCTTCGAGAAGCACTGGGGGGAGTATGACCCGGACCTGGCCAATCTACCCGGCTGTCTGCGACAAGTACGATGCGGTGCTTTGACACCCTGGTTCTATGCTATCGGCGACGAGGAACTCGTCGGCGACTACGCGCTGCCCTACGGTCTGGAGAACGATCCCGTCTACCGCCTGGGGCGCCAGTTCGTAGTCGAGGAAAACGGCATCCCAACAATCAAGACCTGCATGGGATCCCGCCTTGCTCAAAGGCTTCCGCGAACTGGCTACCATGACACTCATCAGGTTCGCCTGGTCTACTGGGATGACGGTTCAACTTGGGAGGAAGGGTACCCAACACCCCGCCCAGTAGAAGAGCAGGAGATGTGGATCACTGCCGCAGTCCAAAAGTTTCGGGAACTATTAGGTGGCAAGACAACCCGGTTTGCAATTCCGTTTCTTGATGGAACCGAGTTTGTTGGCCGAATCAACAAACCAAAACGACGTACTCAGTGTGCAGCCGGCGACTACTACCTCAAGGTAACCCTGGTTAGCGGCGAAGTTCAAGAAGGATGGGTCAATGACTTTGAGCCGACTGTGAAAGCTCCCGACATTATCCAGTACGTCACTCAGCGGCATCCAGCTGAACTTGTCCGTATTGAAATAGTGGAACGGAAGCTCAAGGCTGGTGGCAAGAAATGGTCAGGCGTATTCTTCAAGGCTCCTGATCGATGCGATTAGCTCTAAGCCGGCCGACTCAAATACGAGAAGGCCGGTTTTCTTTGCCTAAAACTATCCGTTGCGCTAGAATACGACAGTAAGAAAATAAACCTTCAGGTTCCGAATTTTAATAGTATGTCATTCTCTATCGGCATCGTCGGTCTGCCCAACGTCGGTAAATCGACGCTCTTCAACGCGATTACCAAGAACCAAGCCGAGGTAGCCAACTACCCTTTTTGTACTATTGATCCGAACGTGGGCGTGGTAGAGGTTCCCGACGAACGACTCTGGCAAATAACTAAGGTGCTGGGATCAGCCAAGACTGTACCGACGGTGATCGAGTTCAATGACATTGCCGGGCTGGTCCGTGGAGCTCACAAAGGCGAGGGTCTCGGCAATCAATTTTTGTCGCACATTCGTGAGGTAGACGCTATTGCTCATGTAGTTAGATTTTTCAAAGATAGCAATATTGAACATGTGGACGAGGAATTCGACCCGTTGAAAGATATTGACACGATCAATGTTGAGCTGATCATGGCAGACTTACAGCAAGTTGAGAACCGGTTGGACAAAGTCAGCACCGACGCCAAATCCGGCGACAAAGCATTGTTGTTGCAAAAAGGCGCGCTGGAAAAACTAAAGGACGCACTGGAAGCAGAGAAATTTGCTAAAACGGTAGGATTGTCAGCTGATGAAAAAGAAACTCTGAAGGACCTACAATTGCTGACGACCAAACCCGTTCTTTATATCGCCAATGTGAGCGAAGAGGATTACAAAGATCCGGAAATTGCGAACAAAATTTTTGCGCAAATCAAAAAGCTTGCTGACTCCCCCAAACAGATCGTTCCCATTTCCGCTAAAATCGAAGCTGAGCTGGCCGAGCTGGAAGAAGATGAAAAGGAATCCTTTCTCAAGGAATTGGGGGTTCCGGAAGGCGGATTGGATAAACTGATCCGGGCCGGCTACGCAGTGTTAGACCTCATAACCTTCTTCACCTCCGGGGAAAAGGAGAATCACGCCTGGACAGTAAAACGAGGAGCAACCGCTCCGCAGGCAGCCGGAAAAGTGCATAGTGATTTTGAAGATAATTTCATCCGAGCGGAAGTGGTTTTCTGGAAAGATCTAGTAGACTGCAACGGTTACGCCGGTGCCCGCGACAAGGGGCAGCTTCGCACCGAAGGCCGGGATTACATCGTCAAAGACGGCGACGTCCTCACAGTCAAAATTTAGACAGTTATATAAAAAAAGCGGACAGGCAAGCCTGTCTGCTTTAGTTTTCCTCCTCCGTCTCCTTGAACTGCAGCGTATGACTTTCCTCAGTTGCCAGCGGATCCAGTGGAATCCAGGCGCAGAAGAACTTGTCGACCGGCAGAACAAAGAAATGCAGTAGAATCCGGTCACTTTCCCGAAGCACAATCAGATTCATTGCAAATTCACAGCCGACTTCCTCCAGCTCGGCTATGCCGGCATCGCTGATCTTGTCACCGACAAAGATAGTGTACACCAGCGTAGTCTTCGGAAGAGGAAAATCCAGCTTGATATCCAGCTGAACTTCTTTGAACACCGTCGGGTGATTCAAGAAGAGACCGAAATGCGAGTCCCGTTTGGCCTCTTTTCCGGTATGGGCACAAGCCCAGATGGGCAGCATCAACACCACCATTACCAACCAAAACCTAGCTTTCATAGACACCTCCTGCCTGCAACCTGGCATACTTGAATTTTTGTGTCAAGGAAAAAGCGGTGAAAATTTCACCGCTTAAGGAATCTGGCGCACTACTTCAATTGTTTGCCCGGTGACAACCTGCAAGTACTCTTCACTGGCTTCACCGGCCGGCAGTATCAAAACCAGAGATAGATAGTACGGATGCCACTCGGCCGGAAAGAAGAAATCCAGACATTTCTGAAAGGATCGCTCTCCGCTTAGAAAGGCCTTTCTGTCGGCGCCAAGAAGTTTATATCGAACCACTGTCCCGGGGGGCGGTTCGGGCGTAATTCTGACCTGAATATGCTCACTCGCCGCAATCGAAGTGAAGAGGAAACTCTCGATTAAACTGGGCTGAAGAGGCGCTCTGATACAGCTAAACAGCAGCAGCGCGCAAGTAGCCACTGCTAAACACTGCCATATTCTCCTCATCATTAACCTCCTTTCTTATAAACAATCTAGCAGCTTCTGAGAAAAAGTAAAAACATTTGACAATAAATCGCCAAGGTGATAACTTAGACACATAACGGCTCCCGGCGTGACCTCGCCAAAGGCGGGAAATACCGACCGGGCCTAGTCCATAGCCTGCACATTTCTCCCCTGATTTTAGTAAAGGGGGAGGGAGGGAATGTGTCATTCTTTTGTGCAGGCAAAGCCTGCATTTTAAATTACTAATTAAGGTATCGAAAATTTATGAATCGCTACGAAGTAATGTACCTAATTTCACCCAAAATCAAGGACGAAGACCTGAACCCGCTTACGGAGCAATTACGCACTCTTATTTCTAAGCACGAAGGTAAGGTAGCGGAAGAAGAAGACTTGGGTAAGAAAAAATTAGCCTATCCAATCAAGCATTTCCGTCACGGTTTCTATTACGTGATGTATTTTGATATGCCAGGCGCTAAATTATCTGCCCTGGAAGCAGATCTGAAAATGACCGATGATGTTTTGCGCTATTTGATTGTTAAACATGATGCCAAAACCCTGAATGCTATGGCCGAACAGAAAAAACGCAAGCAGGAAAGAGAGATGGAAAAGGAAAGCGAGCTCAAGGAAGAAAAAGTAGAGAAAGAGACCAAACCAGCTGCTAAGCCCGAACCGGTCAAGCCGGAAACAAAACCGGAAAAACCGGTCGCGGAGAAGGAGACAGTTGAAAAGACCGCTAAACCGAAGGAAAAAGAAACCCGCAAGGCGGAAGAGAAGAAGGAAAAAGCCAAACTGGACGAACTCGATAAGAAACTAGATGAGATTTTAGATGATGAAATAATTGACTAATTAACGAGATTGTCGGGATTTCCCGCAATCTCAGGAGGATAAAAGATATGGATCTGAACAAAGTGATGCTGATCGGCCGGGTAACAAGAGACCCGGACATCAGAACCACCAGTGGAGGACAAAACGTAGCAAATTTCAGCCTGGCCACCGGCCGACGCTGGAAGGACGCCAAGGGCGAACTCCAGGAGCAAACTGAGTTCCACAATGTCGTTGCCTGGCGGGGACTAGCCGATATCATCGGCAAATATGCCCCCAAAGGCAAGCAGCTCTACGTCGAGGGCCGTTTGCAGACCAGAAGCTGGGAAGGCAAGGACGGGGTTAAGCGTTACAGCACTGAAGTCGTGGCAAGCAATGTGATTTTGCTCGGCGGAGGCGGCAGCGCACCCCAAAAAGTGGCTGCTGAAGCTGCCCCAGTTAAAGAGAAGGAACCCTCCCCTTCTCCCTCTTCCAAACAGGCGAATTCCAGCCCAGGAAACAGCACCGAAGAGGAAATCAACATAGAAGATATCCCTTTCTAGTTAACAAAGCTGTTTGGATTTTAAATTTCTTTTAATTTTATCTTTTCCTAATGCCTCAACCATCCTACCTAACTAAACCCAAGTCTTGTTCTTTCTGCGAAGACAACATTAAGTACATTGACTACAAAGATATAAAAAATTTGCGCAAGTACTTGTCTCCATACGCACGTATTATGGGAAAACATCGCACCGGTACCTGCAGTAAACACCAACGAGGTATGGCCCGCGCTCTTAAACGTGCCCGTTTCATGGGATTACTGCCTTACGTAACCCGCTAAGCCATGCTTGACATTTCTTCGATAAAGACCGGGACCAAACTTGTTCTAAAAGATGAGCCTTACGAAGTTATCGCTGCGGATCACCACAAAATGGGACGCGGAGGAGCTGTTTTGAAGACTAAGCTGCAGAACCTGGCTACCGGTAATGTTATCAGCCATACATTTCAGGGAAAGGACTCCGTCCCCGAAGCTGATCTGGAAAAGAGCAAAGCCCAGTTTTTGTATGCTGACGCTAATCAGTTAAATTTCATGAACAACGAAACTTTTGAGCAGTTCACTTTGGGCAAAGAACAACTGGGTCAACGTGCTGATTACTTAGTTCCGGAAACAGACGTGGAGATACTTTCCTTTCAGGAAGAACCGATTGGAGTAGACTTGCCGATAAAGATGAAATTTTCAGTCAAGGAAGCCCCGCCCGGAACTCGCGGCGATACTGCCCAAGGCGGCACTAAAGTAGTGGTCATTGAAACCGGAGTTAAGGTTTCAGTTCCTCTTTTTATCAAGGAAAAAGACATTATCATCGTCGATACCCGTGACGGCTCATATGTCGCCAAAGGTTAAACCAGAACCCCCTTTCATAAAAGAAATGAACAAGCGCCAAAATTTTGTCGCCAGAAACGAGGGCTTCGTCTGCGACAACTGCGGTCGCAAAATAGCACCGGTAAAGTCCGGAACCTATCGCAATCATTGTCCGCACTGCTTACATTCCAAACACGTTGATGAAGCTTTGCCGGGTGACCGTGACAGCGATTGCCAAGGCTTGATGGAACCGCGCGGAATCGTGCTCAGCGGCAAGGGCTATGTTCTGATTCATCACTGCCTGGAGTGCGGCAAAGTCTCTAACAACAAAACCGCACCAGATGACAATTTCGAAAAATTGCTGGAACTGAGTCAATTTAACGCCATCTAAATATAAACCCGCCAACGGCGGGTCTTTACATAACTTGACTTTTTACAGCAAACATTTACAATACAAAAAATTAAAAATACTCCATGGACTTCCAGACAATCCAGGAGAAAGTAATGGCCAATGCCCAGCGCTACGGCCGCAAGTACGACGTTAATATTGATGAGGATTTCGCCCTCTTCAAGCTCTACGAAGAAGTCGGCGAGCTCGCGCAAGCGATCCTTATCCACCGGCGTAAATGCCGTCCTGAGAAATATCTCCCGGCCGCCGAGTCAAAACGGGAACTCGGCTACGAGATTGCCGATGTCATCGGAATGACACTGGTAGTCTCAGAGTTACTGGATATTGATGTTGAGAAAGCACTGAAAGACAAGTGGATTGAGAAGAAACGGAAATAAACAGCAAAAAACCGGCTGCAAAGGGCCGGTTTTCTGCTTATACGAAGATCTGTTATTTCACTTCCTCGCTGGTTACGCCTTCTTTGACTTTCTTCCAGATCAATTTTTCAATCTCTTTGGCCACCTTCGGATTTTCCTTCAAATATTTCTTTACCGCCTCGCGACCTTGACCGATTTTTTGGCCCTCGTAACTAACCCAAGCACCGCTTTTGCGAAGAATCCCGTACTCTACTCCGCAATCAACCAAGTCACCTTCCCAGGAGATACCTTCGCCATACATCAGGTCAACTTCAGTATTCTGAAATGGCGGCGAGACCTTATTTTTGACAACCTTTATCTTGGCCCGCATGCCGATTTCTTTGTCGGCTTTTTTAATGTTGGCGCGGCGGCGGATTTCAATTCGGACTGAAGAGTAGAATTTTAGCGCTTTGCCGCCCGGAGTTGTTTCCGGGTTACCGAACATGATGCCGAGTTTCATTCGGATCTGGTTGATGAATATAACAGTGGTGTTTGTCTTAGCAACCGTACTCGTCAGCTTCCGCAAGGCCTGGCTCATCAACCGAGCCTGCAGACCCATATGCGAATCGCCCATCTCGCCCTCAATTTCAGCCCGCGGTGTCAAGGCTGCAACCGAATCGACAACAATCAAGTCGACTGCATTCGAACGAACGAGTGTTTCGACAATCTCGAGCGCCTGCTCGCCCGTATCCGGCTGCGAAACTAGTAGTTCGTCGATGTTGACACCCAGTTTTTTGGCGTACTCAGGATCCAGAGCGTGCTCAGCGTCGACAAACGCTGATGTCCCGCCCTGTTTTTGGCATTCGGCGACAATGTGCTGGGCCAACGTCGTTTTACCGCTGGATTCTGGTCCGTAAATTTCAACGATACGGCCCCGTGGGATCCCGCCCACACCGAGCGCGATGTCTAGTGAAACAGATCCCGTCGGAATTGCTTCGACATCGACCCTTTTAGCTTCTCCTAGTTTCATGATTGAGCCATCTCCAAATCTTTCTCGGATTTGGTCGATAGCCATGTTAGCAGCTTTTTGCTTGTTGCTAACATCGCCTTTTTTCCCTGCTTTTTTCTTTGCCCTCGCCGTTGTTTTTGGCATAGGTTTATTTATTTCCTGGCACCGGACTGGTCCCAAGATCTTACCCCTCCCTACAAGGGACCTGGCCGGGAAGCTTACTCTGCCTCCGGACAGGAACGATTAAATTTAAATCTGTGAAATTAGCTTTCCTGGCTCGAGCTACCTGGCACTTCCTCTGTCGCGCCTTCAAGTTGATCTTCTTCAGGTGGGGGCGGCGGCATCTCGACCAGGATTTGCCTGGTTAGAGAACTTTCACGACCTTGACGATCACGAACCACTACGGCAATTGTGTTTATGCCTTCCTGCAAAGCTATCTCCTCTGTGAAGGTCCCGTCCTCGTTAATGAAAACACTTTGTCCGTTGATGGTCAATTCGCTCTCACGTTCAGCCTGGCCCTGGAAAACAACCCGATCTTGTTCAATGGTAATATCATTGGCTGGTTCGTTGATTGTCAATTCCGGATTCCGCGAGAAGTTACTAAATTGCCAGGTGAGATATGACACGGCAATCACAACAATAACTACAATTGCTACAATTTTCAGAAGCCGCGGTGTAAACAGAGGTGGCCTGATTTTTTTCACCCGGCTCGGTGATTCTTGCTTTTGGCTCTCATCGAGGTGGGTTTTGATGCCGGCCTCTTTGCTGTACATTCGCACCAGTCGATCAGGGTTCAATCCCAAATATTCTGCGTAAGCAGTCAGGAAACCCTTGGTGTAAACTTCAGCCGGCAAATTATCGTAATAACCTTCTTCCAAATTATGCAGGTTTTCCTCCCGCACCCTAATCTCCCGGGCAATTTCGGCCAGGCTTTTGCCTTTTGCCTCCCGGGCGCTACGGAGAATTTCACCTACTCTCTCGGCTGTATCAATTCTTTTTTGCCGAAAACCTGAAACCATTGTGATTTTATTAAAACCAGGCTGTTTTGATCAGCCAGACAACGTTTTAATTCTATCACGTCAAACGGCTCAGTCAACATTGACTAATCAGCCAAAAATCAGTGGCCTACAGACTAAGATCGTGCTATAATAAACAAATCTATGCCCAGAAAAACATACAAACCAGTAGTTCTTGTTATCTTAGACGGCTGGGGAATTGATCCCGGTACCGAAGGTAACGCTATAAAATTAGCTAAACTCCCTAATTGGGACAATCTTTTAGCTAATTATCCATTAACTTCTGTTCAGGCGGCGGGAATTTCCGTCGGGCTTTTTTGGGGAGAAAACGGGAACTCCGAGGTCGGGCATCTAAACCTCGGGTCCGGACTTATTGTCTACCAAAACCTCCCCCGGATCACTCTTTCTATCCAGGATAAATCTTTCTTCAAAAACAAAGCCCTGGTTGGCGCCTGCCAACATGCTGTTGATAACAAATCAACCTTGCACTTGATGGGATTGGTTAGTGCCGGTGGTATTCATTCTCACATCGATCATCTTTACGCTCTTCTGAAAATGGCCAAAGAGCACAAAGTCAAACAGGTCGCCATTCATGCCATAACTGACGGTCGTGACACCCCGCGTAATGCCGCCGAGAAATACATGGCCGAGCTGGAGGCAAAACTGAAAAAAATACATATCGGCAGGATTGCCTCTGTCAGCGGCCGTTTCTACACTATGGATCGTGATAACCGCTGGGACCGTATAGAAAAAGCCTATGATGCCATGGTAGAAGGTAAGGGACCGCAATCTGATTCTCCCCTCAAAGCAGTTAAGGATTCCTATAGTCAGCAGACCTTTGATGAGTCAATTTTGCCTACCGTGATAACGAAAGGTGGCAAGCCGGTCGCTAAGATACAGGATAATGACGCTGTCATATTTTTCAATTTCCGGGCAGACCGGGCCAGGCAGATTGCCAAAGCTTTTGTCATGCCGGATTTCAAGGAGTTTAATCGCGCTCACAAACTACAGAATCTATACTTTGTAGCTATGACCCAATACGAAGAAGGACTGCCGGTTGAAGTTGCTTTTGAACCAAAAAACATAACTAATCCTCTGGCCCGGGTGATTTCCGAGGCCGGGAAAAGACAGTTACATATTGCCGAAACAGAAAAATATGCTCATGTTACCTACTTTTTTGACGGCGGTTCCGAAAAACCTTTCCCGGAAGAAAAGCAGATGGTAATCCCCTCTCCGAAAGTGAAAAGTTATGACCAGGTTCCGGAAATGAGTGCCCAGGAACTGACCGAGACTCTAGGCAAAGAAATCCTGACCGGAAAATATGATTTTGCCGTCGTAAACTACGCTAATCCGGACATGGTCGGTCACACTGGCAATCTGCCGGCGACCGTCAAAGCTCTGGAGTACCTTGATAAAAAAATAAAGCAGTTGGTCGATACGGTTCTTTCTATTGATGGCGCCCTTATTATCACAGCTGATCACGGTAACTGTGAGCAGATGATCGAAACGCAGACTAAGGAGATTGTTAAAGAGCATTCAACCAATCCCGTGCCATTTCTGCTGATCAGCAACGATTTCAAGCTTAGCAACTCGAAGGACGAAGTAACGGTGCAACAAGAACAGCTTAATCCGACCGGGGTCCTGGCGGATGTAGCCCCGACCGTCCTCGATCTGATGGGTGTAGCCAAACCGGATGAGATGACCGGAATGAGCTTGCGGGGATCACTAACTAGTAAATAACCAAGTCAATTCCAAAGAGCTTCCCTGAGGAAGCTCTTTATATTTCTAAAACTTTTTTTATTGGCATTATTCAGCGTCATCTTCAGGCTCATCTTCCGGCTGGCCACCTTCAACCAGCACCTCGCGCGGCTTGCTGCCGTCGGGAGGACCAACTATCCCCTGCTCTTCCAACAAGTCCAGGAGTCGAGCTGCTCGGGCGTAACCAATCCTAAGCCGACGCTGCAATAGCGAAGCTGAGCCCTTGCCCATGCGGATAACCTCCGCCTTAGCTTCGTCAAAAAGATCATCGTCGATATCTTCTTCAGCAGAACCTTCCAGGCCTGGCAAATCGCCGCTTCCTTTGGTACCTTCCTTTTCTTGGACATCCTCATCGTAATCCGGGCTGCCTTGTTTCTTAAGAAAGTCTGTGACTCTCTTAATTTCCTCTTCCTCGATGAGGGCGCCCTGAATACGCTTGGGTTTACTTGTTTCGGCATCAATGAAAAGCATATCACCGTTACCCAGCAATTTTTCCGCTCCCTGGCAATCGATAATGGTGCGAGAATCTATTTGCGAAGCCACGTTGAAGGCCAAACGAGTTGTTATGTTAGCTTTGATCAGACCAGTGATAACATTTACGGAGGGACGCTGAGTGGCCACCATCAGGTGAATCCCTACCGCCCGAGCCATCTGGGCCAGGCGCACAATGGCACCTTCAACGTCGGCAGCAGCCACTGTCATCAGATCGGCCAGCTCGTCAATCGCAATTACGATATATGGTAAACGAGAAGATTTGAGAGATGAATTATAGGATTTTATATTGGCTTTACCTGCTTCCTGCAAGAGCTTATAACGCCTGTCCATTTCCGAGACACACCACTTCAGCGCATTTACGGTCTTGTTGACATCTGTCAAAACTGGTGTCAGCAAGTGCGGGATATCATTGTAGGGAGTCATTTCCACCCGCTTGGGATCTACCATGATTAATTTCAAATCGGCGGGAGTATTGTGATAAAGCAAACTAATAACCAGGGAATTCAAACAAACAGATTTACCGGACCCGGTGGCACCGGCGATCAGCATATGAGGCATCTTGGCCATATCAACAATGATCGGATTACCGGCAACATCACGGCCCAGAGGCATATCTAGCTGTGACTTGGCATCGCGGAAATCCGAAGATTCCATCAGCTCCCGGAGACGGACCAGGGCAATACCTTCATTCGGGACCTCAATTCCAACTAGCGACTTCCCCGGAATCGGTGCTTCAATGCGGACCGGGTGGGCTGCCAGAGATAAAGCCAAGTCATTTTGCAGGGCGGTGATCCGGCTGAGTTTGACTCCCTCTAGCGGCTTGAGAGTATACTGAGTTACAGTCGGGCCGACATTGACATCGGACATTTCTACTTCGATACCGAAATTGGCCAGTGTTTTCTGAATATTATTAGCCTTGGCCTGAATATCACCACTAGTCGGCTTGGAGAAAGAGCCGTTCAGAAGATTCAGGTTTGGAAATTTCCAGTTCGGATCCTTTTTGCTCAGGCGAGCTTCCCCTTCCGCGCCCACGGGAATAGGATCTTCTTTACCGGCAGCTTCGGGGGGCTTCTCCTCGGTCGGATCCTGACTCTGATCATTTTCTTCGGAATCAACTTCATCAATATCCTTAGTTTTGAACTCGCCGTTTTCTATTGTCTTGACCTTGACTTTCGGTTCCGGCTTAATTTTTATGGCAAGCTGCTTTCCCTTCTCCTTAATCCCTTTCATTTTTTCAAAAAGGGTCTTGAAAGATATGTTGAATGTGAGCAAAAATCCTATCAGAAGTAAGGCGATCAATATAATCCAGGCAGCCACCACGCCAGTAGCAGCACTCATACCCGCTCCCACAACGTAACCGACCGCTCCCCCGCCCCGGCCTTCGGCAATCGGCGCAGCGCCTTCATTTACTACCGGGAGTTGGAATATTCCCAAAAGAGCTAAGATCAGAACAGCTACTCCCAGATAATTGAGAAATCCCCATTCAAATTTGGAGCCCCAGCCAACCCCGATGGCAATAAAAATCAAAATTATCGGCAACAAGAAACTACCCCAGCCCAGCATCATTCCCGAAACCATCCGGGAAAAGCCGCCCAGAGCGCCCGCCCCCTCGAAAAATCCCATTATCCCGACTAGCGCTAACGCAAAACAGACAATTATGACAATTGCCTTGATAGTTTCCGGTTTCAGACCTTTTCTTTTCGGGGGCCGACCGGGACCGCGTCTTTTCTTTATTTTAGCCACAACTTTTCCCTGAAATCTAACCAGTCTTTGCTATTTTAGCACATTTCGGGGACCCAGACCAGCAGATTAAGTAAGCGCGATATTAGTCGCGCTTACCCGGTTATCTAAGTTGCTATATTTTTATTTGGTCTCAGGTACCGGTTTATCCGCAAAACGGTTGGATTTAAATCCGGTTCCGGCCGGCAGCAATTTGCCGACAATTACATTCTCCTTCAGACCGTAAAGATGATCCTCGCGACCAAGCACCGCTGCGTCAATCAGTACCCGGGCGGTTTCCTGGAAGGAGGCCGCTGACAAGAAGCTTTCAGTAGAAAGCGAGGCCTTGGTAATACCAAGCAGCAGGTTCTCAAAAGTAGCCGGCTTTTTATTTTCACTTTCCATCACCTTATTCAGGCTGTCGACGTGGGATCTTTCCATCACATCACCTGGGATTAAATCAGTGTCACCGGAATCCTTGATACGTACCCGAGAAAGCATCTGGCGGATAATTATCTCGACGTGTTTGTCGTTGACTTTTTGACCCTGTGACGAGTAGATGTGCTGAACTTCTTTCAGGATATACTTCTGCACCGCACGGGAGCCAGAAAGTTTGTACAGGTTGCGCAGGTCAATCGGACCCTCTGTCAGCTGATCACCCTTATTTACTAAATCACCGGTGCGTACCCAGAGCGGAGTCTTTAACGGAACTTTATATTCCTTCTCCGATGAGCCCTCTCTGACAACCTCTATGACGTCTTTCTTAATTTTTGCCAGGCCATTGTATTTGGCCTTAAGATTATCCTTGGGACCCTCGGCCAGAACATCACCTTTCTTAACTTCAACATCATCCTTGATAGTAGGCTGCATTCCGGCTTTGAGCTGGTAGGCATCTTTTTTGACCTGGTCACCGAGAACGTAAATTATTTTTTCCTGTTCGGTCTCTTCAATCTTGATCTTACCGGTAACCTCAGCCACTACCGCCGGTTTCTTTATAGGCCGCGCCTCAAAAAGCTCTTCCACGCGCGGCAGACCCTGAGTAATATCACCGACGCCGGCAACACCACCGGTATGGAACGTCCGCATAGTCAGCTGTGTACCCGGCTCACCAATAGACTGGGCGGCAATAGTACCCACAGCTAGACCCTCCGCGGCGGGAATATTGCGTCCCAAATCCATGCCGTAGCACTTGGAGCAAACACCCCGGCGGGCGCGACAGGTCATAACCGAACGAATCTTAACCTCTTCCAGGTCTGTTTTTTCCAGTTCCGGGATGTGTTTTTCTGTAACTAGCTCGCCTTTTTTGACAATAACCTTACCTGTCTTGGGATTTTTTACCGGCTCCAGCACCACTCTTCCCCAGATGCGATCGGAGATGGATTCTCCCATATCTTCACTGTCTTTCTTGGTAATATCAATACCCTCACCATCACCGCAGTCCTCTTCCTCTATGATCACGTCCTGGGAGACATCAACCAAGCGTCTGGTCAGGTAACCGGCATTGGCAGTTCTCAGCGCCGTATCGGAGAGACCCTTACGGGCACCATGAGTGGAAATGAAATACTCCAATACGGATAGTCCTTCTTTGAAACTACCTTTGACCGGCAGCTCAATCGTGCGACCGGCCGGGTTAGCCATCAAACCGCGCATACCCATCAGCTGTGAAGTCTGAGCCCAGGAACCACGAGCGCCGGAATCGATCATCCCGAAGACAGCACCGTCTTTGCTGATATGTTTTTCGACTGCATCAGAAACCTCATCACGGACTTTTGACCATATTTCAATGACTTTTTGGTAACGCTCTTCATCAGTCAGTAAACCGGCCTTGTATTGTGATTTAACTTCATCCACTTCAGTAGCTGCTTTGTCAATCAGATCTTCTTTTTCCGGAGGGGAATTAAGGTCAGCTGAGGCCAAGGTGATTCCGGAGTAGGTCAGATATGTGAAGCCGGTGTTTTTAATTTTATCAATCAGATCAACAGCCGTCTCCCGTCCGTATTTATACAAAGCTTTGGCAATCAGATTGGCCAAAGACTTCTTGTCCATCGTTTCGTTTATGAACCGAAGTTCTTTGGGGAGAATGTTGTTAAAGAGAATGCGACCAACGCATGTTTCCACAATTTTCCCTGGTTCCAGGCGAACTTTTATTGGAGCTTTTAGATGAAGCTGTCCCATATCAAAAGCCAGGATAGCTTCATGCTTGTCGGCAAACATCTGCCCGTCCCCTTTGGTACCTTTTTCTAGGCGGGTCATATAGTAGGAACCTAGCACCATATCCTGTGAGGGAGCTGTCACCGGATCACCCGTTGAAGGTCGCAACAGATTCTTGGAAGAAAGCATCAAGGTTCTGGCTTCCTCGCGGGCAGATTTTGTCAGTGGGACATGGACCGCCATCTGGTCACCATCAAAGTCAGCATTATAAGCAGCGCAAACCATCGGATGAATCTGGATAGCTTTGCCCTCGATCAATACCGGCTGGAAAGCCTGAATACCCAGGCGATGCAGCGTCGGTGCGCGGTTCAGTAACACGTGATGACCCTGAATAACTTTTTCCAGGGCATCCCAGACCTCGGGACGACCCTGGTCAATTAGCTTGCCGGCACTGCGGACATTATGAGCAAATTCTTTTTTGATTAGTTCACTGATTACGAAAGGCTTAAAAAGCTCTAGAGCCATGATTTTTGGAATTCCGCATTCATGCAATTTCAAACGTGGGCCAACCACGATTACAGAGCGACCAGAATAGTCAACGCGCTTACCTAACAAATTTTGGCGGAAACGACCTTGTTTACCACGCAGCATGTCAGCCAGCGATTTCAGCGTCCGCCGCTGTCCGGTGGAAGACTGCACGGCTTTGCCGCGGCGGGCATTGTTATCAATCAGAGCATCCACTGCCTCCTGCAGCATGCGCTTTTCGTTTCTCTGAATAACTTCGGGGGCGCCAAGCTCTTTTAGACGCTTGAGACGATTATTACGATTAATAACGCGGCGGTAGAGATCATTGAGATCGGAGGCTGCGTAGCGACCGCCGTCTAGCTGCACCATCGGACGCAGATCCGGCGGAATTACCGGCAACACTGTCAGAACTGTCCATTCCGGGTTTATTCCGGCCTTCTGCATTCCCTTAACGTATTTAAGGCGCTTCATTATTCGCTTGCGATTAGTGGCTTTGCCCTTGGCAAGCTGGGCCTCGAGCTCCTGTACTAATTTGGCAAGATCAGTCTCTGCCAGCAGTTTACGAATTGCTTCCGCGCCAATACCGGCCTCAAAGACATGGCCATATTTCATGGAAAGATCCCGGTATTCGAGTTCGGATATAATGCGCTTGACCTTGAGATCGCGCAATTCTTTTTTAGCCAGATCGTAGGCATCGGTCAATTTATCAAGGTCACCGATCTTGCTTTCGTTATTAGCTAATAGCTCCGCTTCGATTTTCTTTTCTATCTCCTTCTTATCTTTTTTGGATTGAGACTCAGCCAATTCCTTAGCTTTCTTCTGATTCAAAACCTCGGCCATCTTTTCATACTGGCCTTCGATTTCCTTCTTCTTGCTCTTGAATTCTGTCTTGACTTGCTTTTGAGCTTCCTCACGAGCTTTGTCATCTACCTTGGTGATGATGTAGCTAGCAAAATAAACAACTTTCTCAAGTTCCTGGCTGGATTTATCCAGGACCAAGCCGATTTTACTCGGCACGCCGCGGAGAAACCAAATGTGTGAAACCGGCACCGCCAGGTCAATGTGGCCCATGCGCTCGCGTCGCACAATTGAACGGGTAACTTCCACACCGCACTTATCGCAGACCACGCCTTTGTAGCGAATACGCTTGTATTTGCCGCAGTAACATTCCCAGTCTTTGGTCGGGCCAAAGATTTTTTCGCAGAAAAGACCGTCCTTTTCGGGCTTCTGGGTACGATAATTTATGGTCTCCGGTTTCAGCACTTCACCGTATGACCACTCGTGAATTATGTCCGGCGAAGCCAGGGAAAGCTTAACCGCGTTGAAATCCATTGTTTTTGACATATAGAGAAAGTTATTTATTTTTCTTGGAAGCTTCTTTCGATTTTTCTTTAACGTCAGCCTTGTCTCTGACAGACTCTTTTTCATCTTCCGATTCTTCCTCGCCGCCCAGCAGGTTTACATCCAGGGCCAAGCCTTTCAACTCGTTAACCAGAACCTCAAACGAAGCCGGCACATTTGGCTTGCGAATCGGTTCACCCTTGACTATTGACTCATAAGTTTTGGAACGACCAAGAGTATCATCTGATTTAATTGTCAGAATTTCCTGCAAAGTATGAGCTGCGCCGTACGCTTCCAGGGCCCAGACTTCCATCTCACCGAAGCGCTGGCCGCCAAACTGAGCTTTACCGCCCAACGGCTGCTGTGTAACCAGGGAGTACGGACCAATTGAACGCTGGTGAACTTTGTCTTCGACTAAATGATG
>Ga0180431_10001733_pt1 | contig 29933 bp, 11 predicted proteins | sample SS_ome_11_FD_132459 | JGI IMG/M metagenome (GOLD analysis project Ga0180431, IMG submission 132459) | Hypersaline lake sediment archaeal communities from the Salton Sea, California, USA - SS_1_MS_1 metaG | ecosystem: Environmental > Aquatic > Non-marine Saline and Alkaline > Hypersaline >... | reverse complement strand
TATCTTCCGGCAAACCGAAAGGCCGATCCCTGTGCCGGGATATTCCGCTTTGGTATGCAAACGCTGGAAAATTTCAAAAATACGGTCGGCGTACTGCGATTCAATACCGATGCCGTTATCGCTAACGGAGAAAATCCATTCTTCTCCCTGCCGAACAGAAGAAACATGGATGCGGGGCAGTTCTTCATCATGAAACTTGATGGCATTCCCAATCAGATTTTGCAGAAGCTGGCCTATCTGGGTTTTATCGGCCACGACAGGCGGCAGCGGATCATGGGTCACCACCGCCTCATTTTCCTCAATCAGTATCTCCAGATTGTAAAGAGCATTTTCGAAGACAGTTTCACTATCGACCGGTTCAAACTGCTTGCCGCGGGTACCTACCCGTGAATAATCCAGCAGGGCATTGATCATTGCCTGCATTCTCGCAGCGCCATCGACAGCGTAATTAATGAAGTCGTCAGCTTCGGTATCGAGAATCCCTTTATAGCGCCTCGCCAGGAGCTGAGTATAGCTCGATATCATTCGGAGCGGCTCCTGCAAATCATGGGAAGCTATGTAGGCAAACTGCTGCAGTTCTTCATTGGAACGCGCCAGATCGGCCAGCAGTTTATGCAGTTCTTCCTCTACCCGTTTGCGCTCGGTGATATCTGATACTATCACCAGGTCATACATTAGCTTTCCTTCATCGTCCTCAAGTGGTTGCGCTGTTATTAGCCCGATACGAATCTCTCCACTTTTGGCCAGGAAATCGAGCTCATACGGCCCGACCTCTTCTCCATTCATTCGCCGCATAAAGTTATCTATGACAGTAGTTTTGCCCTCAACGGTGAAAAACGGGATATCAGCCAAGTTTACCCCTATCACTTCTGACGGATCGTAACTAAGCCAGTCAAGCAGCCTGCCATTCATATTCAGGAAATTGCCATTCGGGTCTATCAGCACAATCGCTTCCGGGGAAAGATCAAATATCATACGGAACTTCTCTTCACTCTCACGTAGAGCGTCCGCCGCCCGTTTGCGCTCGGTGATATCACGAATTATTACAAGGTCTGCGTTCTTACTTTCATATTGAATTATGCTGACATTTATTTCAGCCTCTACCCGTCTCCCATCCTTGCACAAAAGGGCAGTTTCGAGCATGCTTGCTTCTGCTGTTTCTTCATGAGTCTCGGCGTAGAGTGACATAATGCTCTCCACTGCATCCGGATGAATGTAATCGGAGACTATCGTATCCACCATTTCTTCCGGGCTGTAGCCGAGGATATCCAACGCTCGCTGGTTGATATACCTGACTAAGCCTTCCTGCACAATACAGATTATGTCATTAGCCTGCTCCACAACCCCACGGAACTTCTCTTCACTTTCCCGCAACTCCTCCTCCGCCTGCTTGCGCTCGGTGATGTCCTGGACCACTCCTATAATCGTCAGCGAGTTATCACCTTCGTCCTGATGCTTCACAGAGGGCGGTACTGATGTTATCCACCGGAGTTCACCGTTCGGCCTGACGATCCTGAAGGTTATTGGATTCAAGATACCTTCAGCCACATCCTGGATTGCTTTGGAAACTATCTCTCTGTCATCAGGATGAATGACCCGCTCTGTGATCTCCTGAAAGCTGGAATAGGAATCGTTTTCTTCGAGGCCGTATATGTGCCTCATTTCCTCCGACATGAAGAAGGATCCATCTCTCAGGTTCAACTCCCAGCTGCCCACATGGGCAATCTGCTGCGCCTGCCTCAGCCCTGCCTCGCTCTCCTTGATCTCTTCCTCCATCCGCTTGCTTTCGGTTATATCTCTCAAAACACAGATGAGCCCTTCAAACTCACCGTTTTTCTTTATGAAACTCAAGCTGGCCTGAGCCAGTATCGTCTTACCATTCTTGTGTTTCAATTCCAGGTCTATCAACCCACGTCCGCCCTCGCCAAGTTCCGCCTTATTGAATGATCGGAGCATCGACACCATCTGTTCTTCCGACATCGAGAATCCGAAATCGGCAAAATTTCTGCCCTGCACTTCTTCGAGTGTGTACCCAATGATGTTTTCACCCTTCACGTTCCTATCGAGTATGATGCCGTTTTTATCCAGCAGGATGATCTCATCCAGAGTGTTTTCAAAAATTGCCCGGAACTTCTCTTCGTTCTTCTTGAGTTCTTGCTCAATCCGTTTGCGTTCGGTGATGTCCGATGATACATTAGCCAGATATAACAATTGTCCAGTATCCTGGTCCTTTATACTGAACGTTATTGCATACACATCGGTTATTTCACCAGTTTTGAGATTGAGATACTGTAAATCACCCTCCCATGAACCGTTGTTAACCAACGATGGTAAAAGCTCATCTTGCGCCATCTCTTTGAAACGATCAGGGATGACTTCCATAATATTTGTTTGCTCTACTTCATCGGGATTTATGCCAAGCATTCTGCTGCCAGCTTCGTTAAGAAAAACCATCTTTCCATCAGGTAAAGACAGGTTTACAAGTTCACTGCTATGCTTAATAATGAGGGCTAGTTTTTGCAATTCTTCTTCCGCCCGCTTGCGTTCGGTTATATCTCTGATAACGCTGATGAACCCTGTCGGTTTCCCGGAACTGTCCTTCAGCACAGACCCGATTGCCTCACCTTCAAACTCACTCCCGTCAGCCCTCACAAACGTATATTCTTTCGCTCCCTGGGGAGATTCCATAGCCACTAAAGTATCTTCCACAACTCGGGCTCGATCCTTTTGGACTACGGATTCCAGCCCTTTCCGGCTGAGCGCTTCCTCTTTACTGCCAAAGCCTAATATGCGCAACAGGGCCGGATTTACATCTATACCATTGCCTTCCACATCCGTAACGGTTATGCCATCCGGGATGCACTCAAATATAGAACGCAGTTTCTCCTCCGATTCTTGCAGCGCATTTTCCATCTGCTTGCGCTCGGTGATATCGCGGGCCACCCCCATGATTTCGATTGCCTTGCCATCTTCCTCCCGGAGGAAAGTAACGCTTACCTCAGCCCAGATTGTGGAACCGTTCCTGCCATACAGTTCCAGTTCCAGAGTGCGCATCCTGTGTAGGTTCTTATCCTCCTGTTTTTCAATCTCAATTTCTTCGGCAAGCAGCTTCGCGGCGATTTCAAAAGAATCAGGAGTCATCGTTTGCTCTACGCTCAACCCTGCCAGTTCTTCAGGCGTAAAGCCACGCATGCGCTCGACTGAAGGGCTCACATACGTATAATTGAAATCCATATCCAGGGTGAATATGACATCAGCAGCGTTATCAGCCAGTAGACGGTAACGCTTCTCACTCTCCCTGAGTTCTTCCTCCATCCGTTTGCGTTCGGTGATATCCCGGGCTACAGTGATAAAGCCCAGAGACTTCCCGGAACGATCATGCAACACACTGGAACTGGACTCCATCTCAATTTCGCTGCCATCCGCAATTTTGAAAGCACATTGCAAATTTACCGTGGCTTCACCTTCAGCCAGGTTCTGCATCATAATGGTTATAAGTTCATCGCGCTGGCTTTCCGCCAGGAGTTCGGCAATATTCATCCCAATGAATTCATCCCTGCTATAGCCAGTCAAATCAAGCGCCGCCTGATTTGCTTCCATAACAGTCCCCAACGGATCAGTGACACACATCAACTCGCGGATGGATTCAAACATCAACCGTAGTTTTTCCTCGCTCCGCTCGAGCTCAGCGGTTCTATGGCGTACCATGCCTTCCAGTTGCCCGGCATAGCGCTGCAACTTACGCTGTGACTGTTGCAGGTTAACAGCCATTTCATCGAATGCGCTGGAAAGCTTCCCCAATTCATCAGATCTATCAAGGTTAATGCGATGATCCAGATTTCCTTCCATGACCTCCTGAACGCCCTGTTGCAGCTTCAAGATAGGCTTCGTGAATATGCGGCTAATCCAGAATGCCAGCCCGAGCACAGAAATAGCGACAGCGGCGAAAATCACAATACTCATGAAAAGCGCGCTGCGGGTGTTATAATCAAGGTCCTTTTCCAGTTGTTCCATACTTTCGAGGGCCGCAAAAGCCGTATCCGCATCCTGCTCTACCATCACCGTCCATCCCAGACCATCGAAGCCGGGAATCCTCAGATCGACCGAATCATTGGTGGCGCGGGCGTATCCGGCCACCACATCATCACTGATGACATAATTCGGCTCAATGATCACAGCATCATCGGTAATCCTGTCCAGTACCTGCTGTTCAGCATCGGCCCAAACCGGGTTCTCTTCAAGAAAACGATTATCGCTGTCCGTATTGACAACGATCATGCCGCTACGATCAAAAACCATTATCCTATGGTCCACGACTTTTACTTCGAACTCCTGCCCCAGAGAAGCAGGATGAACCTTCACCACCCCAACCAGCACCCCCAGAGGGTCACCGGTAATTAAATCATTCACCAATACTGCGATATCCATACTAAAAACATTGGAAAACCCATCTTCAGGCATATACAAATCACCAACATACAAGCCTTGCTCTTTACCCAGACGCCATGAGGCCCCATCCGATTCGATATCCGGCTGGGCATAACTAATCTCCCGGGTCACGAGATCACCTGTTAAACTGACGATATACGCATCCGCGAAATCCGGCTTGCCAACAATCTCATCACCCAGAAACAGGCGCGCTGAAGTGCTGTCCGCCTCTTCTTTTGCCGCATTTATTACTGCCCCATCGCGTGCCCATGACCTGACGTTTTCAATCCGCTGAGCTATCCAGGTTTCCATATCATAGGAGAGAAGCCAGGCCAGACCGGCCTTGTTAACGCCAACGGTTTCCTGCTGCAAGGTATCCCGGCTATCGTCTATGCTTTCGCTGGCAAATTCCTGTGAATTCAACGCCACCGCATATACCACCACTACCATGATCAATAGAGGGATCAGGCTTATGAGCAGCATTTGCAGAATGATCTTGGCTCGAAAGGTCTTCGGCACTATCCGCTTTTCTCCCCATACAACCCCGATAACATCAGGGCCACTATGTTAAAAGTGAATGTAAATCCATGATAACAGTGAGACAAGAGTCCCTTCGAGAGGGGTATCACCCATTTAGGATTAGTGCGGGCACCTAAATTTAACAGGGGGGTTAGAGGGTATTCTGCATCCGTGAGCGCAACTGGCCACAGCCGGCATCTATGTCAGAGCCCCTTCGCATCCTCACGGTATTGGCCACATGGTGGCGCGCCAGCATATCACTGAAATGCTGGACTTTTGCTTTGGGAGGAGGGATGAAATCAGTGTGCTCAGCAGGATTGACAGGGATAATATTGACAAAGCAGTTCAGCCCCCGCAGCAGATTGGCCAGTTCGATGGCGAGTTGGGTCGAATCGTTGACATCCCTGATGAGCGCATACTCAAAACTGATGCGACGATTGGTTGCATTCACATAATCACGGCAGGCAGAAAGAAGCATTTCCAGCGGATACATTTTGTTAGGGGGCACCAGTTTATCGCGCAGCTTATCATTGGAGGCATGCAGAGAAACAGCCAGCCCCACCTGCAGATTCTTTTTGCTCAACTTCCTGATTCCTGGCGCAATCCCGCTGGTGGAGATAGTAATATGCCTGGCCCCAATCCCCAGCAATTTGGGATCAGTCAGGTTTTCGATTGCCTGCCACACAACTTCGAAATTGACCAGCGGTTCCCCCATACCCATGAAAACCACATTGCTCACCGCCTGATTATGTGCTTTAAGCCGACGGGAAAAAAAGAGTACCTGATCGATGATTTCCCCCGGAGTGAGATTGCGTTCGAATCCACTGGCACCGGTGGCACACAGAGGACACCCGAAAGCACAACCCACCTGCGAAGAGACGCAAACGGTTTTTCGCTTGTTATAGAGCATCAAAACGGATTCAACAGTATGCCCATCGTGGAGACGGAACAGAACCTTGAAAGTTTTGCCATCACGGGATTTCACTTCGGTAACAGGCTGCAACGATTGGAAAACGAATTCCGAATCCAGCCGTTCGCGCAAAGCAGGGGAGAGATTGCTCATGGAGGAAAAATCCGTTACCGGCTTGCAGTAAACCCAGTCGAGGATTTGTTTGGCACGGTACGCTGCTTCACCCCAGTCGGTGAGAACATCTTTGAGGTTATTGGGACTAATTTCGGTAATGGCTACCCGAGGCATGTCTACCACCTAATCAAATCCCAGCTGGTAGCTTCCACCGGACGGCAGAACCTCGAACGGCTCTCCGGCCAGCTTGGCATTAAGGCAGCCTTTGAGATGGGCAACCGGAACCCGGATTTGCCGCTGCGAATCCCGATCTCTAATGGTAACCCGGTTATCCTCCAGCGAATCAAAATCAACGGTCACGCAAAATGGCGTGCCGATCTCATCCTGCCTTCGATATCGCTTGCCAATGCTCTGTACTTCATCGTACTGAACCATGAAGTCCTTGCGCAGATCGGCGTAGATGGTTTCCTTCGCCAGAGGGATAAGCGTTTCCTTTTTGCTCAACGGCAGCACCGCTACCTTAATCGGGGCCAGTTTGGGATGGAAATGCAGCACCACCCGGATATCGTCCTTTTCATCGAGTTCCTCCGCATAGGCATCGGCCAGGAAAGCAAGCGTGGCACGATCCGCCCCTGCCGAAGGTTCGATCACATAAGGAACGTAATGCTCTTTGGACTGCTCATCGAAATAGCTCAGGCTCTGACTGCTGTGTTCGGCATGCTGAGTAAGATCGAAATCGGTGCGATTGGCGATCCCCTCCAGTTCCGACCAGCCGATAGGGAAAAGATACTCAACATCGGTACAGCCCCGGGCATAGTGTGCCAGCTCATCGGGATCATGAGGCCGCAGGCGCAGGTTTTCTTTTTTGATTCCCAGGGCCAGATACCAATCAAAACGCTGTTGAACCCAGTGCTCGAACCATTCATCATCGGTGCCGGGTTTTACAAAATACTCGATCTCCATCTGTTCAAACTCACGAGTGCGAAAGGTGAAATTGCCCGGCGTTATTTCGTTGCGAAAAGCCTTGCCAACTTGAGCAATCCCGAAGGGGAGTTTTTTTCGAGTAGAGGTAACCACATTTTGAAAGTTGACGAAGATGCCCTGTGCCGTCTCCGGACGCAGGTAAACCTGAGCCCCTGCATCCTCAAGCGGCCCCATATTAGTTTTGAACATCAGGTTGAACATTCGGGATTCGGTAAGTTCGCCACCGCATTCGGGGCAAACATCATTTTCCAGATCATCAGCCCTGAAACGCTGCCTGCAACTTTTGCAATCAACCAGCGGATCAGCAAAAGTACCCACATGTCCGCTGGCCACCCAGATATCGGGGTGCATCAGAATAGATGAATCCAGTCCAACCATATCATCCCGTTCACGCACCACGGACTGCCACCAGGCAGTTTTGACATTGTTTTTGAGTTCAACTCCCAGCGGTCCGTAGTCCCAGCAGGATGAAAGTCCGCCATAAATTTCACTGGACTGAAAAATAAATCCCCGCCGTTTACTCAGCGAGACGAGTTTTTCCATGGTTACCGGTTCTGGTATTCCTTTGGCCAATTGTCAAATCCCTCCGTTTAATTCGCGCACCAAGTCAAAGATTAGCAGGTTTTGGAGTGAGGTGTCAAAAGAAAAAGCGGGGAACCCTATCAGAGCGCTTCCATAATCACGGAAACGGATTTGGCGTGAATCCCTCTCTCATCGAGCAGCTCGAAGAGGGCATCAAAGGGTATAGCGTTATCGGCATACTCAAACGCATGGAAGGTAATGCCCATCACTTCATCACCGTCATTTTCATCCAGTAACTGCTTCATCTCCTCGAGATCGATGTCAACTTCACTCCCTCGGGCAGCATAATTCGCACAGGTGAGCCTCAAAACATCCTGCCCGTTACTGGTGAACTCTGTCGGAGTGCTCCACAGATCTTCGAGCTTATCCGATACGCCGCTGATTTCGTAGATAACCCCTTGAGGAAAGTCGAACTCCTGATCTACCGAATTCACACACGCAGTGTTCATCTGCCCGGATGCAGGGAGCCGGTTTATCAGAACCATCATCTCTCGAATCGTTCCCATGAATTTGTGCGAACCAAAATGTTTTTCCTGATTTGTGTAACCGTTCCAGTCATTCATGCTCGGCCCATGATGGTACAAACCAGGCTCATGGCCGTTCGCTTCCCATCGTCGGACAAGTTCCAGCCGCGCTCCATCTTCAAGGATATACATTACCCATTGAGGATTGAAGAGCAGGGTCAGTTTCATGTGGTGCTCATCGGCCGATTTCACCAGGTCGGTTAGCGCAGGCCAGTTGCGTGCCGCATATTCCGTTGATACCGGCACCGCGCCCGGCTTACAATGCACAGCAATAAAAAAATCATCTCCATTATCAAAAAACACTTCATCTCCAGGAGTTGACAGCGCAGGACTATCCTCACCACCGTCCACTCCAGCGCACCCGGCGACAATAATGATAAGAAAAAGAACAAGCCAAAAAGCAAGCCTGCTTTTCATGATATCCAAAGGTTACCGCAGCATCAGTTCATAAGTCAACTAGGGGGAAGTTGTGATTACCCCAAGCTTAAGGATATAATAACCAAAGAAAATTTTAGCGGGAGCTTACTATGGCAGACAAAAAGGCAGACCTGGCCGGGCCCGGAATCAGCACCTATGAGGAAGTAGAAAAGATACTGCCCGATGACTACGAGGCGTTGCTTTCCCCCATGGACCGAATGAAGGCCGTTTACGCACTGAAGAATTACATCGAGGAAAACCTGTCAAAAAAACTCAATATTCAAATGGTTCAGGTTCCTCTGATCGTTGATAGAGACAGTGGATTGAATGATTACCTCGATCGCGACGGTTCGCGAACGCCGGTAGGGTTTCCCTGCGGGCTTGGCATCGAGCCTCGTATTCAGGCCGAGGTGGTTCAGGCTGCTACCAAGTGGAAACGCATGGCTCTGAAACAGTTTGACTGTAAACCCGGGGAAGGTATCTGCACCGATATGCGGGCGGTGCGTAAAGATTACTTTTTGGATCATGACCACAGCGCATATGTTGACCAGTGGGACTGGGAACTGGCTATCACTGAAAAAGACCGTAATCTTGATTTCCTCAAGGATATTGTCAGGAAACTCTGGAAAGTGATCTATGGGGCGGGGAAGATGGCGCAGGAAATGTATCCTGCCCTCAAGACAGATAAGTACCCCGATTTCCCCGAGGATATAGTATTCCTCCACGCCGAAGAAATCCTTGATATGTACCCGGATCTGCCCCGCAAGGAACGGGAAAACCGTGTCATTCAGGAAAAAGCCCCGGCGGTTTTCATCATCGGCATTGGCCAGACATTGAAGGACGGGTACCCCCACGAGTTGCGCGCTGCGGATTATGACGACTGGGTAACTGCAACTATCACCAAAAACGGCGAGCAGTATTACGGCTTGAATGGTGATATTCTGGTATGGAATCCGGTGACCAAACGGCGCCACGAACTGACTTCGATGGGAATACGGGTTAACAGCGAAACGCTGCAAATTCAGTTGAAACTGACCGGGCAGGAAGATTTCCTCAAACACCCTTACCACCAGGCAGTTCTCAACAATGAAATACCGCTGAGCATAGGCGGCGGCATTGGCCAGGCTCGCACCTATATGTACCTGCTGCGCACTGCTCACATTGGAGAGGTTACCGTAACCGTGTGGCCAAAAGCCCTAAAGGATATCTGCTCAAAGAAAAACATACACGTTCTGGAGTGACTGGCCGATGCTCCAGTCTACCCAATTTAGAATATTCAGCAAATCATGTATGCCCGAAAAGACAGGTGACAGATGACTGAACGCACAAAAATCAATGAAATCCTGCGTTTCGATACGGCAGTTGACGAAGTTCTCATCAAAGGATGGGTCAGGACGAAACGCGATTCAACGGGATTTTCGTTCATCGAGGTGAATGACGGATCATGTTTGAAGAATATTCAGGTTATCGCTGAAAGTTCCCTGAAAAATTACGATAATGTTGCCCGGCTTACCACCGGGTCAGCGGTGGCGGTTGCAGGCAAACTGGTTGAATCGCCCGGTCAGGGGCAAAAATGGGAGATTCAAGCGAAGAATATCGAAATAATCAGCGTTGCCCCCGAGGACTATCCCCTTCAGAAAAAACGCCACAGCGATGAATACCTGAGGAGCATCGCCCACCTGCGGCCGAGAACCAACAAGTACGGCGCAGCCTTCAGAATCAGGTCTGAACTTGCGTTTGCCATCCACAAGTTTTTCAGGTCTAAGGGTTTCAAATACATCCACACTCCAATATTGACAGGTTCCGATTGCGAAGGAGCGGGCGAGCTTTTCAGGGTGACAACCCTTGATCTGGAAAATGTCCCCCGCATTGAAGGGAAACCCGATTATTCGGCTGATTTTTTCGGGAAGGAAACAGGATTGACAGTCTCAGGTCAACTGGAAGCGGAGTTGTTCGCCCTGGCGCTTGGTGATGTCTATACCTTCGGCCCTACGTTCCGCGCCGAGAATTCCAACACATCGAGGCACGCAGCGGAATTCTGGATGATCGAACCCGAAATGGCTTTCTGCAATCTCGAAGGGAATATGGATATTGCCGAAGAAATGCTGAAATATCTGGCAGAAGCTGTTGAGCAAAATTGCGCCGAGGATATTGAGCTTTTCACCAAGTTTGTGGATAAGACACTTCCCGATACAATCGATAATGTTATTTCCTCTGATTTTGAGCGGGTCAGTTACGAAGAAGCGGTTGAGATTCTCGCCAATTCAAAAGAGAAATTCGAGTATGAAATCAGTTTCGGGAAGGACCTTCAGTCCGAACATGAGCGCTACTTAACGGAAAAACACTTTAAAAAACCTGTCACCGTCTATAACTACCCAAAAAATATCAAACCCTTTTACATGAGACAAAACGATGACGGCCGGACTGTGGCAGCCATGGATGTGCTCGTGCCCCGCGTAGGAGAAATCATCGGCGGGAGCCAGCGGGAAGAAAGGCTCGACAGGCTTGAAGCGAGAATGAAGGAGATGGGACTCCCACTGGAGGATTACTGGTGGTATCTTGATTCCAGAAAATACGGGGGCGTTCCGCACAGCGGTTTCGGCCTCGGTTTCGAGCGCCTGCTGATGTTCTTTACCGGGATAACCAACATCAGGGATGTTATCCCCTTCCCCCGAACTCCCAACAATATCGAGTTTTAATTTGGCTGACCTCAGACCAGCTTTCATTCATGGCCGTGCTCAGGCTGCTCCAATTGCCAAGGAAGCGCACCTTCCGATATAATCAAATGCGATGTCAAATAAATACAGAACCCACAATTGTAATGAACTAAATGCCAGTCGGGTCGGGCAGACCGTTACCGTTTCCGGCTGGGTAAATCGCCAGCGCAACCTCGGCGGGCTGATATTCATCGACTTGCGCGACCGCGATGGACTTCTGCAGGTCAATTTCGATCCCCAGGCAAACCCACAGGCATGCAAGGTCGCCGAACAAATGCGGGCGGAATATGTAATCCGGGTGTCCGGTGAAATCGCGAAGCGCCCTGAAGGCATGACAAATCCGGATATGCTCACCGGGGAAATCGAACTCATCGCCAAACAGGCAGAGATATTAAATACCTCCAAACCCATGCCCTTCATTTTTAGCGACGAAGCTGAGACCGATGAAAACATCCGGCTGAAATACCGGTACCTCGATCTGCGCCGTCCCCGGATGCAGCAAAACATAATTCTCCGCCACCGGGTAATTAAGTTCATGCGCGATTTCCTCGACGCCAGAGGATTTCTGGAGATCGAAACCCCCATCCTGCTCAAGAGTACGCCCGAAGGCGCGCGCGATTACCTGGTTCCCAGCCGGCTTTATCCCGGCAAATTCTACGCCCTGCCGCAATCGCCGCAGCAACTCAAGCAGCTTCTGATGATCTCCGGATTTGAAAAATACTTCCAGATCGCCCGATGTTTTCGTGATGAAGACCAGCGCGCCGACCGCCAGCCGGAGTTCACCCAACTGGATATCGAGATGAGCTTTGTGGAAGAGGAGGACATTCTCGAACTGATGGAATCGCTCTTCACTGGAATTATGGAGGAGATCAAGCCGGAAATTAGAATCGCCAAACCGTTCCTCCGACTCTCCTACGCCGACTCGATGGCCCGCTACGGCAACGATAAACCAGATCTCCGTTTTGGGCTGGAACTGGCCGATATTTCCGATCTGGCAGCCGATTCCGAATTCAGCGTCTTCAAAAATGCTGTTGCCGGTGGCGGGATCGTGAAGGGTTTCGCCGCAACCGGATGCGCCGGTTACTCCCGCAAGCAGCAGGATAAACTGGTAGAATTCGTCAGGGAACGCGGGGCAAAGGGACTGGTTACTATCGCTCTGGAAGGGGAGACCGAACAATCGGTGGCCAGCCTCACCCTTGAACAGGTACGTTCCCAGGTTACTAAATTCTTCACCATCGAACAGATAAAGGCTATAGCCGAGCGCCTGAACGCAAAGATGGGCGATCTGCTTCTTATCGGAGCCGATCAGGAAGGCACTGTCAATACGGCTCTGGGTGCGCTGCGGGTAGAAATAGGCAACCGGCTCGGGCTCGCCGATCCCAACCGGATGGTTTTCGCTTTCATCCAGGATTATCCTCTCTTTGAGTGGAACCCGGAGCGCGAGGGCTGGGATTCGATGCACCATCCCTTCACAGCGCCACAGGCAGAAGATATATCCCTGCTCGATACCGAACCCGGCAAAGTAAGGGCCAGACATTACGACTTTGTCTGCAATGGATTCGAGCTTTCCAGCGGATCGATCAGGATTCACAACAGCGATCTGCAACTCAAGATTTTCAAGATGCTGGGTTATCAGGAGGAAGAGATTCGTGAGCTCTTTGCCCATCTGCTGGAAGCGCTGGAATTTGGCGCCCCTCCGCACGGCGGTATTGCGCCCGGTATTGATCGCTTCCTGATGCTGCTGGCCGGTGAAGAAAACATCCGGGAAGTCATTGCCTTCCCCAAGACCAAAACAGCCCAGGATTTGATGACCAGCTCGCCGGATGTTGTTTCCGCAGAGCAACTGCATGATTTGCATCTCGAAATTATGGACACAACGGAATCACCAAACTCATGAGGAGATAACGGAAGATGGGACTGCAGGGATACGAATGCAACCAGTGCAAGTTCAATTTCGAGGAAATTAAGTCCTCTTGCAAACCCGATTTTGAAATCAGGTGTCCTTACTGTGGCAGTGCGGATGTATCAGAATCGGATACCGCCACCGAATACCTGGAACTCCTTCAGGAATATGGCCGAACCGGCGGCTGATGCTGATGCATTTAAGGCCGTGAGCCTCACTCGCCATAAAAAAGGCAGGAACTTCAACGTTCCTGCCTTTTCACTTTTAAGGGTATGAGTTCTATCTTTTAGTCAACCATGCTGTAGCCACCGCTGACACTCAAGGTCTGACCGGTGATATAGTCAGAAAGAGTGGAAGCATAGAACAGAACAGCCTTGGCAATATCGATGTTGGTGCCCATCCGGCCAATCGGATAAGCTTTGGACATTTTGGCCCGCTGCTCATCAGGAATCTTCTCCTGGGTAATGCCTTTACCAAAACCTTCCTCTGAGAAAATGCTGATGCTGCTGACTTCATCATCGCTCATCGGGATGGTAGCGCCGGGGCAGATGCAGTTGAAATTGATATTGTTGCGGCTGTATTCGCGAGTAAGTGATTTGGAAAGAGCGATAACACCGGCTTTGCAAGCACCATAAACAGCTTCCCGGAATTCACCCATGCGGCCTGCATCGGAGGAAATGTTTACTACCTTCCCTGCTTTCCTCTCAATGAAATGAGGCAGGATAGCCCGGTTGCAATAGATATTGCTCTTGAGATTGAGCGCGATTTCCTTATCAAACTCCTCGAGCGGCTTATCAAGGAAGAACCTGTCGTAGGTCCACCCAACGTTGTTCACCAGTACATCAACGCCACCATTGTCCGCGATGGCTTTATCGACCATCGCCTGCACCGAATCGAAGCTCGTCACATCGGTTTTAATTACGCTGGCCTTGCCGCCATCGGCAACAATTTTATCGGCCACTTTTTTTGCGGCATCTTCCATGATATCGGCGATCACCACATTCATACCGGCACCAGCCAGGGTTATAGATATCGCCCGCCCGATATTGGAACCACCACCGGTCACGATAGCGGTTTTTCCAGCTACTCCTAAATCCATTATTTATTCCTCCTGACGAAATATTTTTTGCGTGTAAGCTTAAAAACCCACGCCAAACAATCATTATATTTGGCCAGACTACCCTGTGTCAATCCGCTGAATCTCAAGTTCACATTGTTTTTGTCATTTCGGTTCCAGTTCCCTGCCCGGAGCCAAAGGGCAAGACGCTCGCCTTGTGGCAGATCACCTTTAGCCCCCGAAGCTGTTGCCAATAAAAATAATGTAAAGATAGCAGAAGTTTATTTTTCAGTGCCCCAGAAACTCTTGACAAACCTGTCACCAATGTGTATACTGAATCCTGCTCACTAGTAAAAGCGGCAATGAAAGGGGGGTGAAAAACAGGGAAAAACGCATTAAGTAACAATCGTTTACAAAAACCCTTGACAAATCTTGATTTGCGGTGTATACTTTACACAATCCCGATAAGGGCTTCTCATTAAGAGATTAAACAGCAGGGTTGCGGGGTGGGGTGGGGTTAACAAGTAAAGAAATCTCACAAAAAGGGGGGTGATGCAAAAGGGAGCGCAAATCAAGCAGGGGAAAACACAAATGACCTGGAGAAAACCAAAATTTAAAAAGGAGGAAAGAAAGATGAAAAACTTACACAGAGGAGAAAAAGGCTTTACCCTGATCGAGTTGCTGGTAGTGATCGCCATTCTGGGTATCTTGGCAGCAGTGGTAATCCCGGCGGTGACACAGTTCATCGGTTCGGGTGAAGAGGAATCGGCGCAGACCGAGCTGGCCAATGTGGAATTGGCGGTAGCTGCAATGATGGCCGCTCCAGATACCCCGATTCGTGACCTTTCAGGTGACGCTAGAATTGACTGGGCGAACAGCTCAGATTGTACTGTCGGTGCTGCTGTATTTGGTGATTGCACGCAAACTGTTGATTCTCTGATTGCGTTAAGTGGTAGCCCTGGCACTGCTCAACCTCTCTCAGATTTCACCAATGCTAATACTTTTAATAACTGGTATTGTGTGTTTGCGGACGGCAAGGTAGCGGGCTTTACCGATATTGATCCTCACGATAACATCAGGGATCTTCTGTAATATCAGATCATATCTTGCACAATTGTTTCGGAAACTTGCAAAAAAACACCACCCTTCATCGGGTGGTGTTTTTTTGCCGGTGACCCGGGTAGAGGCAGGTTTCAAACCTTGCTCCTATGTTTCGCCTCACGGGGAAAGGGTTGAGGTGAGGGTAAAAAAATGCGTACTGGTATTTTGCAGATTGACGAGGTGCCAGGTATCAGAGATAGCTGATCGGAGGTTCCTTTGTAATTCGGCGACTGGGTGGAATTTACCCTTCAGGGTTTCATCAGACGACGGGCACGCGGGAATCCAGATAGGCCGGGGATGATGGATTCCGGATCAAGTCCGGAAAATGGTATTTCATATGTGAGGAAACACTAGATATCGGAGATAGAAGCGACGTTTCGCAACGCCTCGTAAGGAGTGGTAGTGCCCTGTTTTACTTTGAGCATGGCATTGCGCCACATCGGGACCATTCCATCCTTAACAGCCTGGGCTTTGATTTCAGTGGAGTTAGCGTTGCTCAGTATCAACCGCCTCATCTCCTCGGTAACCGTCAGCAGTTCATGCACACCGGTACGCCCCCGATAGCCGGTGTTAGCGCAAATACTGCACCCCTTGCCATAGAAGAACTCCTTACGTTTTTCCTTGAGTTCCTTCTCATATATCTCTCTTTCCGCAGGGGGAGCCGGCATCGCTTTCTTACAATGCGTGCAAACGCGCCGCACCATCCTTTGAGCCACCACTCCCAAGAGCGATGAGGCAATAAGGAATGGTTCCACCTTAAGGTCCATCAACCGGTAAACCACCCCGACGGCATCGTTGGCATGGATGGAAGAGAGCACCAGATGCCCGGTAAGAGCAGCCTGAATGGCAATCCCGGCAGTTTCATCATCCCGAATCTCACCAACCAGAATGACGTCCGGGTCAAGCCTCATCAGGGCTTTCAAGCCACCGGCGAATGTCATACCGGCCTGCACGTTTGTCTGTATCTGGCTTATATCATTGAAATGGTATTCCACCGGGTCCTCGATAGTCATAATATTGCGCTCGTCCCGGTTGAGCTGGCCCAGAGCGGAATACAGGGTAGTGGTCTTACCGGAACCGGTAGGGCCGGAGAGCAGGATCATTCCATGCGGAGCATGGAGAAGTTTTTCAAACCTCTGAAGATCGTGGGGCAGGAAACCAAGCTCCGTCAGGCTCAGCAGAGCTACCGATTTATCCAGCAGCCGCAGCACCATCTTCTCGCCGTGAACCGTATCGGTGGTGGCAGCACGCACATCTACCTGTTTTCCATCGGCCTCGATGGAGAACTGCCCGTCTTGGGGCCGCCGCCGATCCGCGATGTTCATCCCCGCCATGATCTTCATGCGGGAAACCAGAGGAGGATGGACATCCAGCGGCAATGACATCACTTCATGCAGTATTCCGTCTATGCGATAACGTATGCGCAGCCTGTCTTCCTGGGGCTCGATATGAATATCGGAAGCTTTATCGTTCGCCGCCTGAACTACAAGCATGTCCACAGTACGGGCAATTGGACTATCGGCAGCCAGGTCCTCACCACCACCCATCCTTTGCTTCTTCGCTTCACTCGTAAGCGTCATAGCAATATGACTAACTTCCTTTTCTATATCACCGCCCGTTTTATAGTTAAGACTTATAAACTCTTCGATTTCGGCAGGATCGGCCTGCACCGGATCGATAGGCATCCCAACCTTGGCTTTGAGGTCATCGATCAGACGATCATCTGTCGGGTCCGCCACAGCTACTACCAGAACATCATTGAATATCCCTATAGGCATGACGTGGAGTTCGCGAGCCTTCTCTACCGGGATGAGTTTCAATACTCGCGGCTCTATTTTGTATTCCCCGAGTCCAACAAACGAGACTTCCTGCTGCATGCTGGTGAGAAGTCCCAGTTCATCCGGCGTTATCAGACCTTCCTCTGAAAGGATTTGTTCGATATCCTTCTGGCTCTCTTTTTGTTTGGCCAGAAGTTCTTCGTACTTCTCAGCAGTAACTATTTCAGCCTCTTCCAGCAATCTGCCGAGCTCTCTTTCGCCAATTTTACTCATCGTACTATCCTGTTTTATCCTGAATTTTATCTCTTTTTACCCTTCTTCATACTTCCCGAATCCATCATGTCGTCAAGATCACCCGACTTTGCCTTTTTGGTGCTTTTTGATGCGCCAGCAGGTTTTGACGACTGTATTTCATCATCTTCCTCAGAACCACCTAAAACCTCAGGACCACCGAAGTCACCGCCGCCGCCTATTGAGAAGAACTCACTGTCTTCCTTGACAGCCGCAGGTTCCTCTGCAACCTCCGGGGGATTATCGCTCACTGCCGAAGCAGCGCTCTCGTCTCCACTCTCCACTTTGATTGTCACAAGTTCCCTGTCCTTTTCAGATTCCCCGCTCACACTTGTCTCTTGCTCATCAAGAGTCCTTTCACCAGCCACCACGGAAACCATGGTAGTTTCACCCTGAGAGACATCCCTGGCAAACAATGTTTTTCCTTCTCCCTGATGAGAGTCGCCTTGGGTTCCTGTTACACTAACATCTCCCACACCCCGCAATTTTTTCAGGACACTGAGCACCGGGGCCGCCTCACTCAGTGACAAAACAAGTGCTATTCCATTGTCCCACGATCCTGCGGTCTGAAGTATACTGACCCCGGTAACATTCTTCAAACTCCGGGTAATTTTCAACAAAAGACCGGGATTGACGGGCGGGACTATATTTATCTGCACCTTGCCATCGAGGTACTCTTCCAGCGGTACTTCTTCAGCAAGTTCGATCTCTTCCTCTTCAGCATCTCCTTCTACACCGGCTGCCTGCTGATAACCACCCTGCGCAATCATTTCTGCTGCCATCCGCTGTGCCTCAGCCTCGCTCTCTGCCCGTGCCCTGGCACGTAGTTCGCGGGCCTCTCTTCTGGCCTCTTTCAGAATTTCGTTGCGCTCTTCTTCGTATTCTTCCTCAGCGCGTCTGCGGGCCTTCTCCTGAATTTCCCGAGCCTGCTGCCTAGCATCTTCCTTCAAACGCCGAATTTCTTCTTCAGCGTCCTTCTTCATCTGGATGATATCGCCACCGCCACCCGCAACCGTATTCATTGCCCGGTCGAGAGCTTCTTGAGCTTCCTGTTTGATTCTCTCAGCCTCTTCCAAGGCTTCTTTTTTGATTCTCTCCATTTCCTCATCAGATCTGGCTCTCGGACCTGACATCATTGCCTTATCACGTATTTCCTGGGCATCCTCCATGGCCTCTTTCTTAACCCGGTCAGCTTCCGCTTCAGCCTGCCGTATGATCTCCTCCACCGCTTCGTTGCTCAGGTTAACTGACGAAGCTGCTGCTGAAGTCTGCGCCTCATTTCGAATCCGCATGGCCTCTTCCATCGCCTGCTGACGGATCTTCTTCGCTTCTTCCTGAATCTGTTTGCGCAGTTCCTCGACTTCCTGTTCGGACTTGCTCTTCGGCGCTGCCTTCTCGGCCGCAGCCCGGATTTCTTCCGCTTCCTTCCTCAGCCTGTAGGCCTCATCCTGAGCTCTTTGGATGGCCCTGTCGGATTCCTCTTTGGCCTGTTGCCTGATCTGTTCCACTTCTTCACTGGTAAAACCGCCACTCGCTGGGGCTGAAGCCTGCGCCTGATTGAGAAGTTCCTCAGCTTCTTTCTTTATCCGCTCCGCTTCTTCTCTCGACTCTTTGAGAAGTCTGGCAGATTCCTCGTCCACATTGATATCCCCGGCTGAAAGCGCAGCATTATCGCGTATTTCCTGGGCTTCCTGCTTAAGCCTCTCTGCCTCTTCTTTGGCCTCTTTGAGAATGCGCTCGGATTCCTCGCTGGTTAGACTTCCACCCGCCACCGGAGCTGAGGCATGCGCCTCGCTTCGAATCCTCATAGCCTCATCTTGCGCTTGCCTGATGATTCTGGACGCTTCTTCATTGGCCTGATCAGTGGAGATTGAAGGGAATGCAGAACGTAGCGACTCGGCTTCAGTTTTGGTTTTGTCTACCACCTCACCGAGATATTTTTCGACTTCTTCCCTGGCCTTTGCCGCTACATCGGTAACTTCCTGAGCAAGATACTTTTCGATCTCCTCCTTGGCCTCCATCTTGGACTGCATTACCTCGTTGACAGCATCGGTCTGGATTTCCAGTGCCTTCTGTTTGGCTTCCTGCAACATCTCGGAAGCCCTCTCTTTGGCATCTGTTTCGGCTTGCTTATACGCATTGCTGATAATGGTCTGGGCCTCTTTATTGGCATCCCGGATCAACTTATCGGCCTCTACGCGCGCATCTTTCCTTATATTGGCAGCAGCTTCCTCAGCCCTTTGCTGAGCTTCGCTCTGCGCTTTATTGAGAATCCTCTCAACTTCTGCCTGGGCTTCCTCTTGCAAAGTCTGGGCTTCTCGTTCAGCTTTTTGCCTGATTCGAGCAGTTTCCTCTTCGGCATCGGACCTGGCCTGACCACGAAGTCTGTCTATCTCTTCCTCGATCTTGGCCTGTGCTTCAGTCTCAGCCGACTGGATGATCTCGAGAGCCTGTCTATCGGCCTCTTCCTGAAGGTCGACTATCTCGGCTTCGGCTTCCTCTTTCGCCTGAGCATATACTGCTTCCTTACTGGCCTCGGCATCAGCCTGTGCCTTATTCAAAATCTCGGCAACTTTGCTATCTGCCTCTTTTACGATCCTCTCGGATTCCTGCCGGGCTTGGGTTTTGGCATTGTGAATTATCTCTTCCGCCTGAGATTCGGCATCGCGCTGAGCCTTACTGAGAATCCGCTTGGCTTCCTCTTCGTTGTATTCCTTAATACGAACTACTTCCTGCTCAGCCTTCTGCTTGACCCTCTCGGCTTCCTCTTCGGCCTCAGCCTTTGCTGCTGCTCTGGCATTATCGATGATCTCCTGGGCCTGTTCATTACTTCTTTCCCGTAACTTCTCTGCTTCGGCCTCGGCGGCTCGCCTGACCTCGGAAGCCACTTCCTCCGCTTTTTGATGGGCCTCTATTCGGGCATTATTCAGAATTTCCTGGGCCTGGAGTTTGGCTTCGGACTTAACCTTTTCCGCCTCGCGCCTTGCTTCTTCTCGCAACCGTGAAGGTTCCTGGCCGACCTTTGCCTCAGCTTCCTTCAAAGCCTCATCAACAATTTTATCTGCTTTCTTATTGGCCTCTTCCAGGATATTCTGTGCTTCTATTCCACCTTTCGAGCGCGCTTCGACATTGAACTCATCCGCCTTTTCCCTGACCTCGGCCTCAGCTTTCCTGCGGACCTCTTCTGTCTGTCTACTTGCCTCAAGTTTAATCTTTTCCGCCTCAAATTCGGCGTCTTTCCTAATCCGTTCGGAATCTTCGCCCGCTACAATCTTTGATTCCTTACGAGCGTTATCAATAATTTGCTCGGCGCGAGCCTGAGCCTCTTCAACGATCCGGGTGACTTCCAGACGGGCCTCTCCTCGAATTCTGGAAGCTTCCTCCTGGACCTCCGCTTCAACTTCCTTGTTGGATTTGGCACGGATTCTGGCAACTTCTTCCTTAGCTTCCTGTTTGATTTTTTCAGCTTCCGCTTCAGATCTCTGCCGAATGCGCTCCGCTTCTTCGATTACTTCAAGTTTAGCGTCACTCCGAGCCTTATCCAGTATCTCCTGTGCTCGCTCGTTACTTTTCTCTCGTATTCTCTCGGCTTCGGCTTCAGCATTCTGCCTGATTTGAACGACTACTTCGTCCGCTTTTTTATGAGCTTCCTCTCGTGCGTTATCAATGATTTCCTGAGCATGAAGCTTGGCTTCCGATTTTATCTTTTCGGATTCGAGTCTGGCCTCTTCTCTTAACCGGGAAGGTTCCTGACCAACTTTTTGTTCAGCTTCTTTTAAGGCTTCATCGATGATCTTATCAGCCTTCTGTTGAGCTTCTTCCCGAATCTTTTCTATTTCAAGCTGAGCCTTTGTCTCGGCTTTTTCAATAATCTTGCCAGCCGCTTCATCAGCCTGGGATTTGATATTCTGGACTTCTTCTTCTGCCCGTTTACGGATTTGTGAAGCTTCCGCTATGATTCTCTCAGCCTCATCCTTGGCGCTCTGCCTGATCCGGGCCACTTCCTCAGTCGCCTCTTTAGTAGCATCTCCGCGAGCCTTCTCCAGAATCTCCTGTGCCTTATCGTACGCGCTATCACGCAAGCCTTCGATCTCTGCTCGAGCCTTCTCTTCGGCCTCACGACGGGCGTTATGATAAACTTCCTGAGTTCGCAGATCAGCATCGGCTTTTAGCCGTGCCATTTCCGCTTCGGCTCTTTCCTCCGCCTCTTTTCGGGCCTTTTCGAGAATTTCCTTTGCTTCGCGGTTGGCATCCTCTTTAATCTTCTGGACAAATTCCAGTTTTTTAGCTAATTCCTGAGGATCTTCAGTGATTCTATCAGTAAGTGCTCGTAAGAGAGAAAGCTGGTCATTGGTACCAAATAGATCGCCCGGAATACCCGGTGTAGCCTTTCCGGCTTCAAATATCGCCTGCTGGCGCGCGCTTTCGATTATTCTTTGAGCTTCTCTCTGGGCCTCTTCGATCAACCGCTTCGCTTCAGCATCCGATGCGCCACCGGATATGAACGCGGCAGGAGAACCGGGCGCCATCGTGCCGGCCTTCTCCTGTGCTTTGGCAATTATCTCTTCAGCCTGCTTTTCAGCTTCGGCTTTCAGTTTTTCAGATTCAGCTTGAGCTTCCGATTTGATTCGCGAAGCTTCCTCTTCCACTTTGTTTGCCGCTTCACGTTTGGCATTCTCGATAATTTCGCGGGACTGGCGATCTGCTTCTTCCTTCAATCTCCGCGCCTCAGTTTCGGCTTCCGCTACAATTCGAGACCGCTCTTCACCGGCCCTTGCCTGAGCATCATTGCGCGCGGTAGAAATTATCTGCTGGGCCCGCCTTTCGGCATCATCGACCAGTCTATCGGCTTCCGATCTGGCTTCCCTCTTAATCCGGGAAGCATTTGCCTCAGCCTCATCTTCAGCCGCCCTTCGGGTTCTATTTATAAGCTTCTGCGCCTCGGCTTCCGCCTGAGCGATTATTTCCTTCGCTTTTCGTTCGGCATCAGATTTCAGTTTTTCCGATTCTATCTCAACTCTGGTTCTGGCATCCTTTTGAGCTTTTTCCAGATATTCTCTGGCTTCCCGGTTGGCCTCTTCTTTTATTCTTTCCGATTCTTTGCGGGCCTCACCGGTAATTCGCAGCGATTCTCCTTTTGTCCGGAATTCGGCATCCTTCCGAGCTTTCTCTATAATCCTCTGAGCTTCCCGTTCAGCATCTTCTTTGATTCTCTCCACTTCTTTACGAGCCTCACCGGTAATTCTCAGTGATTCATCTCTCGTCCGAAACTCGGCATCGCGCTGTGAACGTTCAATTATCTCCCTGGCCTGACGGCTAGCCTCTTCCTTGATTCTCTCCGATTCTTTACGGGCTTCATCAGTGATCCTCAGGGATTCTTCTCGAGTCTTCAGTTCAGCATCCCTTTGGGCCCGATCGATAATTTCCTGCGCCTCCCGATTGGCATCTTCCTTGATCCTTTCCGCTTCTTTGTGAGATTCCGCCTCAAATCGTGAAGCCTGCTCGCTGGCCAGCGTCTCTGCCTTTGCACGAGCCCTTTCGATGATTTCCTGCGCCTTCGTTCGGGCTTCCTCTTTCAGCCTCTTTGCCTCAGTCTCAGCTTCCTGATTGACTTTGCGAGCCAGATCAAGTCTTTGGGCCAGTTCGCTGGCATCTTCCTTCGCCTTCTGGACCAGCATCTCCAGTGACCCAAACTGTTCGTTGGCTTCGCGCTCGCTGATTTCCTCAGCCTGCTGATGAGCTTCCTCCAGTATCCGTTCAGCCTCAGCTTCCGCCTTTGCCTTAATCCAGGCAGTCTCTTCTTCTGCCCTGGTCCTGGCATCCATCTGAGCCTTTTCAATTATTTCCTGGGCCTGCCGGTTGGCCTCTTCCCTCAGTTGTTCGATATCGGCCTGAGCTTCCTCGGCAATCTGGGAAGATTCTTCACCCTCTGTCCCTTCAGCCGTTTGCCGCGCTTTTTCAAGAATCTCCTCAGCTTGTTGACGAGCTTCTTCGAGTATCCGTTCCGCCTCGGCCGTGGCATCGGTGTAGCCTTCGCCCTCTTCAGTGACCATCTCATTGCGAGCCTGCTCAACGATCTCCTGTGCCTGAATTCGGGCTTCTTCTTTTAATTTTTCGATTTCAGCTTCGGCGTCATTCTGGGCCCTTTCAATTATTTCCTGCGCCTGCCGATTGGCCTCTTCTTTTACCCGGTCAGCTTCGGCTTCCGCCATCTCCCTGAGATCGGAATACTCTCGGCCAACATCTTCAGAATCACTGTAGGCCTTACCGACGATTTCCTGAGCTTCCCGGTGGGCCTTTTCCCTGATCTGATGTACTTCAGCTTCCGCTGACTGTATGATGCGGGAGGATTCCTCTTCTGCCTTCGCTTCAGCTTCCCGCCGTGATTGCTCCAGTATTTCCTCGGCCTGTCGATTGGCCCCTTCTCTTAATCGCTCTATTTCAGATTCGGCTTCTTCTCTGATTCGAGAAGCCTCCGCGCGGGCCTGCTCTTCAGCATCCCTTCTGGCTTCTTCGATCAATTCCTGAGCCTGCCGATTGGCCTCATCTCTGATCCGTTCAGCCTCGGCTTGCGCATCCATACGAGATTGTTCAAGGACACCCTGGGCATCACTGGCAGCGTTTTCCCTTATCCTTTCGATCTCTTCTTCGGCCGATGCCTTGATGCGCTCGTATTCCTCCCCTTCCTGCGCCTCTATTTCCTGCTGAATGCGTTCCAGTATCTGCCGGGCCTCATTCTCAGCCTCTTCCTTACGCTTTTCAGCTTCAGCTTCGGCATCATTCCGGGCTATTTCGATAATTCCCTGCGCCTGCCGATTGGCCTCTTCCTTGACCTTTTCCGCTTCAGCTTCAGCCATTTCCTTCAGGCGATAATACTTTTGCCCTGTTTCTTCGACATCGGTAAAAGCCTTTTCAATGGTTTCCTTCGCCTGCCGGTTGGCATCCGCCCTGATCCGCTCAGCTTCAGCTTCAGCTTCTACCCTGATTCTTGAAGCTTCTTCCCTGACTTTATCTTCAATTTCTGCCCGTGATCTTTCAATGATCTCCTGAGCCTGCCGATTAGCCTCTTCCCTGATTCTTTCAGCCTCAGCTTCGGCGACTACGCGCATTTGGACAGTTTGTTCCTGAATCCGTTCCTCGGCTTCCGCGCGAGCCTGTTCGATAATTTCCTGAGCCTCACGTCTGGCTTCTTCTTTGAGACTTTCAATCTCTATTTCAGAAGCGGCCTTCAGGCGCTCAAATTCCTCGCCTTCCTTCGATTCGATCTCCTGCTGAATTTTTCCCAGCAGTTCTTGTGCATCCCTGTTCGCCTCATCCCTGATTCGTTCGGACTCAGCTCTTGCCTCCGATATGATACGTGAGGCATCCTCTCCGGCCATTGAGGCAGCTTCTTCCTGAGATCGTTCCAGAATCTCCTGTGCCTCTCTGTTGGCCCCTTCTTTCAGCCTTTCGATCTCAGCTTCCGCTTCCTCTCTTATCCGAGAAGCTTCCTCTTGAGCCTTCTCATCGGCCTCAAGTCGCGCCTGATCGAGAATTTCCTGAGCTTCCCGGCTGGCTTCGTTCCTTACGTTTTCAGCTTCGGCCTCGGCCTCTTTTTGGGCCTGCTCGATAATTTCCTGAGCCTGCCGATTGGCTTCCTGCTCAATCTCATCAATCGCTGCCTGGGCATCGGCTTTGATACGTTCGTATTCTTCGCCTTCCTGCGCCTCTATCTCCTGCCGGATTCTTTCGAGGATTTCATTAGCCTCTCTTTCGGCCTCTTCCTTGCGTCTAGTCGCCTGGGCTTCGGAATCCCTCTGAGCCCTTTCGATAATCTCCTGAGCCCGAGTATTGGCCTCTTCCTTTACTCTTTCAGACTCAGCCTCCGCCACTTCTTTCATACGGGAATACTCCTGTCCCGCTTCCTCAACATTGCCCATCGCCTTTTCGATAATTTCCTGTGCCTGGCGATTGGCCTCTTCCTTTATAGTATCGGCTTCGGCCTCGGCCTCTTTTCGAGTGCTCTCAATGAGTTCCTGAGCCTGCCGGTTAACTTCATCTTTGATCCTCTCCGCTTCCGCTTCAGCCTCTTCCCTGATTTGCGCCGCTTCCGCTTGAGCCCTTTCCTCAGCATCTCGCTGCGCCTGCTCGATGGTTTCCTGAGCCTCCCGGTTAGCTTCCTCTTTTACTCTCTCTACCTCTTCCTCGGCATCAGCCCTGATTTGCGCCGCTTCCGCTTGAGCTTTTTCCACAGCTTCCATTTGAGCGTTTCGAACGATTTCATCCGCCTGCTCAGCAGCTTCCTCTTTCAGTCTTTCGGCCTCAGCTTCGGCTTCGGCTTTAATCTGCGATGCATCCTGATGAGCCTTTTCATCGGCTTGCGCCTGCGCGCTTTCGATCAATTTCTGAGCCTGCCGATTAGCCTCTTCCCTGATTCGCTCAGCTTCTGCTTCAGCTTCGGACTCTATTCGAGATGCTTCTTCCTGAGCAGTTGTCAGAGCCTCTTCCTGAGCGCTCTCAATCAATTCTTCAGCAAGGATAGCGGCTTCGTCTTTCAGGGTTTGAGCCTCTTCCTCAGCCTCCGTTTTGATGCGGGCAATTTCTTCTTCTATCTTCTCTTCAGCCTGTTGCTGTGCGCTATCGATAAGCTCTTGCGCTTCCTTGTTTGCCTCATCCCTGATTCGTTCGGACTCAGCTTTAGCTTCCGATATGATTCGCGAGGCATCCTCTCCGGCCATTGATGCAGCTTCTTCCTGAGATCGCTCCAGAATCTCCTGCGCCTCTCTGTTGGCCTCTTCTTTCAGCCTTTCGATCTCAGCTTCGGCTTCTTCTCTTATCCGAGAAGCTTCCTCTTGAGCCTTCTCCTCGGCTTCTATTTGAGCATTTTGAACAATCTCATCCGCCCGGTTGGCAGCTTCCTCTTTCAATCTCTCGGACTCAGCTTTAGCTTCCGATATGATTCGCGAGGCATCTTCTCCGGCCATTGAGGCAGCTTCTTCCTGAGATCGTTCCAGAATCTCCTGTGCCTCTCTGTTGGCCTCTTCTTTCAGCCTTTCGATCTCAGCTTCGGCTTCCACTCTTATCCGGGAAGCTTCCTCCTGAGCCTTCTCCCCGGCTTCTGTTTGAGCGTTTTGAACGATCTCATCCGCTTGATTAACAGCTTCGGCTTTCAGTCTTTCGGCCTCAGCTTCGGCTTCGGCTTTGATCTGCGATGCATCCTGATGAGCCTTTTCATCGGCTTGCGCCTGCGCGCTTTCGATCAATTCCTGAGCCTGCCGATTAGCCTCATCCCTGATTCGTTCAGCTTCGGCTTCAGCTTCGGATTTTATCTGAGAAGCTTCCGCCTGAGCATTTTCCTCGGCTTCCGTTTGAGCATTTCGAACAATCTCATCTGCCCTGTCGGCAGCTTCCTCTTTTAACCTATCAGCTTCGGCTTCCGCCTCTCCCCTGATACGAGAGAGTTCACCTTCGGTCTTTGCCTCAATTTCGCTCTGAGCATCCCGAATGATTTCCTCTGCCCGTTTTTCAGCTTCTACTCTGAGCCTCTCCGCCTCAGCTTCGGCTTCCGCCTGGGCCTTCTCTACGATTTCCTGTGCCTGGCGATTCGCCTCTTCATTGAGCCTTTCCGCTTCAGCTTCCGCCAGTTCCTTCAAACGAGAGTATTCCTGCCCTGCTCCTTCGGATTCGCTCAACGCCTTTTCGATTATTTCTTCGGCCTGCCGATTAGCCTCGTCCCTGACTCGCGCTGCTTCAGCTTCAGCTTCCTCTTTGAGTTGAGCGGTTTCTTCTTTGATTTTTGCCTCAGCCTCTTGCTGAGATTGCTCTATAATCTCCTGAGCCTGTTTTTGGGCCTCCTCTTTGAGCTTCTCAACTTCCGCTTCAGCCTCTTTTCTAATTCGAGAAGCCTCCGCCTGGACTTTTTCCACGGCTTCTTTTTGAGCATCTTCAATAATCTCAAGGGCTTGCCGCCCGGCTTCTTCCTTCAACCTTTCAGCCTCAGCTTGTGCCTTTTCGCTAATCTGGGAAGATTCCGCTTGAGCCTTCTCTTCGGCTTCCCTCCGGGCTTTTTCAAGAATCTCCTGAGCCTGATTATTGGCCGCTTCTTTCAGCTTCTCGGCCTCGGTTTCAGCTTCTCCTTTAATCCGACTAGCTTTCTCACCTTCTTGAGCTTCGATCTCCCCTTGAGACTTTTCGATAATCTCGCGGGCCTGCCGTTCAGCTTCTTCTTTCAGTCTATCTGCTTCTATCTCAGCTTCCAGTTGGGCTTTTTCAAGAATCTCCTGAGCCTGATTATTGGCCTCTGTCTTCAGGCTTTCAGCCTCGGCTTCAGCTTCTCCTCTAATTCGCGCAGCTTCCTCATCCGCTTCCTCAGCATCTCTCAAAGCTTTATCAATAATCTCCTGGGCCTGCTGGTTAGCCTTTTCTTTGATATTCTCTACTTCCACTTCAGCTTCAGCCCTGGTCTCAGCACCTTGCTGTGCTTTCTCTACAATTTCTCGGGCCTGCTTTTGAGCTTCCTCCAGCACCTTTTGAGCTTCCGCTTCCGCTTCCTCCCTGATCTTCATGAACTCTTTCTCGATATCCTGTGCCTGCTGGCGCGCTTCTTCCAGCAACCTTCCTGCCTCTGATTCGGTCTCTTTCCTGATCTTGAAGAAATCCTTCCCCTGCTCCAAGTCTTCCGCCAAATCAGAGCCATCTATTTTATCAGGCCCCTTATGCTCACTGGCTCTTCTCGATCCACTGACTTCCAAATCATCTTCATCATCAAAAAGTTCTTCACTCGCTACTATTCCATGGAACGAGCCGGATTCAAATCTTTCATCTGGAGGAGGAACAGGTTTATCTTCAGACTTATCGGAGGATAAATCACCTGCAGAACCAGTAATGTCTCTCAACTCGGAAGGGGCCTCGCTTACAGGGCCAAAAATGTCTCTCAACTCGGAAGGATCCTTTCTTGCACGCCCAAAAATATTCCTCTGCTTAGAGGGATCCTTAGGTGCCTTAGGGTCATGTAAAGACGGCTTTTTTGCGGCAAGGTCATCTGTCTGATCAGACGTACCCTGCACCGTAGTGGACTCCGGCTCAGGGGATTTCTTTGAGCCAAAGCCCTCTGCCAGTTCCGATAGATTTTTATCTGGAATTGCCTCTGGTTTAGATGGTTTCTTCACCTCGAGGTCATCAGAGAGTTCCTTCGCGGAATCCCGTGAAGGAGAGGGCTTTCCTCCTCCTAAATCTTCTGCAAATTCCTCAAAATCGGATTCTCTTCTTTCTTTCTTAGCCATAATACTCTCTCAAACGCCTCGGCCCGACTGGCCAAGGAATAGATGCTCTCCCTGAGTTACTGCTATGCCATAAGCTCCAATTCACACACCTCCAAATACCACTGCCATCCGCAAATAAATGCTTGCTAATTAACCGTTACACTCCATTAAAGTTTAGTCGTTTAGAGTAACACACATCAACTGATTTGTCAATAGCCTGAATTGAATTCGGGACGATTAGTAAAGAGAAAAGGGGATTAACAAATCACCGGATTGCCTGAGCAGATATCGACAAAACACTGGCATTGATGAGTTTACAAATGTTCCTTTTTAATTAACTTTTTGAAAAGACCAGTACCCCATTTTGTCCGCCGAAACCAAAGGCATTCGATATGGCCACATCAATACTCACCTCTCGTGCCTCATTAGGAACTACATCGAGGTCGCATTCGGGGTCTTTACTTTCATAATTGATAGTTGGAGGAAGGATGCCGTGATGTATGGTGAGTACGGTTGCAGCAGCTTCAATAGCCCCCGCAGCCCCCAGAGTGTGTCCGATCATAGATTTGTTTGAGCTTACCGGAATGCCTCTGTCTCCAAAAATCCGGCGTATGGCTATGGTTTCGATTTTGTCATTGACCTTTGTGGATGTCCCATGTGCATTGATGTATCCAACATCCTCCGGATTCAACTTTGCATCTCTGAGAGCTTCCTCAATAGCTGCCGCGGCCCATTTGCCATCCGGGTCAGGAAGCGCGATGTTGTATGCATCGGAAGTCATGCCAAACCCTTTCAGTTCCGCTAAAGGTTCCACCCCCCGATTTCGGGCATGTTCTTCGGTTTCAAGAACCAGCACGCCAGCCCCCTCTCCGATAACAAATCCATCCCGATCCGCGTCGAACGGGCGGCTGGCCTTTTCCGGCTCATCGTTGCGCCGGGAAAGGACGCTCATACATCCATATCCATCGACAACCAGCGGAGTAATAGTAGATTCCGCGCCACCGGCAAAGATAACATCCGCTCTGCCTTCCCTGAGAAGTCCCAATGCCGTACCGATGGCACAGGCACCCGTAGCACAGGCCGCAGAAACCGCTAGATTTGGCCCGTGAATCCCCAGGACAATTGACACATTGCATGACGGCATATTGGGAATGATCCTGGGAATAGACAGGGGATTAACAGAGCCCGGGCCTCTCTGCTGAAACCTGGCATGTTGCTCTTCGATATTGGCATAATCTCCGGCTGCCGACCCGATAACACACCCGATCCTCGCCAGATTCTCTTTTTCGAGATCAAGTCCGGCATCTTTCGCTGCATCAATCGCAGCACATGAAGCAAACTGCGAAACCCTGGCCATTTTGCGGGCCT
>Ga0180431_10001732_pt1 | contig 29939 bp, 30 predicted proteins | sample SS_ome_11_FD_132459 | JGI IMG/M metagenome (GOLD analysis project Ga0180431, IMG submission 132459) | Hypersaline lake sediment archaeal communities from the Salton Sea, California, USA - SS_1_MS_1 metaG | ecosystem: Environmental > Aquatic > Non-marine Saline and Alkaline > Hypersaline >... | reverse complement strand
GGTTGAGCAGTTGGCGGATCGTCTGGTGGGTGGCGGGGGGAGCGGTGGGGGTGTTGGGGGGGGGGGGGGCGGAGACAGGGGGTTTGGGAGCGGGCTTGACGTCGTTGTCGACGGGCGATTGGGATGCTTTGGCCGGGGATGAGCGCCGGGGTTTGGCGGAGGTCTTGGCGGACACCATGTTGGGATTCCTGGGCTTGGTTGATTTTCGCTTCGGGGAAGGGCGCTTCGGGGACGCAGCGTCTCCGGAGGGCTTCCGGATCGCTTTTTTCGCTGACTTTGCAGCGGTTTTTTTGGCGGTCTTACCGGACGGGACTTTCTTTTTCGCCATGGGGCCGGATGGGGCTACGGCTGAGGCCGGCGACAGACTCCCGGAGAGTGCAGGCCGGGGCCTTCAGCTTCGGAAGCGAGCGGGACTGTTCTTGAGGAGTTTCTGGAGGTCAAGGATTTCTTCCTGGAGTTCGCGGAGTTCCGCGGGGCAGAGGTCGGCGCGTGAGAGGGCGGCGAGTTTCGCCTCGACGCGGCGCTGGAGGTTCTGCTGGGACATGAACCCGAGGGTTTCGGCGGCGGCGGCGAGAGGGTCTTCGGGGAGGGGCTCGTCGAGGTGGGGGAGGAGGGCGCCTTGGTCGGCGGGGGGCAGGGCGGCAAGAAAGGCGTTGACCGCGGGGGTGTGGTCGGGGTCGGGCCGTTTCGAGAGGATGTGGCGGAGGAGGTTCTCGCCGGGGCGGCCGCGGATGGCGTCGAGGAGGTTTTCGGTCTGCTCGCAGAGCCAGTCGAGCACCGGGTGGGACTGCAGGGCGAGCTGGCAGAGCAGGAGGACGGGCCGGTCGACGGCGGCAGGCTCGGCGGCGGCGGAGCGTTCGCCGTCATGATCGTAATGATGGCGCGGGCGGCGTTCGGCGTCGTTGACCGCGCCGCGGAATTCGGCGGTTCCGATGCCGAGGCGGACTGCGACGTGGTTGATGACGGCGTCCTTGGCGACCTGGTCGGAGATGACGGCCACGAGTTCGGCGAGGTTGCGACCGGACTCGGCGAGCTGCGCGGGTTGGGAGAAGTCGCGGGAGTGCTGTTCGCGGTCGATTCTGTGGTCGAAGAACTCGGCGGCCTGGTCGAGGAGCCGGCGGAAGGCGTCGGGTCCGGAAGATTTGATGAGGGAGTCGGGGTCCTGGCCGGGCGGGAGGGCGGCGACGCGGACGTTGAGGCCGGCGGCGGCGAGTTCGCGGAAGGCGGCCACGGTGGCCTTTTCTCCTGCGGCGTCGGAGTCGAAGCAGACGATGGCGGTGTTGGTGTAGCGTTTCAGGAGGCGGGCGTGGGCGGCGGTGAAGGCCGTGCCGAGGGAGGCGACAGCGTTCCGGAAGGCGGCCTCATGGCAGGCGATGACGTCGATCTGGCCTTCGCAGAGGAGGGCGAACTTTTCCTTCGCCATGGCGCGACGGGCCTTGTCGAGACCGAAGAAGACGGAGGACTTCCTGAAGAGGACCGTTTCGGGGGAGTTGATGTATTTCCCGGAGCGGGGATCGTCGCGCAACTGGCGGCCGCTGAAGGCGATGATGTCGCCGTAGTCGTTGTGGATGGGAAACATGAGGCGGTCGCGGAAGCGCAGGTAGAGGCCGGATTTCGGGTCGCCTTCCTCGCGGAGGCTGGCGAGGCCGGAGTTCTTCAGTTCGCGGCCGGTGAAACCCTTGGCGCGCGCCCAATCGAAGAAGATCGAGGGTTTGTCGGGCATCCAGCCGACCAGCCAGCGCTCGGCCATATCGAGGTCATATCCGCGGCCTTCGAGGTATTCGCGGGCGTGCCGGGCGCCGGGGTCTTCGCGCAGGAGGCGGTGCATGAAGCGTGCGGCGCGATTATGCAGTTCGAGGAGGCGGGTTCGGCTGCGGCGGGCGCGGTCCGCTTCGGGGTCGAGGGTTTTTTCCTCGACGGGGATGTTGGCGCGGCGGGCGAGTTTGCGTACCGCATCGGGGAAGGGGAGGTTTTCGTATCGCATCACGAAGCCGATGGCGCTGCCGCCCTCGCCGCAGCCGAAGCACTTGTAGCGCTGTCGTGCCGGATTGACGGTGAAGGAGGGGGTCTTTTCGTTGTGGAACGGGCAGAGCGCCTTGAAGACGGCCCCGGCGCGTTTCAGCGGGAAGTACCCGGAGATGACCTCGACGATATCGCAGCCCGCCAGGACCTGCTCGACCGTTTCCTCCGGAATGCGGGGCATCGACCCGGCAACATACCGCGACTTCGGCGCCTTGCCAATCTATCAGTGGCGGGGGGCAAAAAGGGGATGGCGGTCCCGGACGCCGGGAGGGTCGGAAATTGGCGGCGATTTTCTTGGGCTGGGGCGGAAAACCGGCCATATATTCCGGGCATGAAGCACATGGCGGGATTCATCGCGATATGGCTGGTAGTGCTGAGTGCGGCCGGGGCGGGCACGGTGGCCGGGGGAGTTCCGGAACGCCGGCCGCCTGGCAGCTTGGAGGAGAAGCCATTGGTGATCCGGATGGCGCGGAAGGGGGACGACGTGAACCGGATGGCGGCCGAAGACGGGGCCGGCGGGGCCGGGGGCAACGGCGATGCGGGCGAGGGGGAGTTTCCCGGCAAGACGCGGGAGGAACCGTTTACGGGGAAAGTCGTAGTTCTTGAGGTGGGGGAGAGGGACCTTGTGAACAAGCAGAGTTTCAAGTTCTGGCGGCGCATGCTTCGCCGGGCGGAGGACGAGGAGGCGGCGGCGGTGGTTTTCGAGATCGACACCCCGGGGGGGCTGGCGTTCGACACCAAGGAGATCATGACCGAGATCACGCGGCTGAGCATCCCGAGTTTTGCGTTTGTGGAGGAGGACGCGCTGAGCGCCGGGGCGCTGGTTTCGGTGGCCACGGACGCGATTTACATGCGTCCGGGGTCTGTGATCGGCTCGGCCGGCCTGGTCAGCTCGGCGGGAGAGATGGACCCCATGATGCGGCGCAAGCTCGAGGCCCTCTTTGACGCGCACGTGCGGGGGGTGGTGAAGAAGAAGGGTTACAACATCGAGGTGGTGCGGGCCATGATGGTGCCGGTGGAGCGGGACCGCTACTTCGGGGAGGTTCTCGTGAAGGAAAACGACTTGCTGGCCTTGAATGCCGAGGAGGCGGTCGCCATCGTGGACGGAGAGCGGTTGCTGGCCAAGGGGCTGGTTGGCAGCATCGAGGAGTTGCTGGCGCGGGAAGGCCTCGAGGAGTTTGCGGTGGTGCGGGCCGAGCCGACGCCGTTCGAGCATTTTGCGTGGTGGGTGGCTTACCTGTCGCCGCTTTTGATTCTGGTGGGGATCGGGGCGGCCTACGCGGAGATGAAGGCCCCGGGGTTCGGGGTGGGGGGGGTGATTTCTCTGGCGGCGTTCGGGATTTTCTTTTTTGGCAACTACGTGGCGGGGAACCTTGCGGGATACGAGATGGTGGCGGTGTTTGTGTTGGGAGTGGCGCTGATTCTGGTGGAGATTTTCCTGATTCCGGGGACGGGGGTGACGGGGTTCATCGGGGCGGGGTTGATCGTTGCCTCGCTGCTTTTCGGGATGGTGGACCGGATCGAGTGGGCCGACTGGATGGGCGGGGAACTCGAAGGGGGGCTGCTGGAGCTTCTGGCGGGTCCGGCCCTGAATCTCGCGCTGGGCCTGATCGGCGCCCTGATTCTGATGTTGCTCATGATGCGCTATCTTCCGAAAGTGTCTCTTTTCAATCCGCTCATGTTGCAGAAGGAGCTGGCGGGCGGAGCTTCCGTGAGGGGGGCGGAGGAGGTGGTGCCGGAGCGGACGGGGTGGACCGGGGAGGCCGTCACCGACCTGCGGCCGGCGGGAAAGGCAACGTTCCGCGACGAGACTCTGGACGTGGTGACGGACGGCGAGTTCGTTGCGCAGGGCGCCAAGGTGCGGGTGGTCCGGGAGGACGGCATGAAGGTTGTGGTGCAGGAAATACAGGGTTCCTGAAACTCAGGGGCGGGTTGTGAACAACTTCCCGAAAGAAGGATTTTTCCCGCCGGGGGGGGAATAGAATGGTGTATCGGTGCGTCCAAAGAGCGAACAGCGACAGCAACGAGCCATGAGGATTCGCACGAAGGGAGAAAAAGGGGAAAGCAGGGAGCTTCTGCTGAAGGAATACTTTCTGAACGCGTATTTGATCGCGCTTCTCAAGCAGGCCGGCCGGGGAGGCAAGGAGCGGGCCGAGGATTTCGGGAAGGCGGAACCGGCGGCCCGGAACTGAGGCCGTTGGGGGCGCTAAGCCAGCCTTTCCCCGAGGTATGTCCGATAGACATGGTAGAATTGGAGCATCGAGGAGATGTCGATCCATTCCCGGCGGGAGTGGAGCTGGCCGCAGAGGGGCCGTGACATGATGACGGGGATTTGGCGGCGGGTGAGGAAGCGTGCGTCGGAGCCTCCATGTTCGCGTTGTCTGGCGGGAGTGGTTCCGAGGATGCGCCGGCAGGCGTCGAAGAAGGCCGGGTCGGGGTCGAGCATGGAGGGTTCGGCGACGATGATGGCGGAAACGGCGACGCCCGGGGCGAGGACGGAGGTGATGCGGTCGATGTGTTGGGCGGCCGACTGGGGGGCGGGGAAACGGATGTCGAGGGCGGCGCTGGCGTGGTTCGGGATGCGATTGACGGAGCGGTTGGGGGTGGAGATGCGGGTGACGGAACAGGTTTCCTGCCAGTGATGGGGATCGTTCGAGCGGGGCGGGAAGAGTTTTTCGATGCGATGGAGGGAGAGGACGAGCTGTTGGAGGGCGTTGGTCCCGAGCCACGGGCGGGCGGTGTGGCATGATTTTCCGGCGGATTCGAGCTGGAGTTGGAGGATTCCCTTTTCCTCGACGACGATCTGGTCGATGGAGCCGCCGTCGGGGACGATGGCGGTGCGGCAGCGCAAGCCATGGTCGTCGAGGAGGGCGCGGGTGCCGTTCATGCCGCCGCGTTCCTCGTCGGTGGTGATGGCGAGGCCGAGAGAGACCCCGGGTTGGTCGAGGTGGAAGTTGCGGAAGAGTTCGAGGAGAATGGCGACGACGCCCTTCATGTCGCCGGTTCCGGGGCCGTAGATGCGGCCGTCCCGGAGGTCGGAGCGATAGTCCGCGGCATCATGATGGTGGACGACATCGACGTGTCCGAACATGACCACCTCGGGGGCCTCGCATTGGCGGGGGCGCGCCACGAGGGATCGCACGCCGCGGGTTTCGAAGAGGCGGACCTCCACTCCCTCGATCGACTCGAGGTGGTTGCCGACCCATTGGATGGCCCGGTTCAGTTCGTCCGGCCGCTCTTCGGAACTCGGGATGAGGACCAGGTCGCGGGTGTGGGAGACGAGGCGTTCGCGAAGGTGTCCGGTGTCGGGAGGGTTCAAGGGAATCGAGGGCCGGTGAGTTGCGAGCGAGTTTCGAAGAGGGCGTAGAGAGCGGCCCCGATGGCTTGTGAGAGTTCGCCGAGGGCGGCGGGGGTGATGCGGAGGGTGTCGCGCTGCGTGGGCCAGACGAATTCGAGGGCTGTTTTGCGGACCGTTTGGAGGTATCGGTCGCGGAACGAGTCGGAGGTGGCGTCGGGGTCCATCAAGCCGCCGCCTATGACGAACGTGTGGGGATCGACGGCCATGGCGAGGGTTGCCACGAGGGTGCCGAGGGCGCGGGCCTGGAAGTCGAACAATTCGAGGGCGAGGGGGTCGTCCTTTTGCGCGAGGCCGCGGAGGGCGAGGGCGCGCTCTCTCGGGGAGAGGTTGGAGACGGCGAGCTCGTGGGAGGGGTATTGGCGGAGCTTCTCGTCGAGGAGGCGGGGGAGGCCGGCGAGGCTGGTGTAGACCTCGAAGCAGCCCCATGTGCGGCCGCATCCGCATGGGAAGGGCTTGGTGTCGAGGAGGTGCAGCGGGGCGGGGAGGTGACCGATTTCCATGCCGGCGAGGTTGTCGCCGTCGAGCGGGCGGCCGTCGGCGTTGACGTAGGCTCCGCCGAGTCCCGAGCCTGGGGCGAGCAGGACGACGGCGCCCTTGACGCCTTGGGAGCGGACGCGTTCGGCTTCGGCGACTCCGCCGAGGTTGCCGTCGTTGCCGAGGACGAGGGGGATATCGCGGCCGGCGGCCTCGCGGAGCGCTTGGGAGAGGTCGGACTGGACATCCCAGCCGCCGAAGCTCTCGGGGAGGTTGGGGGAGAGGTCGAGGACGCCGTAGCTGCGTCGTGGTCCCGGGACGGCCAAGCCGACGCCGCGGACATTGCTCCATGGGAGGTTGTGGAGGTCGAGGAACTCGCTGATGGCGGACGACCATGTGGTGATGACGCCGTGGGGTCCCTGTTCGGAGTTGGTGGGGCGTTGGAGGAGGTCGAAGGAGACGACGGAGGCGTCGCCCCGGACGGCCGCGATCTTGGAGGTGGTGGCTCCGCCGTCGATGCCGACGAAAAGCGCCTTGTTATCGTTCATTGTCTGCGGGGCGGAAAGCTATTCAGGCGGGGGATGTCTGAACAAGCCTTCAATCAAATCAATGCTTTGGACGGGGCGCCTTGAGATCGGGAATTGGTCACGAATTCGTCAGGTTTTTCGTCGGGTTCGCTATTGAGGATTTCGTAGTCCCAGTCCTTCCAGACGGGATCGAAGTTGGCCATGCGGAGGGCGTTGGCGACGGCGTGCGGCGGGCGGCGATCGTCGATCTCGAACTGTGGGGTGGCGCGACGGCAGAGGGGGGCTTCGGAGGGGTCGAGATCGAGGCGGCGGCCGCGGACGGTGCGATGGAGGTCGTCGGCGCCGGTTCCGGTGTAGCCGCCCGGTTCGGTGTGGGATCCGGCCGAGACATGGGTGACTCCGAGGGGGAACAGGGCATCGCGGAGGCGGGCGGGCTCGCGGGTCGAGAGGACGATTCCGACCTGCGGAAAGGTGACGCGGAAGGCGCAGATGAGCTGCACGAGTTGGCGATCGCTCAAGGCGAGAGCCGGGTCGGGCTTGTGGCGGAAGTTGCCGGCGTGGGGCCGGAGACGGGGGAAGGACACGGTGAACTGGGCCTTCCAGCAGAACTTCAGGAGGTATTCGAGGTGGGCGGCGAGGGCGAGGGCTTCGTCGCGCCAGCCGGCGAGGCCGAAGAGGGCTCCGATGCCGATTCGGCGGAAGCCGCCGGCGTAGGCGCGTTCGGGGCACTCCATTCGCCATGCGAAGTCTTTTTTGGGGCCGGCGGTGTGGAGGCGGGCGTATGTTTCGGGGTGGTAGGTTTCCTGGTAGACGACGAGGCCTTCGGCGCCGCAACGGACGAGGTCGGCGTATTGGGGGTGTTGCATGGGGCCGACCTCGACGCCGAGGGTGGGGATGAAGGGGCGGAGGCGGCGGAGGCATTCCTGGAGGTATCCGCCGGAGACGAATTTCGGGTGTTCGCCGGCCACGAGGAGGAGGTTGCGGAAGCCGAGGGAGTGGAGGTGGGCGGCCTCGGCGGTGACCTGGGCCGGGGTGAGGGTGGATCGCAGGATCGGGTTATCCCGTGAGAATCCGCAGTAGCTGCAATTGTTGACGCATTCGTTGGAGAGGTAGAGGGGCGCGAAGAGGCGCATGGTGCGGCCGAACTGGCGCCGGGAGATGGCGGCGCTCTGCCGCGCCAGCGATTCGAGGCCTTCGGCCGGAAGAGGCCGGAGGAGGGACTCGAAGCGCCGCAGGAGGGGCGACTTCGTGGCGGGGAGGGCCTCGAATTGGCGGGCGAAGCTCACGGCGGAGAGGTCGGGCGGGGAGGGGGGAATGTCAAAAGCGAAAACGGCGCAATCGGGCCGATGGCGCAACTGCGGTCTTGCTTTCAGGGTGAGGGGTTGGTCTGGTGGGGCCACGGAAAGGATGCGATGAGCGAAGGGGAAAGTATCGTCTGCCGTCCGACGAAGTGGTTTCTGTGGCGAGCGGTCGCGATGTTTGCGATGTTCGCCTTTTTTGCGGGGTGGTTTTTCCGCGACTGGCGGAGCGGGTATGCGAGGAAGAACCGGATTTACTACAGCTATGCGGTGTTTGACATGGCCCGGGACACCTTCGGGCGGATGGAGGAGGAAGGTCTGACGGCGGAGAAGTGGAGGTCGTTCGTCGAGGAGCGGACGATGGGCGAGGCGGTGCGGAAGGTGGCGGAAGGCAGGGGGAGAAGGAGCGGGGACGGGCAGGAGGGGGGCGAGGTGGAGATCCCCCCGGGGATCGATCCCGAGGCCCCATGGCCGGAGGTTCTGGCTGACTATGAGACCTATCGGGCGGCCTACGAGGCGGACCGGGGAAAGGCGGCGCCGCCGCTGTGGGTCGAGTATTCCGACGAGCGGCGCTGGGATTCGAAGAAGCCGAAGACGGCGTATTCGAAGGAGAAAGTGCGGAACCAGTTGATTTATGCGAGCGTGAGCGGGGCTCTGGCGCTGGGGGTGGCATTTTTTACACTGCGGGTGATGAGGCGGTCGATGCGGGTCGACGAGGAGGCGTTTTACGCACCGAACGGAAAGCGGATTCCGTTCCCGGCGATTTGGCGGATCGACAAGCGGAAGTGGGAAACCAAAGGGCTGGCGACCCTGTATTACGACGAGGGGGGCGTCCAGAAGAAGGCGAAGGTGGACGGGATGGTATACGGTCAGTTCAAGCCGGAGAACGAGGCGCCGGCGGAACGGCTTTTTCAGCGGATTCTGTCGAGATTTTCGGGTGAATTGGTGGAACTCGAGGGGGAGGCGGAAGGCGAGGGCGAAGAGGAGGCCGTTCCGGATGGGGGGAGAGGTTTGTAGGAGTGCATTTTCGGGGTTGCCAAGGGGTCGCCGGACGGCTAAAGCGACCGTTCAGCAACCTATTGCGACCGATTCATGTCAGAAACCATCGAAGAAAAGATCAGGGACATCATTGTCGAACAGCTTGGGGTCAATGCCGACCAGGTGAAGCGGGAGGCGAAGATGATCGAAGACCTTGGGGCCGATTCTCTCGACGCGGTCGAGCTGGTGATGGCGATCGAGGAGGAATTCGGGATCGAGGTGCCGGACGAGGAGGCGGAGAAACTGACGGCGGTCGGGGACATCATTGATTACGTTGAAAAGGTTTCAGGATAAGGGGGTTAGTCGGGATCAGATTGAGGGTGGGCCTGATGGAGGCCTGCCCTTTTGTTTGTCATGGGGCCCTTGGTGGGCGATGCTGTGGTGAGGAGATGCATTCTCGTGACGACATAAGCTACGCCCTGGAGACGACGAGCATCCTTTATGAGCCGGATCGCCGGATCGACACGTTCGGGACGACGCGCTTCGAGTTTCAGTTGATGAGCGAGCTGATGGACCGGGTGGGACAGGTTCGGGTTCGGGTGGGGGAAGTGGAGGCCAACCGGCCTGCGATCATTCGGCCGGAGGGGTATGAGGAGGTCGATTTCGAGGGGTTCGGGGAGAACGCGCGACGGTTGTATGATTGGATGCGGGATCAGGGGACGGAGCTGGCGCTGTTGCGTTACGGATTTCAGTTTCGGCGGGGGGAGGTGCGCGAGGAATTGGTGCACGAATCGGTGGATGCGGTGCGTCACCGGCTGATCGAGGAGGCGCGGGAAGTAGGGAATCCGATGATGGCGGTGATCGAGGGAGTGGACGACGCGTGGGAGATCAGCGTGTTGCGATTTGCGTTCGAGATGGTGCAGAAGAGCCATGGGATCAATGTCTTTGACTTCAAACGCAAGGGGATGCTTTGAGTGAAGGCCATGATGGCGGTCATCAAGATGCTGGCGGCGCTGGTGATGATGGCGGTGTTGGGGGCGACGGTGTGGCTGGTGAGCGAGCTTCGCAGCGAGGCGGTGGTGCCGCGCCTGGAAGCGGTGGAGGTGACGGGTGAGGGGGCGCCGCTGGTGGACCCGGGGGAATTGGCGTTCGAGCGGGCGGCGGAGTTGCTGGCGATGGCGGAGGTTGAGGAGGCGCGGGAGAAGCTGGAGTTCGTCGTGGGGGTTTATCCCGGCTCGGCGTCGGCGGGGGAGGCGCGGAGGATTCTCGGGGAGCTGAATCTTGACGAGCTGCTTTCGACGGACGTGATGGACGGGAAGCTGGTTCACGAGGTGGAGCGTGGGGACACGTTTCTGGGGATTGCGGCGAGGTATGAGACGACGCTGGACTGCATCATGCATTTGAACAACCTGCAGCGCATGGACCGGCTGTATCCGGGGGACGAGCTGGTGGTGATGCCGCTGAATTTCAATGTGAGGGTCGACGTGGAGCGGAGGCTGTTGAATCTGATGCGCGAGGGGCGATTCCTGAAGGTCTATGAGTTGGCGGATGTGAGGGTTCGGGAGGGGGCGCGGGGGACGGTGCACACGATCGTGGAGCAAAAGATGGGCATGGTGGGTGATGAGATGGTGGCTGTGATGCATGAGGGGTATCGGTCGGCGGAGAAGGTGCTGACGCTTGCGAGGACAGGGCTGCAGATCCGGGAGGTGGCGGACGTGAGTGAAGAGGAGCCGGGGCGTGGGATTTATTTGAGGGGGCCCCAGATGGAGGAATTGGCTCTTTTGTTGCGGGTGGGCAACGAGGTGGAGATCCGCTATGGCGGGAACTGAGAAGGAACGGGACGAATGAAAGCGAGCAGCGGGATGCAGACTCTCGATTTCGAGAAGCCGATCGTGGAGCTTGAGAACGAGCTTGCGAAGATGCGGGAGACGGCTCGGACGCAGGCGATCGATGTGGGGGACGAGATTCGTGCGATGGAAGAGAAGCTTGCCGCGACGCGGAAGCGTATTTACGCTGGTCTCTCAGCGTGGCAGCGGGTGCAGATCGCGAGGCATAACCGAAGGCCGTACATGCTCGATTATCTCGACGAGGCATTTGAGGGGTTTTTCGAGCTGCACGGAGACCGTTCGTTGGGGGACGACCGGGCGATGCCGGGTGGTCTGGCGCGGCTGGAGGGGAGGAAGTGCGTGGTGATAGGCCACCAGAAAGGGCGGGATACGGCGGAGAACCTTGAGCGGAATTTCGGTTCGGCTCACCCGGAAGGGTACCGCAAGGCGCTGCGGTTGATGAAGCTGGCGGAGAAATTCAAGCTGCCGGTGATCTCGCTGATCGACACGCCGGGGGCGTTTCCGGGGATTGGGGCGGAAGAACGGAACATTGCGGAGGCGATTGCGAGGAATCTCAGGGAGATGATGGATCTCAGGACGCCGATCATAGCGGTCGTGTTGGGCGAGGGGGGGTCCGGAGGGGCCTTGGGGATCGGGGTGGCGGACCGGATTCTGATGATGGAGAACGCGTATTATTCGGTGATCAGCCCGGAGGGCTGCGCAGCGATCCTGTGGAAGCATCGGAAGCATGCGCCGGCGGCGGCTGATGCGATGAAGCTGTCGGCGCCTGATCTGAAGGGGCTGGGGCTGATCGATGAAGTGATCGAGGAGCCGGAGGGAGGGGCGCATCATGACCACAAGCTTGCGGCGGCGAGGTTGCGGGAAGCGCTGGTCCGGCATTTGAAGGTGGTTGAGCAACTGCCGGAAGGGGAGTTGTTGGAGGCGCGCTACGAGAAGTTTCGGCGGGCGGGGCAGTGGAGCGAGGGGTAGGCGGGGCTCACACGAAGGCACGAAGAGGGGGGAGAGAAGGGTTGGGGGAGGAGGGGGTCACACGCGAGTGATTTCCTTTGTGTGGCCGAAGAACGTCTCGAAGTTGTTGGCGAGGTGGTGGCGGAGGGAACCGGGCGGGATTTTGAGGAGTTGTGCGAGGCCGGTGGCGATGGCGGGGAGGTTGGCGGGGTGGTTGAGCGGCAGGTCGTGGGCGTCGCGGAGCGGGTGGGGTTGATATTCGGGAGGCGGGAGCATGTCGGGGGCGTCGGTCTCGACGAGCAGGCGGGAGAGCGGGACGTGGCGGAAGGCTCGGCGGGCCTTGGTCTTGCGGGGATCGAGGAAACAACCTGAGAACGAGAACCATGCGCCGAGGGAGACCAATTCGGGGACCAATTCCGCGGAGCCGCCGTAGGAGTGGAGGAGGAATCCGCGTTCGGGCAGGGGGTGTTGGCGGAGGCAGTCGAGGAGGGGGCCCCATGCGCGGAGGCAGTGGATGCTCAAGGGGAGGTTGCGCGCCTGCGCCAGATCGAGTTGGGCGAGGAACACGGTGGTCTGGTCGTCGAGGTCGTGGTTTTTGATCCAGCGATCGAGGCCGCACTCGCCGAGGCCGGCTGCGGGGTGGGTGTCGAGGCAGGCGCGCAGGGTGGCGAGCCAATCAGGAGAACGGGATGGGGCGTTCCATGGGTGGAGTCCGAAGGAGGGCTGGACGAGGGTGGGGAAGCGCCGGGCGAGGTCGGCCGTGAGGGGCCAGTCGGATTCGGAGGTTCCGTTGACGACGCAGCGGGTGATGTTGGAGGATTCCAAAGCGCGGAGGATCTCCCCGAGGTGCGAGGCGAGGCGCGGATTCTGAAGATGGTTGTGAGCGTCGCGGAGGTCGTTCATGGCGGAGGGCGCCCAGCGGCTGGTGGAGCGTTTTGAAAAACCACGGATCACACGGATTGCGGGACCTGGTAAGCATACGAGAATCGGTGAAGCCGATGGCAAACAAAGAGCCACGGCAGGGAACGGCAATGGTGCATCTGTATGGCGGAGATCAATGGCGGGGGGCGGCGCGGGCTTCTTCCATGAGGCGGGCGGCGGTCTGGTCGAGGGTGGGGGGGGAGGCGTCGGGAAGGGAGAGGGTGCGGGACGGGTGGGGATAAACGGACTTGCCGGCGCCCGGTTTGCGGTAGGCCGGATCGTAGTGTTGCTCGAGGATGGAGCGGACGAAGGAAGGCCAGTCGCGGCGGGAAATCTGTTCCTGCCATGCGTCGACGGAGGCGTGTCCCCGGAGGGGGCGGAGCTGGTCGAGCAACTCGGCGAGGCGTGCGGGTTGGGCGGGGAAGTGGGGGTAGTCCTCGAGGAGGACGCGGACGCGCTCCGCGAGGGGGAGGACCAGCTCGGTGACGACGCCCTGGTGGAGCCGTTGCCAGAGGGCGGGCGGGACGGAGAGGCGGCCGATCCGGTTGGATTCGGCCTCGATGAAGACCGGGGAGGCGGGGTCGAAAGGAGCAACTGTCTGGTAGATGAGGGACTCGAACCGTTTCTGGGAGGGTTGTTTGCCGGCCTGCCCGAGGAGCGAGCCGCGGTGGGCGGCGAGTGCTTCGAGGTCGAGAACCTGGGCGCCGGCGGCATGGAGGGCGGCGAGGAGGCGGGTCTTGCCGGCCCCGGTGAGGCCGGCGAGGATTTCGAACCGGAAGCCCGGGCGGGAGAAGAGGCGGTCGAGTTCGGCGATCATGAACCGCCGCCACGATTTGTATCCGCCGTGGAGGATGCGTGCGCGCCATCCGACGGAACGCAGAATGAAAGCGAAAGCCCGGGAGCGCATGCCGCCGCGCCAGCAATAGACAAGGGGTTGCCAACGGCGGGGGCGGGTGGCGAGGTCCCCGGCGAGGTGGGCGGCGGTGGCGGCGCTGATGCAGGCGGCGCCGGCGCGCCGGGCCGCGAAGGGGTCCTCGCGGAAGAGGGCGCCGATTTCGGAGCGCTGCCGGTCGTCGAGCACGGGAAGGTTGAGTGCCTCCGGGAGGTGGTCTTCCTCGAACTCGGAAGGGGAACGGACATCGATCACCGCGTCGAACTCGGAGAGATCGAGGGGCGGGGAGACGGACTCGATGTGATCGAGGGCCAAGTAATCAGGGGGCGGCCGATTCGACTTCGGCGACGAGGCTGATTTCGACAGCGGCGTTGAGCGGGAGGGAAGCGACGCCGAGGGCGATGCGGGCGTGTTTTCCCCGATCGCCGAAGATGTCGAGGAGGAGTTCGGAGGCTCCGTTGATGACGCTGGGGTGGTCGTGGAAATCGGGTTCGGCGTTGACGAATCCCTGGAGGGAGACGATGCGGGTGACGGCGTCGAGGGAGCCCAATTCGGCGCGGATGACGGCGAGCCGGTTGAGGATGACGAGGCGCGAGGCCTTGCGGGCCTCATCGACGGAAAGGGCGGTGGGCACCTTGCCGGTGTAGCGTGTGCCGTTTTCGAAGGGCAGTCCGCCGGACAAGTGGAGAAGGTTGCCGGAGCGGACACAATTGACGTAGGCCGCCACGGGAGAGGGGACCTCGGGAAGGACGATGCCGCGGCGGTTGAGTTGTTGCTCGGCACTCATGGCGGGATTGTTCAGGATCCTTGACGGGAGCCGAAGTTGCCGGTGATGAGCCGCAGGTATCGTTTGCCCCTTGCGGTGAGGGAGGCGCGGCGGCCGCTGCCCGTGAGATACGATTTCGTAAAGTATTCGTGACGGGAGCGGGTGGTCCGGACGAAGGTGACGAGAGGTTTGCCGACCTGGCGGTGGCTGGGAGCAATGGCGAGAGGCAGGCCGGAGGCGCTGAAGGCGATTTCCCACGAGGGACTGGGGCGGGCGTGGTCGCCGCGGCAGAGCCATGGGTACCGGACGGCGAGTTCGAGGGGACCTTGGCGGGGGGTGGTCACTTTGTAATAGGTGGGGGTGCGTTTCAGGAAAGCCGGGATGGCAAGGCCCGGGTCGGAGCGGGATGCGAGGAAGAGCCCGGCGATGTCGAGGCCGGCGAGGTTCATGCCGTTGTGGATGCCATGGTAATTTTTCGAGCCGAAGAACTGGTCGTGCCATTCCTTGAAGCGGAGGGAGAGGAGGATGGAGCATTCGAGGTGGAGATGGGCGCGCTCGCGGTTGAGGCCGGAGCCGGTGTAGCCCATTTTTCCGAGTTTGTATCCGGCGGGGAGGCGCTGACCGGTGGTGACCGCGGCTTCGGCGAGGTGGGCGTAAAGGCTGAAGAAGGGGCCGTCTCCCCAGTCGTGTTCGAGCACGGCGTAGATGCCGTAATTGCTGCGTCCGGCGGACGGGTTGACATAAGCGACGGTTCCCGGGGCGATGGCGCGCACGGAGTCGAGCGGGCGGTTGGCGGAGTCGCGTCTGACGGGGCGGATGTCGATGCCCTCGTGGAAGCGGGTTCCGATGATTCCCTCCGGGGTTCGCTTCATGTTGCGGACGAAGCCGTATTGTCCGGCCTGCCACGGACGGCTGGATTCACCTTCGAAGTTGCGGTAGGTGAACATGTAGAATTCTTTTGGCTTGTCGCTGAAGAGGGCGCTGTTGTCGGTGGGGAGTTCGAGGCGGAGCGTTTGGGCGCCGAGGCTGGCGGCGAGGCCGAGGGAGGCGGAGAACATCAACGGGAACAGGGCCGGCTGTGGGAGGGTCACGGTCGTTACTTGGCTTTTTGGCGTTTCTTCCATGTTTCGGGGTCTTCTCCGATGCGGGGGAGCATGGCATCAGCGAGGCGGATTTCGGGGAGGGTGATCCATTTCCACACGACGAGGAGGCCGTCGTTGACGGAGCGATCGATCAAGACGGCGTCGCGGACCTGGCCGTTGACGACGGCGAGGAGGAGCTTGCCTTGATTGGCGGCGCTGATGCTGGCGAGGCGGCGGGCGGCGACTTTGTCGAGCTGGAAGACGACGCCATAGGTTTGGCCGTCGTCGGCCGGGAAGGGGGCGAAGGCCTCGATGTCGGGGGTCGCGATTTCCGGGGCGCGGCGGTAGACGATCATTTCGCCGGCGGTGGACTGGGTGAAAGTGCGTTGTTCGCTGGGGTCTGGGGTGGTCTGGAGGTGGAACGAGACCGTCATGGCGGGCTCGTCCTTCTTGCCGCCGGCGGGGAGGGCGGCGGGGAACAGGGCGAAGGCGCAGGCGGCGGCGAGCAGGCGGGGCGTCCCGGTCATGGGAGCACGGACTGGACGAGGTTCTCGGGGCGGGTGTTTACATTTTTCCGCCGGTTCCGGGGAGGAAGCGGTAGTAGACTTCGAGCATGAGGGTGCAGAAGGCGGTGCGGAGATGGGCGCCCTTGGCGTGGTGCTCGTTTTTCGGGGCCTTCCATGAACCGTCGGGGTTCTGGTTCTTGAGGACCTCGTCGCGGAAGAGAGCGTTGTATTTTTTCCAGTGGGCGCCGCCATGGTTGATCATGGACTGGGAGGCGTAGTAGTGGCCGTAGAGGTCGGTGGCGGGATCGTTCCAGTTGCACCTGATGCCCTTGATGACGACGTCGTTGGCCTTGCGGGCGACGCTGCTGCTGGATCTCTCCCACATTTGGAAGCAGAGGGCGCCGATGGCGGAGAGGGTGCTGCCGTCGCCCTTCTGCGAGGGTCCGGTGTATCCGATGGCGCCGCTGGGGGCCTGGTTGCGTTCGAGGGCCTCGAGTCCGTCGCGGACGCATTTTCTCATGTTGCGGAACTCGATGCCGGTGTGGTTGCAGGCCTTGAGGGCCTGGAGGCACCATCCCATGACGGAGGTGTCGTTGCGGTTTTTTTCCTCGAACCTGTAGGTCCAGCCTCCGGCGGGGTTTTGGCCGTTGATGATCATCTGTCCGGCGTTCTGGACGGCTTGGCGGAGGTTGGGGAGGTTGATGTTGAGCTGTTTGCAGAAGGTGTATGCTTCGGCGAGGGCATAGGTGGCGATGGCGTGCTCGTAGACCCAGGCGTTGCTTTTGAAGTCGCTGCCCAACCTTCCCTTGTTCTTCATGTTGACGTCGACGAGGAAGACGATGGCGTTCTGGACGGTTTCGCCGTATTTTTCGGAGAGGGGGGTTTCGCAATGGCCGAGGTATGCGAGGAGGGCGATGCCGGTCATGCCGACGCGGTGGCCTCCGCCCCATGAGCCGTCCTTTTTCTGGGTGGATTGGAACCAGTCGAGGGCCTTGATGACGGCGTCTTCGCATTCCTTGGTTCCTCCGTTCCTGGTGAGGCGGTCGAGGCGGTCGCCCTTCGAGCAGCGTTTGCGCATGGTGGCGGGGATTCCGCCGAATCCGCCGGAGCCTTCGCCGCTGCCCCAGCCCTCGCCGAAGTCGTCGCCGCTTCCGAACTCGGTGGACGGGTTGGGGGTGTCCATTTCGGGGACGGGGATGGCGGTGGGGGAGGGGACGCTGGAGGCGATGACCTTCGCCATGGAGGAGGACGGGGCGGAGGGTTGCTGCTGCACCTTGGTGCTGACGCGCCTCTCTTCGAGTTGTTCCTCGTCCTCGACGCCGGCGTTGTAGGTGACAATGGAGGGCGTGGAGAGATCGATGGCGGGGAGCAGGATGAAGAAGAGGATCAGGAGCACGAGGGTGACGGCGAGCAGCGAGACGAAGACGCTCGAGAGCATCGAGGCTCGTTTCTGGGCCTCGAGACGGGCTTCGGCTTCGGGGCTGAGATGGGCGTGCAGGCTCATGGCAGGCGAATATCCGGGGCTCTTTGGAGGAAATCAGTAGAAGTTAAAAGACGGTCAACGGCGTCGCAAATGGAAACGATCGACCACGAGGTAAAATTTGGCCAAACATGAATCATGTTTTCATGAACACTATCGAGGGGGTCGGATGTTGGGGGGGGTGGTGGAGGGGTGGCGATAAAGCGATTGCGGGGCGGGGAGGCATTTGCGAGGAACGGGCATGAAGATCCGGACGGGGGTGGCGGGAGCGGGGGCGATGGGACGCCATCATGCGCGGGTGTACCGCGAGCTCGAGGGGGTTGAGCTGGTGATGGTTTACGACTTGGAGGCGGAGCGGGCGGAGGAATTGGCGGGGGAGTATGGGGTGGTGGCGGCGGAGCGGCTGGACGAGTTGGCGGGGAGCTGCGACGCGGTGAGCGTGGCGGTTCCCACCGCGGCTCATCTCGAAGTAGGGCGGGAGCTGCTCGGGCGGGGGGTGAACGTATTGGTGGAAAAGCCGATCGCAGCGAACGAGGAGGAAGCGCGGGAATTGCTGGAGTGCGCGGCGGCGGCGGGGCGGGTTCTGCAAATCGGGCACGTGGAACGGTTCAATCCGGTCTTGCGGCGGCTCGAGGAGGCGCTGACGCATCCGCGGTTCATCGAGGCGCACCGGTTGTCGCCGTTTCCGAACCGGAGCATGGACATCGGGGTGGTGCTGGATCTGATGATTCACGATCTGGACGTGATTTTGCATCTGGTTCGGGCGCCGGTGGCGACGATTGACGCGGTGGGGGTGCCGGTGTTGACGGCTCTCGAAGACATCGCGAACGCGCGGATTCGATTTGAGAACGGGTGCGTGGCGAACGTGACGGCGAGCCGGGTGAGCCCGGAGCGGATGCGGAAGATCCGGGTTTTCCAGGAAGACTGCTATCTGTCGCTGGACTACCGGGGGCAGAAGGGGGACATCTATCGCAGGGAGGGAGACGAGATCCGGCGGGAGCCGGTGCAGATCGAGCAGGGAGAGCCGCTGCGGCTGGAACTGCAGGCGTTCGTGGAGGCGGTGCGCGAACAGAAGGAGCCGAGCGTCACCGGGCAGCAGGGGGCGGCGGCTCTGGAAGTCGCCCTCGACATCACGCGGAAGATTCGAAGGGGAGGAATCGGTTGAGGGATTGAACCGGAGGGCGCCGGCCATCACGGGATGCCGCCGGGCGGGGTGGTGAGGGTGGCGATGAGGCGGGATCGGTCGTCGGGGGAGAAGCGGAGTTCGTCGAGGCGGGGGAGGAGGCGCTGGAGGTGTTCTTCGAGGGGGGCGAACTCGCGGCTGGCGCCGTGATGGGCGTTGAGGAAGGCGAGCAGTTGGGCTCCCCGTTGGAAGAGATCGCGGGCGCTGTCGAGGTCGCCGTCGAGGCGCCGGACATCGGCGGCCTCGCAGAGCCAAACGCCGCAGCCGACGAGTTGGGGCAGTTTGGCGGTGCCGGGATGATAGAAGAGGGAGACAAGTTTCTGGGCGGGGGAGGCGAGGAGGGTATCGAGCGGGAGGCCGGTGACGGTTTCGCTGTTTTCTTCGAGGAAGGCATGGAGGCTTCCGGCCTCGTCTTCGGTCTTGAGGCCGACGGCGCGGAGATAGAACTGGATCATGCGCTCGATTTCGCGAAGGATGTAGTCTTGGTGGAGCATGGGGGGATGATAGCGACGAATGGCGGATTGAGGAGCGAGGAATGACGGGCGGCGAACGAATCGGGGAGCGGCAAGCGGAATTCCAATTCCTCATTGCGCTTGGATCGGGTGTTCATTAGAAGCGCGCGCGCGATGTCTATTGATCCCCTGTTGCAACTCTTGCGGCGAAGCGGCCGGTTTTCGGAGGCGGAGCTGGCGGAGCGTTTGTCGCTGGCGGAGGAGGAGGTGCGGGCCCGGATTGCGAAGTGGGAGGAGGAGGGGACGATTCTCGGGTACCAGGCGGTGGTGGATCCCTCCCGGATGGAGGACTCGGATGTGACGGGGTTCATCGAGGTGCGTCTGGCGCCGGAGCGGGGAGGCGGGTTCGATCGACTGGCGGCGCGGATCGCGAAGTTCGATCAAGTGGTGAGCTGCTACCTGATGAGCGGCGGGTATGATCTGCTCCTTGTGGTGGAGGGGAAGGACCTGATGGAGGTGGCGACCTTCGTGACGGAGAAGCTGAGCACGATGGAAGGGATCCTCTCGACCGCGACGCATTTTCGCCTCAAGACCTACAAGGAGAACGGATTTGTCTTCGGGGCCGACGAGGATCCGGAGCGCCTTCCGGTGACGCCGTAGGGTTCCTTGATATTCGAAGTGGCGATGGATTATGAGTCGAAGATTGCGCGGCAGGTGGCAGCGGTGCCGCGTTCGGGGATCAGGGATTTCTTCGAACTGGTGTTGGGCCGGGAGGACGTGATTTCGCTGGGGGTCGGGGAGCCGGACTTCAGTGCGCCGTGGCACATCCGGGAGGCCGCGATCTACTCGCTCGAGCGGGGGCACACCAGCTACACGTCGAATCTCGGGTTGCTGGCGCTGCGTCGCAGCATTGCAAGGTATGTGATGGATTTCTTCGGGGTCGGGTATGATCCGCGGGGGGAGATCCTTGTGACGGTGGGTGTTTCGGAGGCCCTTGATCTGGGATTGCGGGCGCTGGTGAACCCGGGGGACGAAGTGCTGTATCATGAGCCGTGTTATGTGAGCTACCTGCCGGGAGCGGTGATGGCGCACGGGGCGCCGGTGGCGGTGGCGACGCGGAAACGGGACGGCTTCGCGCTGAAGCCGGAGGCGCTGGCGGCGGCGATCACTCCGAAATCGCGGGTTCTGATACTGAATTTCCCGACCAATCCGACCGGGGCGGTGACGGAGCGGGGGGACCTTGAAGGGATTGCGAAGCTGGCGGTGGCGCACGATCTGGTGGTGATCACGGACGAGATTTACAGCGAGCTGTGCTACGAAGGGAGGGGGTCGCTTTCGATTGCGGCGCTGCCGGGGATGTGGGAACGCACGGTCCTGCTGCACGGATTCTCGAAAGCGTTTGCGATGACGGGATTTCGTCTTGGGTATGCGTGTGCGCCGGCCCCCCTGACGGAAGCGATGATGAAGATCCATCAGTATTCGATGCTTTGCGCGCCGATCACGAGTCAGGCGGCGGCGCAGGAGGCTCTCGATCACGGCGCGGAGTGTGTGGAACGGATGAAGCAGAGCTACCGGCAGCGGCGGGACTTCGTGGTGCGGCGGTTCAACGAGATGGGGGTCGATTGTCACCTGCCGGGCGGGGCGTTTTACGTTTTCCCGGACGTGCGGCGTTTCGGGATGTCGAGCCGGGAATTCGCGACGCGGTTGCTGGAAGAGGAGCAGGTGGCGGCGGTCCCGGGGGACGCTTTCGGGCCGAGCGGGGAAGGGTTCCTGCGGTGCTGCTACGCGACCGCGTTCGAGCGGCTGCGGGTTGCCATGGAGCGGATCGAACGGTTCGTCGGAAGGCTGGGATGATGGGGCGTGGGGTTCGTCACAGTCGAGGCAGGGCGATGATGAAGAAATGAAGGCGGGTGATAAGAGCGGGGGGGCGTTGAGGCGGGTTCGCGGCGACCGCACGCTGGCTCATCTGGCGCCCTTGGCGGTCTTCATGGTGGCGGGGGCGGGCTTGTCGCTCGTGACGGACTTGACGCCGGGGTTCTTCCGGGATCATGAGTATCTTCCGTGGTGGCGGCGGCATCCGGAGCATTGGATCTACCCGTTGCAGACGGTTTTGGGGGGATTCTGTCTCGTGTTCTGGTGGCGGCGGTATGAGTTGAGGTGGTCGACGGGGAAGGTGCTGTTCGGGGCGGCGATGGGGGTGGTGGGGATCTCGATCTGGTTGTTGCCGACCCAGCTTCACGACTGGCTGGAGGTGAGCGGGGCGCCGGAGGGGTGGCAGCGATGGCTGGGGGTTCTGCCCCGGCGGGACGGGTTTGACCCGTTTGTATTCGAGGATCCGGCGGCCCGGTGGGCGGCGGTGGTGCTGCGGTTTCTGCGGGCGGTGGTGGTGGCGGCGTTGGCCGAGGAACTGGTGTGGCGGGCCTTCTTGATGCGGTTCGTGCTGAAACCCGACGGGGACTTCTGGGCGGTGCCGTTTGGCACGCCTTCATGGAAGAGTTACCTGATCGTCACGGGATTGGTGGTTCTGGCGCACTCGGCGCCCGACCGGCCGGCGGCCTTTGTGTGGGGTTCGCTGGTTTACCTTGTGGCGGTTTGGACGAGAAGTCTTCTGGCCTGTGTGGCGATGCACGGGGTGGCCAACCTGCTGATGGGGTGGTATGCGCTTGCATTCGGGAAATACGGGTTATGGTAAGGCGCGGCAGATGACGGGCGTTGTGCGTTGCATGTGTCAGGCTTCCGGCGCCGGCCGGCAGATGGAGTTTATTGATCGGGGGGCGAGATGAGAATCGGACTGGCGCAGATCAACACGACGGTGGGTGATTTTGCCGGCAACGCGGGGCGCATTCTGGAGGCGTATCGGGAGGCGGTGGGCCTTGGGGCGGAACTGGTGTTGACGCCGGAGATGTCGCTGGCCGGGTATCCGCCGTTGGATCTGGTGTTCAAGTCGGCGTTTGTGCCGCGGTGTCTCGAGGCTCTGGAGGGTCTTTCGGCGGAGGTGGGGGAAGTGCCGTTGTTGGCGGGATATGTCGACCACAACGAAGGGGACGGTCCGGGCAAGCCGTTTCGGAACGCGGCGGCGTTCGTGGTGAACGGGGAGGTTGCGGCGAAGGTCTTCAAGACGTTGCTGCCGACCTATGATGTGTTTGATGAACGGAGGTATTTCGAGCCATGGGAGCATTGCGAAGTGGTGACGTGGGGAGGGCGGAAACTGGGGATAACGATTTGTGAAGATATCTGGACCGAGGAGTATCTTTATCGTCCGCTCTACAAGCGGGACCCGGTTCGGGAGCTGCGTGCGGGAGGGGCGGAGATACTGTTGAACCTGAGCGCCTCGCCGTATCATTCGGGGCGGCCGGCGGAACGGCGCCGTCTGCTTTGCGGGGTGGCGCGGGAGGCGGGGATTCCGCTTGTGCTCTGCAATGCCGTCGGCGGCAACGACCAACTGGTATTCGACGGGCATTCGTTGGGGGCGGGGGCGGACGGGGTTCCGCGGCGGCAGTTGGCGGGGTTTCGGGAGGAGGTGGCGGTGGTGGAGCCGTTCGCGGGCGTCGCGGTTCAGGCCGAGGATCCCCCGGAGGAGGAGCAGCTTTTCGGAGCGCTGGTGCTGGGACTGCGGGACTATGCCGGGAAATGCGGTTTCGAGAAGGCCTGCGTGGGTTTGAGCGGGGGGATTGACTCCGCGCTGACGGCGACGTTGGCGGCGGAGGCGCTTGGGGCGCGGAACGTGCACACCCTGACGATGCCGGGTCCGTATTCTTCGGCGGGCAGCGTGGACGACTCCCTTACGCTGGCGGAAGCGCTGGGGATGCGGTGCGACGTGGCGCCGATCGAGACGGTTTTCGAGGAGGTGAAGGCGGGATTGAGGCCGGTATTCGGCGCCGCGCCGGAGGATGTCACCGAGGAGAACATGCAGGCCCGCATCCGGGGCCTGTTTCTCATGTCCCTCTCGAACAAGTTCAACTACCTGTTGCTTTCGACGGGCAACAAGAGCGAACTGGCGGTGGGCTACTGCACGATCTACGGCGACATGTGCGGCGGGCTGGCCCTGATCAGCGACTTGCCGAAGTCGAACGTCTACGCCGTGGCGCGCTGGATCAACCGCGACCGGGAGATCATTCCATGGCGGACGATCGAAAAGGCTCCCAGCGCGGAGCTGCGGCCGGATCAGGAGGATCAGGACACCCTTCCGCCGTATGAAGTGCTGGACGCGGTGCTTGAGCTGTATGTCGAGCAGCAGCTCTCGGGGGACGACATCATCGAGACGCACGGGTTTGACGAGGGTCTGGTGCGCTGGGTGCAGCGGCAGGTGGACCGCAATGAATGGAAACGGTATCAGGCGGCGCCCTGCATCCGGGTCACTTCCAAAGCATTTGGGATTGGAAGGCGCTATCCGATAGTCCAAAGATTCGGGGGGTGAGCACGGTACGGCTGCAGGAAGAGCTGAGCTACGAAGACGCGGTTCGGACCCTTGGTTTTGAGCCCGGGGCGGCGGTTTCGGCGCACCTGCCGGCGTTTCGGCAGGTGGAAGCCCGGCTCTGCGAGTTGATCGACGCCACTCCGGACGAGGATCGCAAGGCGCGCTTTCGGGAGGAGCTGGCTCGTCTGAACGAGGCGCTGCGGGTGGTCGAGGAGAGCCGGGACCGGGAGGGGCCGGGGCGCAGGCGGGGAGGAACGGCGCGGTTCCTGCTGTCGCTGGCGGTGGTGGGGGGGGTGGTCTGGGCGGCGCATTGGGCCAACCAGCGGGTTCTGGAAGAGAAGGTGCTGCACGTTGAACGGCAGATCGAGTCCCTGGCGGTGGACGGCCGGATTGCGATGGAAATGCGCCGTTGGGCGGAAGCGGAGAAGGTTTACCGCCGGATGCTGGATCTCGATCCGGGTTCGCGGCGGGGGCGGGAGGGGCTGCGCAGCATTCTCGAGGGGCGGGAAGTCGAGCGCCGGCAGCAGATCGGGTTTCTGGTGGGGACGGTGCAGGCGGCGATCGAGCAGCGCGACTGGGAGGCGGCGGAATCCACCGTGAAGGAGTTGCGGGACCTTGAGCCGGATCATCCGCAGGTGAAGGAATTCCTGGTGCGGATCGAGGACGGGCGGAGGCGCGACCAGATCACGGTCCTGTTCGAGAACGCGGAGGAAGCGTTGCGGGAGGAGCGATGGGACGAGTTGGTGCGCCGGACCGCGGAACTGGAGAGTCTCGCCCCGGACCATGGTGATCTGCCCCGGTTGAAGGGGTTGGCAGCACAGGGGATGCGCCTGATGGAAGAGCGCCGGGAGAAAGCGCGGCAGCTCTATCTTGTGGCGCTGCGGGCGGACCATGGGGCGTATTCACAGGAAGCGATGGATGCCTTGCGGGAAGCGATCCGGCTCGCGCCGCAACCGGAGTATCAGGCGCTTTATGAGAGGCTGTCGAGTTACGTCCGGACGCTTGAGGTTCCGGGAGAGTTTGCGACCATCGGGGAGGCGCTGGCGGCGGCGCGTCCGAAGGACAAGGTGCGGGTGGCGGAAGGGGTCTACAAGGAGAGCCTGCGTTTTCCGGTGAATGTCGATATCGAAGGGTCCGGGGAGGAAGAAACGATCATCGAGTGCGACGCCCGGGAGGCCAGTGTGCTGGTGGTGGACGCGGAATCCTCCGGGAGCCGGGTGGCGCGGTTCACGCTGCGGCAGACGGGGATCGATCTGACGGATGAACGTTATCCGGTGGTGGCGGTGGACGGGGGGGAGCTTCGTCTTGAGGACTGCGTGGTGGAAGAGGGGTCGGGTCACGGGATTGCGGTGGTGAACGGGGGTGTCGGGGAGTTGCGGAGCGTGCGGGTCCGGGAGTGCGGCTGGGACGGGCTTTCGGTTTACGGGAGTGGCAGCCGGGCGGTCGTGACGGAGTGCCGGTTTGACGACAATTTGCACCATGGGATGGATGCGTGGGACGGGGGGTCGCTCCGGGCGGTGAAGTCGAGGTGTTCGGGCAACGGGTTGACGGGGGCGGTTCTGATGTCGCCGGGCGTGGAGTCGGCGCTGACGCAGTGCACGCTGGACCGGAACCGGGAGGTCGGGGTCCTTGTTTCGGGCGGGGGTTCGGCGGAGTTGGTGAGCAATCGTTCCTGCGAGAATCTGCTGGGGGGATTCCTGATCGAGGGGGAGGGGACCGAGGCGGCCTTGTTCGGCAACATCGCGGAGAACAACCAGAAGGCCGGGATCGTCGTCGACAGGCAATCGACGCTCCGGCGCTTTGAAAAGAACGTCTCGGAGGGAAACTCGGGAGAACAGGTGCAGCTCGAGGCCGATTTGCCGGACCCGTTGATCACGCCCCCCCCCTCGCTGCCGCCGCCTCCGAAGGCGCAGCGTGTCGAACGGCCATGAAGACCATTCTGCTGGGTCTTGTTGCGGTTCTCGTCGTTTGGGGGGTTTCGTGTTCCCGGCGTCCCGGGGGTGAGGGTGCGCCGGCCGGGGCGGCGTCGGGCGAGACCGATCTGCGGGCGGCGTATCGGGAGAAGCTGCGCGAGGTGCAGGCGCTGAACGAAGAGATGACGCGCGCCAACGAGCGGGGCGACTTCGCGTCGGTCAATGCCGTGGCAAGGGAAGCCCTTGTGGTGGTCGAGGAGGCGCGCGGCATCGCGCGCCGTTTCGAGAGCCCGCAAACGCGGGCCGTCCTCCTCGCGGACCTCGGCAAGATCACCGGCGAACTCGAGTATTTCGTCCGCGTGACGGGGGGGTGAGGAACAGCAGGGCTCACACGACCGGCAAGCCGGCGAGGGCCATGGCGAGTTCGGCCTCGTCGTAGTGGAGGTCCTTGAGTTTGCCGGCGAAGTAGTCGGTGTAGGCCTGCATGTCGAAGTGGCCGTGGCCGCAGAGGTTGAAGAGGATCGTCTTGGACTCGCCGGCCTGGCGGCATTTTTCGGCCTCGTGGATGGCGCCCCGCACGGCGTGGTTGGCTTCGGGGGCGGGGATGATGCCCTCCGCCTTGGCGAACTGGATGCCGGCCGCGAAGCATTCGAGTTGCTCGTAGGCGCGGGGTTTGATGAAGCCGAGGGCGGCGAGGTGGCTGATCTGGGGGGCCATGCCATGGTAGCGCAGGCCGCCGGCATGGAAGCCCGGCGGCACGAAGGTCGAGCCGAGGGTGTGCATCTTGACCAGCGGGGTGAGGTGGGCGGTGTCGCCGAAGTCGTAGGCGTGCCTGCCGCGGGTGAGGGTCGGACAAGCCGCCGGTTCGACCGCCACGAACTCCATCTTGCGGCCGCCGCGGAATTGCGCGCCGAGGAAAGGGAAGGCGATCCCGGCGAAGTTGCTGCCGCCGCCGGTGCAGCCGACGATGATGTCGGGGGCGTCTCCGGCCAGTTCGAATTGTTTCATGCACTCGACACCGACGACGGTCTGATGCAGGAGGACGTGGTTGAGGACGCTTCCGAGGGCGTATTTGGTGTCGTTGTTTTGCGCGGCGACCTCGACGGCCTCGCTGATGGCGATGCCGAGGCTGCCGGTGCTGTCGGGGTGTTCGGCGAGGATGGCGCGGCCGGCCTCGGTGGTGTCGGAGGGGCTGGCGATGCAGGAGGCGCCGAAGCTTTCCATGAAGGCCTTGCGGTAGGGCTTCTGCTGGAAACTGACCTTGACCATGAAGACCTCGATGGCGATGTCGAAGAAAACCCCGGCGAGGGCGAGGGCCGACCCCCACTGGCCGGCTCCGGTTTCCGTAGTAATGCGCCGGACGCCCTGTTCCTTGTTGTAGAACGCCTGGGCGATGGCGGTGTTGGGCTTGTGGCTGCCGGCCGGGCTGACTCCTTCATACTTGTAGTAGATTCTGGCCGGGGTATCGAGGGCCTTCTCGAGGCGCCGGGCGCGGAAGAGGGGGGAAGGCCGCCATTGGCGGTAGACCTCGCGGACCGGTTCGGGGATCTCGATTTCGCGTTCGGTGCTCATCTCCTGGGCGATGACGGCATCGGGGAACAAGACCGCCAGTTCGTCCGGCCCGATGGGTTCCTTCGTGCCGGGGTGGAGGACCGGCGGCAGCGGCTCGGGCAGGTCGGCGTTGATGTTGTACCACGACTTGGGAAGATCGGATTCGGCGAGTTGATACTTGATGGTTTCGTTCATGATATGATCGGGGGATGACCTGCGAAGCGGCCCCGGTATAGACAGGTTTTCGCCGGATGGCACGGCATAATCTGCCGCAAACTGCCCGTTTCTTCCCGGGGGGTTTTCGGCGCTGAAAAGGGCGGGATTGCCGGGCATGGTCCGGCAGGGGCGGGGCGCGGCCCGGTTGACGATCCCGGCGGCGATTGCGGGGGACGACCGGGAGGCTTTCTCACCGCAATCCGTAGTCGTCGCGGTCGTCGTTTGCCGAATCGGCAACTCGCAGAGCGTGACACATTTGTGGCGACTTCTGAATTTCAGGGACTCTGGCCGGGCGCGGACCGTGAGAGGGCCGTGGAGAGGAGAGACCGCGGGTGCTTGACGGTCGTGGTGGGGACGGCAGGTTCGGGGGTGTGGCGGGACCGCGTCGAGTGCCTTGCGGGGTGGTGTTGCTCTGGGTGGGGCTTCTGAACGCCTGCGCGCCCGGGGCGCATGACGCGTTGAAGAGACGTGCGGAGGCGGGGCTTCTGGCGAGGGAGATTTGCGGGAAGTTTCCCGCGGTTGCGGAGCGGGAGGCCCGGGTCTTTGCGGAGGAGGCGGTGGAGACTGCCGCGGCGAAGCGGGAGGAGTGGGGGGTGCGGTGGACTCCCTGGGTTCACAACATGCTGGTGAACAGCGGGAAGCGTCCCCGCGGATTATGCTACGAGTGGCAGAACACGATGTATTTCGCGCTGGAGGAGGTGGTGCCGGCGGGACTCAAGATGACCCTTGTCGAGGCCCATCGGGGGAGTCCGTTTCGAGAGCATCATGCGCTGAGCCTGCACGCGGTGCGCGGGCCCTGGAAGGAGGGCGTCCTCCTCGACGGGTGGTCGAAGGGGGGCAACCTCTATTTCAAGCCCGTTGCGGAGGACGACCACCCGTGGCAATACGAGGCGGAGGAGCCCTACGCCGAGGGGGACAGACGGTTGGCGCGACCGGGGCGCTGAACCCCACGAAACTTGACGCTCGCGACAGGACGCGGAGCGATTCCGGGGGTGCGGCGCGGGTGGCGACGCTCTTACCAGCCCTGCGCGCGGCTGTAGGTGTAGTAGCCTTCGAATCCGAGTTCGGGCGGGAACTCGGAGAGGCCGCCGACGGGATCCATTTCCTGGCGCCAGTCCTGGCCGCAGCGCTCGTAGGGGGGTTTGAAGGTGCCGTGGTAAGTGGGGCAGTAGAAGGTGAAGAGTTCGTACCAGCCGTATCCGAAGCGCCGGAGGAAGCGGTGAGTGCCGTCGACCATGCCGTATGACCAGCCGGCGTTGCCTCCCTCGCGGTCGCTCGTGCGGGCGATCTGGACGGGGATTTCGGTGATGCTGTAAAGGATGTTGCCCACGCTCCGGCCGAGCTTGCGAATCGAGGTGTATTCCGATCCCGGCGGCGCCTGGATGTCGGCTTGGGCGGCGCCGCAGAGGGCGCAAAGACTTGCGATCAGGGTCAGTCGTCTCATTGCCACGGCAGTCTGAGGGAAGAAACCGCTGCGTGGCAAATGAATTCTCCGGGGCCGGGTTTAGACCGGGGCGGGGGGGGACGGCCGGGAATTGGTTTGCTTTTCTTAAGGAGTTCTGGGAAGTTCCGCCTGTCATGGCGGGCAGGCGTGTCAGGAAGGGGAAGCGATCGCGGGGGGGAGGGGTTCTGTTGCGGGCCCGGACGAAGGGACTGCGGTTGATCAACAAGTTCGCGTTTCTGGTTCTGGTGGTGACGGGGTGCGTGGCGGTGGCGGTTCTTTCGGTGCCACAGGTGCGCGAATTGCGGCGCTTGCGCGAGGAGTTGACGCGGACCGAGGCGCGGGAGGGACACGTGCTGGAGGTTCTTGAGCGGAAGAACCGCGAGCTGGGCGCCCTGCGGAGCGACCCGGGTTATCTGGAGTTGGTGGCCCGGGACCGGCTGGATCTGTATCGTCGCGGCGAGCGGGTGTTTCGGATCCGGCGGTGAGGCGCCGGCTGGAGGGGGGCGAGGGTTCGATGATTTTTCGGTGGAGAGGGGGGCCGGGAGGGCCTATGGGGAACGGGTGTCGCAGGAGCCGGTGATTGCAGCGGAGGGTGTGTTTCGCAGTTTCAGGCTGGGGAAGAAGGAGATCGAGGTTCTGCGGGGGATTGACCTTGAGGTTTGTGCGGGGGAGCGGATGTTTTTGTGCGGGGCGAGCGGGGCGGGAAAGACGACGCTGCTGTATACCCTTGCGGGGCTGGAACCGCCGATTATGGGGCGGGTGCGGATCGAAGGGGAGGACCTCTACCGGCTCTCGCTGCGGGATCAGGCCCGTTTGCGAAACGCCAAGATGGGGTACGTGTTCCAGAACTACTACCTGCTGCCCGAGTTGACGGCGCTGGAGAACGTGATGGTGCCGGGGATGATCGGGTCGCGGGAGGTGGAAGCGCGGGCCATGGAGCTGCTGGCAGCGGTAGGTCTCGAGGAGCGGGCCCAGCACCTTCCGACCGAACTGAGCGGGGGCGAACAGCAACGGGTGGCGATTGCGCGAGCCCTCGTGAACGCGCCCGCGATCGTTTTTGCGGACGAGCCGACCGGGAACCTCGATTCACGCAATGGGTCGGAAGTGATGCGTCTCCTGTTGGGATTCGCCGACAAGTTGCGGACCACGCTGGTGGTGGTGACGCACGATCACCACCTTGCGCGCCAGGGCGATCGGACCCTGACCATCAAAGACGGCCGGATTCTGGCCCGCTGAGGGGAGTCCGGCGGAGGTGACGCGATGTGAGGGGGTGAATTCGGCACTTTGCAAGCGGCGGATGAGAGCGCAAGCTCCGGCGCAACCTATGGCGCTCAAGATCTGGCTCGACGGTCGATTGGTGGAGGAAGAGGAGGCGAAGATCTCGGTTTTCGATCACGGCTTGCTTTACGGGGACGGCGTGTTTGAAGGGATTCGGTTTTACCGGGGCCGGGTGTTTCGGTTGGAGGAGCACGTCCGGCGGCTTTTTGCATCGGCGCGCGCCATCATGTTGACGCCGGCGTGGACGTCGGAGGAGGTGAGCGGCGCGGTTTGCGAGACGATCCGCGTCAACGGGTTGGAAGACGGTTATGTCCGGCTGGTGATCACCCGCGGCCGGGGCGGATTGGGGCTGAACCCGTATCTTTGCGAGAGGCCGAGCATGATTG
>Ga0180431_10001731_pt1 | contig 29942 bp, 22 predicted proteins | sample SS_ome_11_FD_132459 | JGI IMG/M metagenome (GOLD analysis project Ga0180431, IMG submission 132459) | Hypersaline lake sediment archaeal communities from the Salton Sea, California, USA - SS_1_MS_1 metaG | ecosystem: Environmental > Aquatic > Non-marine Saline and Alkaline > Hypersaline >... | reverse complement strand
CGGACGAAGACGCCATTAACAAGGTTTGTCCGCAATATTCAGTATTTTGATTTGCTCGATACTCCTCTTGGCGGACACAATAAGTTTACAGAAGTGAATATTGTCCGTTGCATTTGGCAACGTGGCCGAATTCCATTTCCAATCCGAAGTGTCGATTCTTGCGAAAAGGTGATCGTTGGAATCAAACTCTTCACTTCAAAGGCATCCATATTTCCTCCCGAAACGGTAGGGTGCATTCTTGACAGAGTTTTGAAAACAAAGTATGTATTTTTCCCGGTGGTTGGGTGGACGTCTTATCTTCTTGGGTTTCATCTATCTAAAGCAACGCATTGCCTTGGAGTTGATGCAAATCCGGATAACGTTCACATGAATCAGATCTTAAAGGATGGGTTTGGATACGATGGCGGCAAAGTTGAGATTGTCCAAGGAAGAACGGAGTTGCAGGAAGTTCCAGAACTTTTAAAGTTTTGTGGAGGGTTTGATTCTGTTTTTTGGTCACCCCCTTACTTTACGAGGGAACTTTACCAAGGAAAGGATCAGTCACATAAGACATTTAAAGATTACCCATCTTGGTTGTCAGGGTTCTACGGTCCAGTCATCCGCACTTGCTTTCAAGTCATCACGAGACCACCTGGCAAAATGGTGATTGTCATTTCAGACCAAACGATTGGTAAGGTTTACTATCCTTTGGTTGCCGACACCATGAAACTCGCGACAAATGTTGGATTTCGATCGACGCATGTTATTCCAATGGCAATCCAATCTGCACGAAAAGCACAAAACAGTGACAAGCCTCCATACGAACTGATGCTTGTTTTTGAAAAGCCGAGTCTTATTACCCATTTTTAATGAGGACACCTGAGTTTATATTGAAAATTAGAAATTTAAAGTAAAGAGAGAATAAATCTGCTTAGATTTTATTGGATATTTTACTGCTTTGCAAAAGGATAACACCCATTTATAAAGTAAAGGCCGTTCCTACGAGACCTTCAAAATGTTTCAAGAGGTTCCAGGAGCGGGCAAACACGTAGCAGGTGACGTCAGAGTAGCGGGTGAGGCCAGTCTGGAGCTGCACGGAGAGGTTGATGTTCTCGAAGCGGGAGAAGTTAGCGGCACCGGAGGGCGAAGCGTCCTCGGGGTAAAGGGCGAACGAGTACACGTACACGGGAACATCGGGGATGTTCGTGTGCCACTGCCAGGGCTGCACCTCGCGGTAGTAGGTGGCCTCACGCCTCTGCTGGCGGACGGACGAGTTGAAGCGAAGCTCAGCGTTGTCCATGGGGTCCTTACCGAGGAGACCGGTGTAGGTGAACCACAAGTTGGCCTCTTCAGCGCAGGCACGGCGGAAGACCCAGATCAACTCAATGATGGGGTGAGAAAACTCGAGCCTCATGTTGTTAAAGTTGTTCTGGAACTGGAGGTACTGGTGCTGGGTGATGAGGGAGTGGAAGGGAGCCACGGCGAAGCGGTCACGCTCCTGCACGTCAAGGTAGACGTGGCAGATGTCCACCCAGGCCTCGAGGTCGCAGGGCTGGATGTCGTTACCGGTCTCGCAGTTAATCACGACGCAATCCTCACCAGACACGATGATACAGTTGGCGAGCTCCTCGAAGCAAATGGAGATCTCGGCCTGGGTGTAAAGCATCGACACGGTGGCGAGGGCCTTTCCGGGAGCCATGGTGTAGAAGAAGGGAAGGGGCACGTAGAGGTAGCGCTGGAGCTGAGAATCGTAGATGAGATCCTCGCGGGAGTACCGCTTGCCAATCATCTCGGTAAGGCGCTTACCGGGCTGGCCCGAAAGCTCCTCCCAGATGAACAAGAAATCAGAGTTAAGGAGGTCCACAACCTGGTGGCCAATGATGATGGCAGCCTGGCGCACGAGCAACTGACCAATGGCGTTGGCCCAGTGAGCCCAGAGGCAGGAGCCCTCAGAGCGCTCCTCCTCCTCGCAGACGTTGCGGCCGAACTTGTTGCACGACTTGTACACGCGGAGCATGTAGTTGTCGATACCGGACTGGAGGCGCACAGCCTGAGACGAGTGGCCGGAATCGGCGTACTCAAGGAAGAGGGACTTGTCCTCATCCGAGCAGGCGAGATCGCAGTCACGGGCCACGGGGTACTGACCAGATCCACGGCGGCAGTCGACACGGCCGGCGTCGCACGCGGTAATACCGGGCAACTTAATCACCACGTAGGTGAAGTAGATAAGATCGGAGGTCTTACCCACGTTGGTACGGCAGTTAGGGGCACCGAAGCGCACGCCAGTGAGCTCGTGGGGGAGAGTCTCAGTGGCGAAGGGAGAGTACTGCCGGTAGCGGCCACGCCAGAAAGTCATCACGGGGTTACCGTTGAGGAAAACTCCAACACCGATACATCCCGATCCCAACTCGGCCTGAACACCACCAGAGGTCGCAGTGATACCACATCCTGAGCGAATTGCAGAAGCCATCTTTTTATTTGACGGATCGGAAAATGACCCTTCGTCATGCGAGTCGGTCAAGATGGATCAGTGGCCGAGTTGAACGCATATTTTTCTCGGGGTCATCTGTGATTTTTTCGTGGTCCTCCATGTCATTGCATGTTCCTTTGAGTTTAAACTTTTATAAATATAAAATGGATTGTTCAAGTTGGTTAAAAAATAAGACAGTCAACCCAAGGACCGGACGAAAGATTAAGGTTGGTGGTCCAACTTACAAAGCATTAGAGAGGGAATGTGAGGTCGTGGAGTTGGGTGAGGATGATTTAGCAAAGTGTGTAAAATGGAGAAGGAATCCCCTCAAAAATCCAGAAACGGGTCGACCCATTAAACGGGGGGGACCAAGCTATAGGCGGTGGAAAGCAACCTGTGAAGCGCCAGAGCAAAAAGTGCGTCGGGAGGAATTTCGGGCACGCACCCAAAAAGAAAAGGATGTCATTGCAGGAATGTACCGTAAAGCTCGGGCTGACGAAAGTGAACATAGTCGCCGCTGTGATGAAATTTCGAACCGTTACTTCATCGAAAAAGCAAAATCGACTTGTAAAAAAAACGTTATTCCAAGATTTATCACAAAGAGGATTTTAGAGATTGTGAAAAGGGAATTGAAGGGTGAAAGGGTGAAACGGAACGGAGTCATCAATTTTATTGGGCACGTGTGTCCAGAGTTTAAGGATGGGGGCCAAAGTCTGGATGTTCTAAAGAACATCGCCACCAACCTCGCCGACATTGCGATTTTAAAGCTTGAGCACCCTGAGTGCAAAGCTGGGTTGAAAAGCAAACAAGATTACTCAAAAAAATTGGCACATCAACACCAATTTCTTGAGAGAACGCCAGTCTATGGTGCCCTCCTCCTAAGTACTTTTGAAAAAGTGAGAAAAAATGTAAGGCAACGAAAAATCTTTCTAGCTTTAATGAGGCGCCTGATGCGAGCCAACCCGAAGACGTTTATGGGACATCATCTCCCCATAACCCAACACCCGTGGGTTGCGGAGGCGATCAGGCAAGGGGAGCACTTTTATCAATGGATGAAGAAGGAAAGCGGGGTTTCTTTCGCCACTACTCTACAAGTATTGTTTTACCCGATGAGCGTTGTTCTCAATACCGTGTTTCCCAGCCACGTTGCAACCATTGGCAATGAATCACACATTGTACTTCCAGCAATTTGGAAGTTTAAGTCCGATGCGGCGCTGTTCCTCCCGTGGGTGCTCGGCATAAGCACCGAAAGACCCCCAGTCCTGACTGAGAGTGACAATGAAATCGCTGGGTTTGATCGCGAAAAAAACAAACGCACCCTGATCGACCTTGGTAAATGGTTGAAGCAACCATTTGGGCCGCAGGTCACTGCCATTCCAGTCCATTTTTATCGAATTAAGACCTCCGCGTCACATGCAAATGTTGTAGTGGTCAATAAGAAGTTGAAAACCCTCATTTACTTTGAACCACATGAAAGGGATGAAGGCCATTACAAAGTCAAAACAAAGTTGTTTGAATATCTTGCCAGATTTCTCCACCTGGAATTTATTCCCTCTCGTGGAAACTACGACCTCCAAAAAGACCTACCATGGTGCGCGACATGGTGTTATTACTTTGCGGCAATGGTCGCAATGAATCCCGCCTTTGGACAAGACGTGAAGGAAACCATGTCATTCAGCGATCTCCTACGATTTCTTTACTATATGTGGCTGCAGTTTCACCACTTTAAACGCAAAGACCTAATGGTTGCACTGCAGAATTGTGGGTTTACACCCGATAAAATTCTACGAAAGCATAGACCCGCGTCAAAGTTGGACTACTTAGTGTATAAAAAATCTCTTGAAAGAGAAAACATTAAGGGAAAGCTTTTGCGAGCTGATTCTAATGACAACCTCTTTCAATATTTTGAATAAATTTATTTCGTTTCCTATTTTTGGACGTTATCACTTTAGGACATTCGTTACACTCACTTTCCATGCAGCATTTTCTGCACCTTTGCGAGGACCTTTTTGACCTTTGCGTTCTGCACCTTTTTCGTGGCACGCTTCAAAGCCCTTGACACCTTTGCGGTGTCAGCAGTCGAGAGGGAAGATCCACCGTGTGAGGTCTTTCCTCTCACGAGTCTTCGGTTGGGGTTTGCACGGTTACGAAAGTAGGGTCGGCGAAGTCCGCCTCCAGATCCACAGCTACCGCACATGTTTTTAATATGGGTCTAGATTTTCATTTTTCGTTCATCCAATAAAACATGGCTACCGATTCTAAAATCAAGAAATGGGTGGATCGATCGCCTGAAGCTCGACTTGAGATGGAAAGAGACATTGTCATGTCAGATCCTTGGTTGCGCGGCCAGTACTTTGCCGCCTTTGAGCAACTGGAGTATGATGGACTGCGGGGACGCTTAACAACGGGCGAAGAGCTTCACCTGATTGAAATCTTAAGGGACGCCCGAGACGAAAGGCCAGAAGATCCAGTTGGGTACGTCTTGGAGAATCTTCCTTCAGTGAGACCATCCCTGAAGATGTTGGCAAAGGGTTTAGCTGCTTCCGCTTGGGACTTTTGTAAGCGAGTGAGTGGCCGCGTGCTTTGTTCTAGAGATAAAAGACGATCAAAGTCTAGGTCAAGATCTAGATCACCCATGCGAAGGGTGCCCGTCGCCTATGACGCCGATCTTGCTCGCCAACTTTATCGACGTGCTCAACGGTCACCTTCACCTTTACCAAGACGTCGCTCCCGATCTCCCTCTCCTTACCGAGCAAAAAGGTTTAGATCAAAGAAAAAATCTCATACCCGTCGTTCCTCCTACACCCGTCGTCCCTCCTACACCCGTCGTCCCTCCTACACCCGTCGTCCCTCCTATACCCGTCGTTCCTCCTACACCCGTCGTTCCTCCTACACCCGTCGTTCCTCCCGTCGTTGACCCTTTTGCAGAGCACGATAACCACGTGAAATGTCAGGAAGGGCAGAGGTCTGGCCACACTTTAAGCAAACCCTTTCATAGTGCCGTAAGCCTTCCATCCGTCTCATCTCGGTGTTGAGAGACCTGCAGGTGCATGCGACAAAGGTTCCGATGTAGGATCTCAGTAACTTTTCGACTGCTTCAACCTTCACCCGGTGAGGAAAGATTAAGCCTTTCCCCTCTGCAATCCTTACATCCATGGCCGATTCAGCTTCGAAAAATTTAGTTAGATGATCCCTTGGTCGTTTCAGTAGGTGGACAAAGTCCTCAAAGTTTGTCCACTTTGAAGCCTTTCCTGCATGAACCACCTTGGGTGGTGGAAGGGGAACCTTCTCCGTTTTCGTGTCCCTCGACTCATGAAACACATCCAATAAAGCACGATAGTTTCTTTCAATCTCATCTCTAGGTTCATCGTCTTTGGTTTCCTTAAGCTTGAGGTCCTCTTCAGATGCCCAATAGGCCATTTTGATATGTGATTTTCGTAACCTCTTAATCCCAATTTTTTTATTTTACACCTTACCAACAATCTTTTCTTGAACCTTTAAATCTTCTACTTGGATTTTGAGGCACTCGGCCGTTGCCCATCGGGCTAGAGCATCCTTTGCCACTGTCAAGTTTTTCCAGTCTACTTCCCCGTCACTTTCCATTCTTTGCCTGCAGGTTCGTCGATCCCGTCTCAACTTTGATCTTGACGCCCTCAGAGATCGGCGAAAGGCGTTTGGTCCATCAGTCACATAGGCCACTGCCGTTTGTGCCGTGACGTCACAGGTTTTCACATCCAAGTCTTTTTTGGGGCAACAGGTCAACCCACAGCCACCATCCAACAACTTTGTAATCTTTGCCAAACGCCGGACGTAGGCTTCCTTTATGTAGGTGGGTGGCTTTCGATGCAACAAAATGTGCTGAAGGACGACTCGAATCTTTTGGTGTTCTAAGCGGAGTTCATGTTCAATGGCTGACTTTACCTTTGGGTTGGACGGTTTCTCTTCCCAAAGCCGAATCAACTTTGAACAAGAGGGGAGGACCGAAAAGAGGTCCTTTTTGAGTTTTGATTTTGCCGATGAATACATTTATTTGATTTAAAGATTTGAAGAACACAATAAATATGGACTGGATACCTTCACCCCTTCATGTCCTCAAAACCTCTGCTGACATTGTTTACTCTGTCGGAGATGATGAGGGTGAAATTAAAGATGTATTTCTGAAGCCCTATGTCAGTGATTACGGTGGTCCCTTCAACACCTTGGTGACCCTTCCCGCCCTCAATGCGCCTCTACAAACATGGGACATTGTGATTGGAAAACGGCCCAAGGGAAAGTTGAGGGTATATGGTCTTTCCCTCACAAACGAAGAAGAACGGAAAAAGCTTTTGGCACCCGAAAAACCACTCTTTTGGGGAAATACTTGGTATGATAATGGGGTCTCGAGTCCATCGGTTGCACAAATGAAGGCCGATTCAAAATGGGATCACAAAAATGTTGTCTTGAGATGTTTACCTCTGTGAACCCTTTCCATCTCGCCTCTTGACAGAGACATATGAAAATGATTTGGATCTCTATTACAAATAAATTGTTCAAAATCTAACCTCATTCCAACACAATCAATTTTTTCCATATGGATTCCAGTGAGACATTACCAAGTGACGATCCTTTATATCCGTTTCGCATCATCCCTTTCCCTGAAAAGGTGATTCGTCAAAACACCGTCCAAGCCGGAGATGGCGGGTACCTCTTATCCCTTTCCCACACTCCAGACTCTCCCTTATTTTTTGGTGCTTTGTATTATCGCCCCGCTTTTGATCCCACCTCCCTCTACTTTGCTCCCTGGTGGTCAGACTTTTGTTTAGTGTCCTTAGTAAGCCCTGAAATTGAAGAAGCCTTTAGCGAGTCGGAGGGGAAAGACCTCCTTCGCTTTCGCCAAGTAGTATTAAGACGAATGTTTTGCAACGGGTTTCCCACATGGCAAAATCCACCCTATGCCTTTGTCCGTGCCTATATTCATAAAAAGGGTGACACGGGATCTGACCTGTCTTGGCAAACCCGAGGTGATGAGGGCTACACGGGCTACTCGACCATTGTGTGTTCGCGTCCTCTTCCCCTTAAAGCGAGAAAACGGTGTCTCGTGTTTTTTGCTCGCCAAGTGGGCGGACCTTCCTCACCCAAAACCTTACAGTCCCTCATGGATCTCGCAAAGCCAAAGACCCAATGGTCAGGACTTTTTCAATCCATGTCGATTGAAAAATCTTGGAGCATCTCTTCAAGGGATTTTTGCATCGCGGCCGATAAGGAACTTCAGAGGGTCACCGAGTCCTCCAGTTCTATCGATTCAATTGGAGGAATTGATGTGGGGGTGGAGTGGTCAAGTTTATTTGAAGGGTCTGATGAGATTCCATCTCGACTTTTGCATGACTTTTCTCGACCGAAAGGACCGGAGGAAAAGGATGAACATGAGAGCGACGGAAAAGGTGATATCAAAATTCACATGATCCATCTTTGGGTGTCTCACCAAGATGGGAAAAAGACAAAGGAATTGACCATTGGAGAAGAGGAACACTTCAATGCCTTGGGGACAAAGTTTATGTGGGACCTCATGTTGGAAGACCCGACGTGGATTGTTGTGGGCGAACGTCGTGATCATTTGCTGAGGGGCATGCGACGTCAAACCTTTCGGGCGATTCGAGAAGCTTATTGCAATAAGCCAAAAGATCCCAACTTGGTCGTTGGAGACAAGTACCTTCCCCCTGCTATTCTCAAAGAAAGTCCTGGGGTTCTCACCACAATGAAGACCGAGGACCTCTTTAAATGGCAGGAAGCCCTCAACGTGTACCACGAAGACTTTTCAGAATTGGCAGTGGGAACCCGCATGGCAGACTACTCTGAAGCCGTGTCGGACCGGGTGATGAAAATCGATCTGGACCCAAAGGCACGTGCCATCTGTGGATACTTTCTATACGACGCCCTCTTCAATGCCATCTCGATGAAGATGTGGGAAGGAGACCGAACAACACCTCAAACACGAAAAATCCCAGTACGAAAGGCCGTCATTTTTCGCTCGCCCATCCATAACCTCACTGTGATGTGGGACCAAATGGTGACTTGGGCATCCGGCATCTATCCTTCCCACTTATCCGTCTCCAAAGAAGAAGCCATCGAGCGACCCCTCTATGCCCAGTTCTACGTGCATTGGGCGTCGAGAACGGGACGTAAACTCTACACTCCCCTTCAGTCTCGTCAATCATCGTCAAAGGAGCACATTGTCTTTCGATTTCCCAATGACTTTTCTCCCCGCTATGACCTTTACCTCCACTCGGGTCTCAACTTGATGTTGCGTGGAGTTCCGGCCAATGTGTTTTCACGTCGAGGAACGTCCCATAAGGAAAAGTGCAATAAGCTTCCCGTCTACCCGTCCTCGATTCACCACATCCCCATCGATTGCCCTCTTCCCCCAAAGACGTCTGACCTTCACGCAACCTATTCAGCCATGGTGCCAAGCATAAAGGCAAAACTCTATGCGACCTCGGCAACTCTGTTGACCGGCAAAGGATTAACCCATACAACTCCAACCTATGAGGGAAAAGTCGAAAAGGCGCCTGTTGTTTTAGATTCATCCCTCATTCGAGTGTGTGCAACGCCGATTGAACCTTGTTATGAAAAACCAAAAGAACCCACTCACCAAAAGTTGAAACGTGTGAAGCACGGGTCAGACCGCCGAGAGATGAAGGCCCTTCCGGCCCAAACACCTATTCAGGGATTTCAAACCCTGATGGAATACCCAAATCTCCCGTCTCTCATTCCTCTTGGAGATGGTGATGTTCTTAAAAATTTGTTGGATAAGATTTAAAAATTTATTTTTTGTATAAAGAATACTTCACATTCCCCTTCCACCCTTTACCATGGCCGATGAACCCACTCCTCAAGAAACTTCACCCCATCAAGACAATACCAACGAGAGTGTCACTGGATCCTCACCACATTCTCGTGCGAAGCGAATGACTCTTGACCAGAGGCGTCGCCTTTCCAAGGCAAACAACCGGACCACCCGTTTCCTCGGTCTTGGCCGAACCTCTTTTGGTCGTGTCGTCTATGTTGTGGATGGAAACACAGTCCACGTCGCCGTTCCCTTCTTGAACACTGAATTCAAGGTTGTGGTTCGTTTGGCCGGCACTTCTGTCCAAGGCTTTCGCCCTCGTGCCTCTCTCCCCCAAGAAGAAAAGGACCGCCTTATCCAAGAGGCAAAGAATGCAAAGAATGCATTGTTCGAATTGATCCGTGGACGCTTTGTCTTTTTGGAGATTGTTCGCCGAGACAACCGATCGCGTTACATTGCCAATGTCTATAAGACACGTGCCGGTCTCGTGGTTCGCGATGAACCTACCTACAATGACGACTTGTTGGCAACTGGATTTGCAAAGGCCTTTACACCTTTTCCTTCCTCCCGACCATCTCATCCATCTCAACCCCCCCTCCCACCCTACCCTCCTATGCCACCCCAACCTCCGATGATGCTTCACCCTCCAATGCCTCCTCCCATGGTTCACCCTCCACCCATGGTTCACCCTCCACCCATGGTTCACCCTCCACCCATGGTTCACCCTCCAAGCTATCCTTAGGCTTAAGGATGTCAAATAAAAAATTCAACTCATGAAAATTATAACCACAATCAATCTACATGGATCCGAGTGTGAGTAGCTTTGGTATCCAAGAATGGGATGAAAGAACAACCTCAAGTGTGGCTCTTGGAATTATGCCTGATTCGCCACTCCATCACTTTTATACGGCAGGCTTAGTGGTGGGCCATCGAAATGCCATTCCCCTTCTTGACAATTCCAAACCCTTTTATCTCTACACAGGTCGAGGTCCATCCACCTCGTCCCTTCACCTTGGTCACCTCTTACCTCTCATGTTTACCCAAGCCTTACAACATGAATACATGTGCCCCCTCGTTATTCAGATGACAGATGATGAAAAATTCTGGGCTTCCAAAGATCCTTCACTCACTCTTGAAGAGGTGACTTTCTGGGGTGAGGCAAATCTTTCTCAGATGATGTCTCTTGGGTTTGACCCCGACTTGACATTTCCTTTTTTCAATTCTAAATCATCCTCCATCCTCTACCCCACTTATGTTGAGTTGACCAAACACTGGACCCTTAACCAAGTCAAACACACCTTTGGATTTTCAGACTCGGACCCCTTTGGTCGATACGCCTATGTGGGTATGCAGGGTGCTCCAGCATTTGCAAAGACGTTTTCGAGTTGTGGATGGTTTGACACGGATCGTTATTCCCACTGCCTCATTCCGTGTGCGACGGACCAAGATCCATACTTTCGCTTAGTTCGAGATGTTGCCCATCACCTCCATGCACCTAAACCATCTTTGATTTTCAATGATGTTCTTCCATCTCTTCAAGGTCCTTCCATCAAAATGTCTTCCTCGAAACCTGAGACGGCAATCTTCTTAACCGACTCACCAAAGACGGTTGCCAAAAAAATAAAGTCTTCCTTTTCAGGTGGTGGCGAAACAAAGGCGTCTCACATTGCTCTAGGAGGCAACCCAGATATTGACGTGGCCTTTCTCTACATTAAAGCATTTTGTAAAGATCATAAGGAAGTCAGAGCCCTCTACGAAGGCTATAAGGCAGGAAAGGTGTTTTCCTCCGAAATGAAAAAGAGGGCCATTGAAGTTGTCTGTGAAGTTTTAGGATCGTTTAGAAATGTAGAAAAATGAAAAGCTTAAATCAAAAATTTACACCATCACATATTTATTCACTTCTTTACTTAAATCAATGGAGTCCACTCTCGTCATCTTTACAGACGGCGCATGCCAAGGAAACGGATCCGCAAAGGCAAAGGCAGGCTATGGAATTCATTTCCCCAATGGAGAATTTAAAGACATTTCTCGGCCTTTCAACCATGAACCCATTACCTCTCCACGTGCGGAGCTTTATGCAATTTGGAAAGCCCTGAAGCTGGCCTTCAACAATCCCGCTGTCAAAAATGTCCACCTCTACACAGATTCAGAGTATTCCCTGAAAGCCCTTACTGAATGGGCGCCAAAGTACTGGGTCCCCAATGGATGGAAGCGAAAGGAGAATGGTCGCCTGAGGCCCGTGAAAAACTTGGACCTCATTCAGCCCCTCTACCGTTTGTATAAGAGGAAGCGAGACGCCATTAAGATCACCCACGTGAGAGCCCACACAAAGGGGTCCGACCCTCTCTCTTTGGCCAATGCCGTCGCCGACCGTTTGGCGGGAGAAGGGCTCCATGGTTAAAGAATATTCAATGGTGGTGATGGTGGTGTTGAGATGGAACTTGAGGCATCATGGACTGAGCAGACGCTGATGGATCATACTCCGAAGGTCCCGACGTTCGAATGGACACCATTTTTGGTTGGGCGGGGGGTTGAAATGAATGGCTTGATGGATGACCTGGAAAACTTGGCCGAGGATACTTTAGACTTTCATCGTCCGAGGAAGAGGAATCGGTTGAATCGTCGTCTCCGCCACCATGTCCGTGCAACGATTGGCCGGGGACGTACAAGTCTTCTGCTCTCACTGCATCCCGTGCGTCCTTTTGGACAAAGACCCTTCCCTCAGTGACCTTATGGAGGGTCTTTCGCATAATGTCTTTTGTCAGCTTCTGAAACTCGAGGGTGGAAAGGGACCCAATCTCATACATCTCCTTATAGTCGAGGGCAATGGAGTAAAAGGTGTGGAGGAAAAAGTGAAAGGGGGGAATGCGAAGGTCGAGTGGAATACGGTTTCCATACTGGTCCGTGCCAAAGTAGTTGCGGGCGTAAAAAGCAAAGGCGTACTGAAAGTCGTTATCAATGGTGGGAAAGAGAGACTTTGCATTCTTTGCTTCGTCTTCTTGGGCCGTGAGGCCCCAGTCCTTCACCGAGTCGAGGGACCACCGAAGAATCTCTCGCCGAGGAACCCGTGCCAATCGACCATCCACCCTTAAGAGTTCATCCGTTTTCTTTTCATACCCCTCAATGCAATCCCTCAATAGAGCACCCATGTCATTGGCAAAATGACGTACCTTTTCAGAGGCGTAAACACCAGACTTTAAATATTCACGATTCATTTTTTAAAGAATAAATTATTTTTCAATCACTCAATGGACGTCCTTCAGAAATGAAACATCAACTTTCCAACATTCTGTTCCTTCATGTAATAGTAATAGATGGTTTAATCCTGTGAATTGTGACTTTAATTTATTGTTGACGACACTCCACCCTTTGACCACCCATTCCACCAAACCCATCCTCCTCGTCTTCATCCGTTCCAAAGAATTCCTTTGACCACTCGAGCCTTTGGTGGGCGTCCTCCTCTCGGAAGGCTTCGGCCGTCAAAAGGTCACCAGGATCGGCGTCGGGAGGGGGGACGTCAGTTTCGCCTTCAGGCTGGGGAAGTTCCTCAGTGAGGAGACGGTGGAGTTGCTTCGAGACGACAATCGATCGTAAGGGCGTGAGGTCCACTGCGCAGGCGAGACAAAGGGAACCCCGCGACCCCGTTGATCCAATGGGAAGTCCTTTGTCGGGGACCGAAATGAGGTGTCTTTCTTTAGACCCTTGAAAGAGAAGGCGGGGTGGAATAAAGACTTTAAGATCCTTTGGCTTTCCGTCTTCGCTGAGACCGGTCACCTTAACATACCCCCCAAGAAGGGCGAGGCGGAAGGAGACCTTTATCTCCTTCACCAACTCGAAACCTTCAGCATGAATTCCATCTGGCCTATCTTGGATGTAGGTGACTTGGACAATCACATCCCCGACGTCTTCATCCCCCTTTGGGTTGCGCACAATGTGACCCTTTTCCCTCAAGGTCATTCGGTAGTCATCTGGAACTCCCTTTGGAATTTCAATCGACTCGGTAACCCGTTCGCCAATCTCGCGATGGCCCGTGAGGGTGGATCTCTGAAAAGACACCGTTCGGGTTTGCTTTGTAAAAACGTCTTCAAGGTGAAGTTTTACCTGGACATGGATCGGTCTCACCTTTCGCTTAATGGGTTCGGCCATGTCACCCATTTTTTCAACCCCTTCTTTTCCATACTTATCGTAGAGTTCACGCTTCTTTGGATTGGAGAGAATCTCATAGGCTTCTTGGACTTCTTGAAACCGTTTTGTGTCTCCGCCAGGACGGTCAGGGTGAAGCTTCACCCTCAACCTCTTATGGGCCTTTCTCAGGTCTTTCTCCGACGCATCAGGTGCAACGTCAAGCCGGTCATAAAGCTCAGTGTGAGTGCCAGGGGGATCAGGAGGAGGCATCATTGGGAATCCACCCCTCATCCCAGGAATACCCATCCCAGGAAAGGGAAACCCACTTGGCATACCTCCGGATCCATCGACAAAGTGAAACATTTTCTATGTGATTGGATTTTGGAACTTTGACTGGTGAACATTTCTTTTTCTTCGCATCGACATACCTTTTATTTCATCATGGTTTGTCAAGTCATCTTTTTCCAAGGGATTCCTGGACTTGGGAAAACCACAGTTGCCTTGGCGTTAAAGGACCTTTTGGGGGTTCGAGGGAAGGTCGTGGAGGAGATTGACCAAGATCGCTTCAAGGGAAATCGGAAGAGATTTGCAAAGGCACTTTTGCTCCTTCTTGATGATGCAGACAACGACTACATCATTATCCATCGCAACTCGGCCAACCCTGGCCAGTATGCATGGATTGCAAAGGAGTGTTTTGCCCGTGGGTTTCTCACCACCATGTTTTACCCTTCTGCCTTGTATGATCCTTCCGAAGGAATGAAGGAAGCCATCTTGGCCACCTGCCAGAAAGCCGTCAAGTCGCGTGGTCCTCACACAACCTTTGACATCCTCGATGATGCAAAGAAGGATGACATTGTCCGAAAGTTTTACGGCCTTTGCGAAAAACCCTTGGCGGGGGGTTACTTTTCGTACATCCACCCCATCTTTTACTTTTATCCTGATGAAGTTTGTGGGCGAGTCATCCGTCGCCCACCATATGCCATTGCCATTCAAATGGTTGGATGCCTTGAGAAGGAAAAGGACTTTGTTCCCTATCCTTGTATCCACCTCACGACTCTGAAGACCTACATCTGTATCAAGCTTACTCAGACTCAAAAGGAAGTCTTGGGTGCCATCTCCGACGAATACCTTCCCCTTTCTCCGATCATTAAGCTCTACACCGACCACATTACCCTCATTCACGTTGAAGACTTGGTGAAGGCCTTTGACAGGCATGATGGATCGTATGAAAGGATGAAGGCTCTTTGGGACACCTATGGATCGATGGAAGGGGAGACGGTGTCCTTTAAGGTGTCTTTCATCTACACCGATAAGGAAGACATCTTGGTCTTTGGAGTGGATCTGGCCCTCAAAGTTGCTTCTCGAGTTCCTCACATTACGGGACGCCTCTATAAGAAGATTCCTCCGGTGGCTTCGGCATCTCTGATTCGTGACGGCACTTGGAAGGGCATTCACTACGACCTGGCAAAGATTTCTTTAGATTTAAATGAGTGGGAAGGGACAATTGCATTTCAGTAAGTAATCATTTAATAAGTAGTTTCTCGATCAGAGGTTTGAGAAAATCTTGGGAAAGGTAGGTGTGCTCTGCTCGAAAACAGGACGTGACAGTTGTTCGGCATGTTGGACAATCAAACCCTTTTGCAGATGTCACATCGACACAAGTTGGCGTGATAAAGGTTTTTCCATCCGGGGTCCGAAAACGTTTGGGTTTTAGCTCAATGTCATGGAGGCTTTTACACAAATCTTGAAAGCAAGGATTCACACAGATGGAGTGCCCACATGGACGGAACACCACAATCTCAGTGTGCCCACAGGAGCAAGTGGTGCCCATCATTTTGTCGGCGAGACAAATGACACACCCTGACCGGTAGTTCCGTCCGTCGAGGGCGAGTTTGGCAAAGAATAAATTGTCATCAAGATGGTGATCTCTTTCATCAATGGCTTTTTTCAGGTGTTCCACCAAACCATCCTCCAAACACTTTAGAATTTCATCTTGAAGATCCTTAATGATTTTTCCTCTGTAAAAAAATCCAAACCCTTCACCAAGAGGCGGATAAATCGCGCAAAGGTCCGAGTTGCGAGTTGAAAACTTTAAAGACTTTGGGTCTTCAATGTACTCCGCGAGATCTTTCAAAATTGCTGATGCAAGCCTTCCCGTCTCGGCTAAGATGCCAGCATCCCTTTGATAGATTCGTGACCCATGTCCTCCCCCCGATTCATATTTTACTTGAAGCCACCCTGACCCATCCTCATTCCAAGTCACGGTTTTGGTTTCTTTCAGATCAGACATTGTTTCAAAAGTGGAGTTTTTCAAAATGGAAAATGACATTGTTTCAAAAGTGGAGTTTTTCAAAATGACATGATTGTTGTGATAAATGAAAGTCATAAAGATATTATTCAAAGAAGCACTTTAGTTGCCCGAGCAAGTGTTGGAGCGCCAGGCATCAAAGAAGGATGTAGGCATGTTCATGGTGGTTCCAGTCACCGAAGCGGAAGAAGGCACAGGAGCGGCACGAGGCATGCGCTGAGCGGCGGAAATGGGAATGTTCATCGTGCGGAAAGCAGGAGTGGACACGGCACCATAACGCATCGGGCCAGAGTTGCGGTGAGCAGTTAGCATTGCTCCAAGAGTGGGGTTGTAGACAGCGGACCCTGCATTCATCTGAAGCTGGCCGGCGAGCTCGGGGTGAACCTTTGAAAGCTGAGCGATGGCCTTATTGTTTTGGCGATGGGCCTCGGCATCACGAGGGTTCAACTGAGACTTCTCACCAACCTTTGCCGTCATGTCAAAAGTGTGGGCAAACTTAGAAGCGTCCTCGTGAGCCATGGCTAAGGTAGGATCAGGGCCTCCGTGACCAAAGGCCTCGGCGTGAGTGGTGGCCGCATCGTGGGTGGGGGTAGCACCAAACACTTGGTTACCGTCGGCAAGCATGCCAGGCTTTGTGGTGTAGTTCTGCTCATTGGCCGCAGTGAGTTGCTTCGAGGGTCCACCAAGGTGGCCGGCGCCAACGGCATTTAAGGCAGCCGCGGTCCTCTGCACCGACGTGTTTCCAGCTTGGGGGTTCACACGGGCGGCTCCGGCAGCCATGTTCATCGCCTGGAGAGTCGACAAATCACCGTTGGGGCCATAGCCAAGATCAGTGCGCAGCTCCCTATGGCGGCAGTCGGGGCCGGCAGACTCAATCATCTTTCCCTGAGCCGTGCGGGCCATGGCGTAATCCATGGGAGACATGTTCTGTGCCAAAAGAGGCTTACCAAGTGCGGCGCCACCGGGAGGGGCATCCACGGCCTGGTTGAAGGAGCAGGGAGGCTTTGACATGCCGTACTCAAAGGCACGGGTGAGAGACTCCTGCTCAGTCATGGTGCGGGTGGGGGGAGGGGTGGGGGGAGGGGTGGATCCGAGGCGCATAGGTTGGGCAACGGCCGCACCGGCACGGGGTCTCTTACGATCAAGGGACTTGACGGACGCTCCACACCGGTCATCATCCGTCGATCCGCCGTTGCAACACCTCTTCTTGTTGCGCACCACGAGACCAATCGTAACACCGAGAAGAACAACGAAAATCACTGCGAGGACCACGGCCAACGCAATCATTCCTCCATTTTTGCCTTGTTTCGACACGGAAACGGGAACAACCTCCACTGGGGAATTTGAAGATCGAGACACACGAAACATTTTATTATTACCCAGGGAATTTTCAACTTGGTTATGAGGGAAGAAAGGGTCAACGAAAAATCGACTTCTTTGCTTGGGCATCGACCGATTTGTCGAAACGGAAAAATAAAGACGAGTCCCGAGGATGACTCATAATTATGTGGGTGAGAGTAAAACAATGTCGCTGATGTCCGATGCCACCCGCCTTGAATCCCTCGAAGCCACGATTGCCACCCTTCAGGAAGAGGTCAGTCGTGTTAGGGCTTCGATCGCAAGATCCAAAACGTCGAAACATGCTTCGACAGAAGACGAACCCATCCTGAAGGAAAATGTTCGTCGATACATTATGAGGCCTGGGCGCCCTGAGTACCCATCTTTTTTTGAGTACTATAAGAAACATGAAGGCACCATTTGGACAGCAGAAGAGATTGACCTCGCCGAAGACGATTGGGAATCTCTTGACGCAAAGGCAAAGCATTTCATTTCGCGAGTGCTCGCCTTTTTCGCCGCCTCGGATGGCATTGTGAATGAGAACATTTCGGTCAACTTTGCCGATGAGATTCAAATTCCCGAGGCGCGGGCCTTTTACGATGTTCAGACCTTTATGGAACGAATCCATTCGGAGGTCTATTCTTTGCTCATCGAATCACTGATTCAGGACCAGGAAAAACAGGATGAATTGTTTGCCGCCATTGAAACGGATCCTTCCATCAAGGCAAAGGCCGATTGGGCCCAACGGTGGATGGACCGCGATGCGGCGTCCTTTGCCGAAAGAATTGTTGCCTTTGCCGCGGTGGAAGGCATCTTCTTTGCGGGGTCCTTCTGTGCAATCTTTTGGATTAAGAAGCAACAGAGGCGCTACAAGTTGCCAGGCCTGTGTTTCTCCAACGAATTGATTTCACGGGATGAAAAACTCCACTGCGAGTTTGCCTGCGAGGTCTATAAGCAATTGATCCATAAGTTGCCCTTTGAGCGGATTAAGGAAATCATCATGTCGGCAGTGGATTGTGAGATTAAGTTCATCACCGAGTCGGTGTCAGTGGACATGATTGAAATGTCCCGAGATGAAATGGCGGAACACATCCGCTACATGGCCGATTTCCTTTCTCAGCAACTCGGTTACCCTCCCATTTACGACGCCGTGGAGCCCTTTGAGTGGTTTGAGCTCATCTCGGCGGAGGGAAAGACCAACTTTTTCGAAAAGAGGGTTGGTGAGTACTCAAGGGCACGGGTTGGCACAAAGACCAAAACGGACAATCGTTCCCTTTGTATGGATGCCGATTTCTAATCACAATAAATTTTTGCTCTACACCTTTTTTATATCCAACGCTCCTTTATTTTCTTACAAAGAGATCCCTGAAAAACCATCGTAAGTCATAAGTTAAGAGCTCTGATTTCTTTACCCACTTCACACGCGATTTTTCCTTCAAGTGTTCCGAAAGGTGAGGTGCCAGGTAACGTCGCTTCGCTGCATAGCGTCGAGGCAAAGATGGGTCATAGGCAATTTCCATCAAGTAAGTCCGTGCCTTTTTGCCATGAGGGTCAGAGGGTCGAGATAACCACTTTTTTGGGGGATGGAGGTAATGCAAAAGACCCATTCCCTCTTCATCTCCTTCCCTCTGAGCAACCTCCCAAGGGGAAGCATCGGTGGGGTCGACACGACCTCCAAAGTCTGACCACTTTCCCTTATCGTCTCCATAGGCTTCCTCGCCAAGGAGGTAGTAGGTCTCTCCCTTATGGATTGCGTAGGGAAGGACCCCCGCATAAATAAAGCCTTTCATTTATTTTAAGGAGCAAAACTGTGACGGATTTCAATATAATCAATCTATGAATCTTAGACAGTCATTCCCTCTCTAAGTTTACTTCGATCATACATTTCCTGCTGTTTGGGGTGTTCCGTTTGGGGTGTTCACATTCAATGCACTGTTTGAAGATTTAGACTTTGCATAGTAGAGGGCCAATCCCACGGCTAAGATGACAAGGGCCACACATCCAAATACAATTCCAAAAGTTGTTTCTTCAGAAAGGGCCATTTATTTGTAGAATACAGAATTTAGATTCTATGAAGAGCCTTTATGATCTTGGTTTTGGGTCCAATCGAAGTTTTTGGTGAGACCAAAAAAGTTTTGTAACCATATACACAATTCAATTGCCCCATGTCCTCTCTGAAAGTGGAAATGTCAAGGCAATCTCAACCCCCATCCAACCCATCCAACCCAGGTCAAGAAGATCGGAATAAGACTCGGTTTCAAAAGTCGATTCGTACCTTTGTCTATGCGACTTTTGCTCTTGAAGTGGTATTGTATTTTCTCTATGGTTTTTTCACCGACTATGACCAAGAAGCCTTACCCCAAGGAGCGACCACTAATGAAAACGTTCGCCAATTCTACGGCACCTTTCAAGACGTCCACGTCATGATTTTTATTGGCTTTGCTTTTCTAATGACCTTTTTGCATTCCTACTCTTGGTCATCCCTCGGTTATACCATGTTCCTTGGTGCCCTCGCGATTCAAACCTCGATTTTGGTCAATGGTCTTTTTCATCGCATCTTTGACGATGAACCTTGGCATAAGATTGACCTGTCAATTGAAAAATTAATCACGGGTGACTTTGCGGCCGGTGCCGTTTTGATTTCCTTTGGTGCCCTACTGGGAAAAACCCGACCCCTCCACCTCTTAATTCTTCTCCTCCTTGAGTTGGTGTTTTACGCTCTCAATGAGTCGATTGGAGTTGTCGTCTTTGAAGCCGTGGACATGGGTGGATCCATGTTTGTCCACACATTTGGTGCCTACTTTGGCTTGGCGGCATCCTTTGGCATGGGCTACATTCCTTCACCACACTCCAAACGGATGGAATCCTCCAACTACTATACCGACATTACGGCAACCCTTGGCACAATCTTCCTTTGGATGTTTTGGCCATCCTTCAACGGAGCCCTCGCTCCAGGCAACTCTCAAGAACGGGTCATTATCAACACTCTTTTTGCCCTCACGGCTTCGTGCATTATGGCCATCTTAGCATCCTTTTACTTTTCTAAAAAGTGGAAGATTGACATGGTTCACCTTCAGAATGCAACGTTAGCCGGCGGCGTTGCCGTTGGCTCTTCGGCCGATTTGGTGATTGGTCCCCATGGAGCTTTGGTTGTGGGTGGCTTAGCCGGAATTGTTTCGGTTCTTGGTTACATTTATTTGACTCCATTCCTCAGAGAGCGTTGGTCCATTCATGACACCTGTGGAGTTCACAACCTTCACGGTCTTCCAGGCATCATTGGTGGTCTTGGCGGTATTATTTCTGCGGCGGCCGTAGGTGATTCGGCTTATGGTGACGCCATTGGGGATATCTTCCCGGCACGTGGTGGATCCGATCCTCGGTCGGCGTCCTCCCAAGCATGGTTCCAATTGGCGGCCTTGGCAACGACTCTCGGGATTTCCATCATTGGTGGTTACTTTACCGGTGTCCTTCTCAAATGCCTTCCCGCAAAGACGAAACCTATGGAAGACGAAGAGTTTGATGAAGAGCCTGATGTTTAAACCTTTCATGGGATTCTCAAGGCGATAGAAAAATGGATCCAACCCCTAATCAGAAGAAACAACCCCGTAAACGTGCCCTCCCCCTCGCTCTCGCCAATAACGTCTTAGTGACGGCTCTGCAAAAATCCGATGCCCTTGAAGACCTTCCCATCTATGCCTTAGTGAGGGACATGGTCAACTCGATCCTTTCCTTTATTTGGACCATGGAGATGGCCACTGACGCAAAGGTTTTGTTTCCTTCGACTGTGCCTCCCCTCTTAAATCAATTGTCTCGATCGTCCACCTCAGTGTCGGCCAACTTGGCAGAAGGTGAAGGGCGCACACGAACGACCGGTCACTATCGCCAATTCATTTTAATTTCACGTGGGTCCTTTGTTGAGTCAATTGATCACCTTCGATCCTTTTCGACCCTCATTGGCTTTGATAAGGATTGCCGGGTGTTTGGTCCTGACTTGGGAGAAGAATGTGATCGCTTAGTTGATTTGTCTATGGAAGTGTTGAAAGAATTTGATCTGTTTATTGAAACGACCTTGGGGTCAAACCTAAAGTTTCCATCTCTTTTCCCAAACGAAAAAACCTCTAAGCCCTCAACGAAGACCGAAAGGCCTCCAACAATGACTTTTTCTCGCGAGCCTCAAGTGGAGTCGATGGGACCTGATGTGAAGAATGAGACGAAGAGACCTGATGTTTTGTCTGAGGATGTTGAGGTTGTGGATGAGACAAAGGTGAGTCCGAAGAAGTTAAAGGTTCCTCCAGTGGAGGTTCCAACTCCTTCGGATCAGCAAAAGAAGGAGGACTTGATGGACCACTGGATTTTTCAAGATGATTCGATTTCGAAACGGACTCGTCTGGCTCTAACGTCTCAACCTCTTTGATGGCTAAGTGTGCATAGGACATGAGCATCTTGGCGGTGCGAATTAAGCCACGTTGACCCTTATCCAGTTTCTTCTCTGCCTTTTCATTGTAATTGGTGTTGGGGTTGATGTCGTAAATGTAAAAGGGAGTCCCGGGTCCACCGGGGCGTGAAAACTCAAAGGCTCCCACAAACATGGCATTGGTCTTCATAAAGTCGATGCACCTCTGAATAAAACTCTTAAATCCTTCAGCGTCACCAAAGTGGACATCGGGGTCGGGGACAATGTCAAACTCATTATCAAATCTTGTGGGGGCATCACAAGGACAGGTCGAATTCACCGTCACAGGGGTTGCAATCCTCAACACATAAAGGAACTTTTGATTAATAAACTCTGCTCGGTAAAACAATTTCTTCTTTCCCATCAGCTTCTTCTTTGTGCGATGGAACCAATCGATTTGTTCCTCCTTTGATTCTTGGAGGAGGTAGAGGGCGTCGGGCGCCTTTTGACCTTTGCGAAAGGGACCCCCTCCACCCTTCACGTCACTTTCAAATTTTTTGTAACTCGTATACCGTTTGACGGCCATGCCCGATCCCCCCGTGACGGGTTTGATGTAAAACACTTGATCAGTCGCCCCTCGCTTTTCAATCCAAGAAGACACGGCCGACGGAATGGCCGACTCGCAGGAAATCATTCGAGTGGAAGGGTAGGGAATGCCGGCCCTCTGGAGGGCCATGTACTGACGGACCTTTGACACCTCCAACTCAAAGGCATGGATCCCGTTGATCACATCACACCCGTGAAAGTCTAACCACTCAAGGATGTGGCGCCCAAAGGCGATCGACCCCTCGTGCTTTCGCATGGAGGCCGAAGCCGAAAGACGCGAAAAGTACAACCATTCCTTCTTAGGAGGAGTGGCCAAGTCAATGTCTAAAAATCCTCCAATCACGACCCATCGCTTCAGAAGGCGTTTGGGAAACCCAAGAGAGAGGAGGGTCTCAATCAACTCTTCAGTCCTCTCCGAGTCTTCGTAAAGAATGCAAAGGGGCCGAAAGGAAAAGCTTGGTGTGGTTGGGGTATCCATATTTTTTGTAGACATAAAAGGTTTATTGAAATTATTTTTGGCTTCATTTTTCTAAGGGACTCCGTCGGCTACAGTCCTTCATGCTCTACGGGAGTGGGTGCGGCGAGGTGGAAGGAGACCTCTTGGCATCTCATCGTCATCTGAACCGCTGTCTGATTCCATACTCGAATCCCAAGCTTCCTCTTCATCATCTGAAACGACGGGCTTCTTTGGTTGGTGAGGAGGAGCAACAGGACGACGAGGGGGTTCGATTGATGATGAGTGCCTGCGTGATTGTCTTACCATTTCTTGTGCCCTTCTTGATCCACCAACCGCACTCGGAGGCACTCGTCGAGAAGCTTGTCTTTGAGGTGGTGCTCTTACGTGTGGAGGAGTTGGTGGTACCCTTACATGTGGAGTTGGTGGTACACTTACATGTGCAGGCACGTGACTTCTTGACTCTGGCATAACATCACCTCTCCCAGCACCTGCACGAGGATGCTTTTCGCGGAGAATTTTCACCTTTCTCTGTATCTCGTCATTGAGAGCCTCGAATTTTTCCTCATTTCCTGAGATTTCGTAGATGATTCGTTTTTGTGCTTCCCACAATATCCAATTTTGATTGGCACATGATGGTTCTCCGCAGAAACGTTTGTAAATCTCAGTGTCTGATAAGAGACGGTTGAGGTCGTGATCAATTGTGATGGCCGGTGATCGTTCAACATAAGTTTCAAGCAAAGACAATTTCCTCTTATCTGCATCATCTGCCGAAAGGCGAGAGATGATGGATGGGAAGAGAAGAAAATAATTGTTGGGGTCACACACAACCGAGTTTGTGTCACACACTGCAGCAACGTACAAATAAATTTTTGCCTGCCATCCGCATCCACTGTCAACTCCGTAAGGAAGTCCCTTTGATCCACAGAGACGTGTGATGCGTCCCATTGTCTGTGTAAAATCGGCAGCGACTTCAGGCACGTCCATGATGTGCATATAGGGTGTACGTTTCACGTTCAGGCCCTTATGGTATGCCTTGTCGATGATGAAGAAGCGGGCATTTTGGCCATTCAGATTGGCAGGAGAATTGAAGAAGGAAATGATGGCTTCCTTCATGGCCTTTGTCCGCTTATTCTCATTGAGACGGAAGGTATCAGTCGTTTTCCCCAAAATATCCTTAATGCCATCCTTTGAGAGAATAACAATCGATGGTGCAAGAGGGCATGCTTTTACCTGCTCCCACTTCCACTTTCCATTGGCTTGTTTTTTCATGACATAGGCGACATCATTTTTCACTGATGCTTGAGGATTCCGAGGAGTTCCTCCCATTTCAAAGTCTTCAGGGCGCACACATTTCAACTGGGGTCTATAGAATTTGCCGTCTCTCGAACGGAAGGGAAAGGCGAGAAGACAACCCGCGATAGCTCTCACAACTGAATAACCTGAGTAATCAATATCAGTGTAAATAGCATGTTTAAAGACATCTCCTCGTTTTGTGAAATCTTGTTCGTCTAAGAAGTTGATCATCTGAATAAGCCGGGTGATCTTTCCAGATAAGAGCTCAACTCCCTTCATTTTCACAAGCTTTCTCTGGCGAGGATGTTCGGGTGAAGGAACCGTAAACACGTCATGTTCCGCAACGAGGGTTTCAGGATTGTAATGCTTCGCATCGAACCTTCCTTGGATTTGAATCTTTGAAAGGGCCTTCAGAGGTTCCTCCTTTTTTGATTCTCCTGCATCAACAACTTTAGGGCCGGTGAGAGTATAGGGAGACAAATCCTTCACCTCGAGGAAAGAGCAAGATTGGGACACTTCTTTCCTTTCACCCTGTCGCCTTTGCCTTTCAATATCTTTTTCACTGACTGGTTTTCTCAAAACACCTCCGGTATCTCTTCTCTCTCCGCGAGCCTTTCCAACAGCTGACGGACCGCGAAAGTTGAATTTAGAAAGCTTCAAATCTTTTCGTCCTCCAACCCCAATTCCTCTTTTCTCCACCTTAATTCCAACTTGTTGTGATTGTGGAATTTGAAATCTTCCTGTGAGATCTCCTAAATCGCGAGGTTTCTCAAGGATGGGTTCGTAGTGGATATCGCGAATTCGTTTATATCCTCTCAACGACCCCATATCTCCCACCTGAACATCTTCAATCCTGCCTCCTCTTTCAAGAACTTGGACGTCTTCCCCTTCACCTAATCCTTCCTCGATTTGTTGAGCTTGCTCACCCGTGGCCTGCATACTCACCTTAACCATAGAATCAGCGAGAGAAACGTCAAGCTTAATGACCCTTTGGGCCATATCCACACCTTCATCTTTCTCTTCAAACGCAACCTTTGCGATGGCTTCTCCGAGCGAAGTCACTTCCATGTTGATTGGTTTTTCGGAAAGAGTGACTCCCCAGTGGCCACGTTGCTGGGCAATTGTGAGTGCCACACGCTGACACTTCAAACGTTCGAGAAATGTTGTCGTAACTGCACTTGTTGATCGAATGGAGGGACATGTCTGAAGGAAAAGGGCCATCTGATAAGGCGACAGTGGACATGGAACCATTCCTGCGTACCAATCCTTTGTAATGGGAATTTGGGGAGGATAGTTGGTGACACAGGGTGACATTGCTAATTTGATGGGGAAAAGGCGAGGATTGTTGTTGGCCGTCACCCTTGACACTGCTCCAGAGAAGAGATCATCAAGTGAAATGTTATGTCTCGCAGATCGTCCATCAACCCCCACATCAAATGAAAATCGAAGATGGGATTCTCCCCCTGGCCGTCTTTCAATTGACATTTCGGCAGTTTCAATTGCACTTGGATCGTGAGGAAACTGAAGAGTCAGATTCATAAGGTGAAGGAATTCCTTAAAGTTTGAACGGCCAGGCGTTGCAGTCATGAGAACAACCCGGATGGGTGCAGGTGACTTGGAATGGAGGTGGAAAAGGTTGGAATATGCAATCGCAGCAGCAATGCGATGGACTGCAGGAATCGAAACATTAGTCGCCGAAACAACATTTTGAAGAGCCCATAAAGCTCTATCTCTGCCTCTTCCGGTTGTGCGGAAATAGTTGACCAAACGAAAGGCCTCCCGTGTTTGTCCCATACCTCCGGGAGTGAGTTTCTGAAGGTGCGCCGGAAGAGTTCCAGACCCTTCCAAACCTTTGTGCTCCTTTCCCTTTGGAAACAAAAGATGTGCCTCGTCAATCACAAGCAAAAGACCTGTGAGTGGATCGAATTCAGTTGATCTCAACTCCCGGAAAGACTTAAAGATGATGCCCGGAAGGTTTGAGTAAACCATGGCAACACTCCGATCAGAGTTGCCAAAGTGTTTTCCAGAGGGAAAGTTGTCAGGCTTAAAGTTATTAAGGTATGCACATCGAATGGTTTGCTTTCCCTTTTGCCCTTTCAAAAAAGCAACTCTATCTTCCTTTGTCCGGCCCATGTCCCCACCCGCAGCCATGTACTGACTTAAGATATTGTCTCTCTGAGGCCAATTCACATCAACAATAGCTCTCCAGAAACAAATGTCTGCTGTGGAAATGATGGTGTCCTCTTTAATGTTGGGGTCGGTTGCCCAGCAAAACCTTGTGTATGGTCGTGAAGGGGTAATGTTTGCTAAGAAAGTCCCAATGACTGCCTTTGCCACACAAGTCTTCCCTGCTCCAGTGGTATGCCAAAGCAAAATTCCAGCCTTTCCTCTTTGTGAATCTCCAACAGGAGCAGTTGCAGGATTCATTAAGCACTGGATAAACTTTTGATACTTTCGAAGGACAGGGAGGTCATTTTCACCAGCGAGACAAAGGTCGCCGCGTCGAGGATCAACGTCTTCTTCCACAATCTCAAAATGTTTTTTAAAATCAGCAGACCAATGTACACCTTGATGGTTCTCTTGAACAATGAGTGATCCAAAAACTCTTGAAGGTTTTCCACCAGAAAAAACAACATCACTGCCCGAAATTTCCTTCACAAGGGGAAGGTAGGTGACTCGATCTACAACTTCAGGACGGCGAAGTAGGGAAAGGTAGCTTTCCATATTTTGTTCAACCGGATGAGCCAGACAACCATATTGATTGTAAGTCTCTCTTCCAGTTCGTCGAGGAACAAAAGACACAGAGGAAGGTGGTTCATCATCATCAACCGGATGGACTAAAGAGGTTAAATATTCGGGATTGAGAACTCCTTCATTGTCTGGCCTTTCAAATATTCCTGCACGGATAGCTTCCTTTGTCAGAGCAGGATACAAAGCGACGTCTGCAGCAACCATTCGGAGGGAAAATCCAATATTATCCTGAAACTTTTTCCACTTCTCTGGAGTAAAACAAGTTCCGAACACTCTTCCCCATAAAGTTAAGAGAGCTTCTGCAAGCTGTCGGCTCTTTTGCATATTGTCATTAAGTCTATCCACTAAAACATGGGTTGGTTGGGTGAGGGTTGTGAGAGGTTTGATGTACCAATTTTGGTAGGGATGAAGGTCTCTAACTAATGTATCTACATTGAAAGAGTTCTCAAATACTAAATCAAGAGCTTGGCATTTAGAATGCACTTGAATTTTTAGGGGCATTTCTGTCACATTTTCCCTTCCTGACCTATCATATCCATAGGCTGCTAAAGAGATAAAGAGACGTTTGTCCATTTATTCAAGGGGATTATTTTTTCCGTTTCCCAAATTTAATTTTGACATCTATGAAATAAATGGATAGAGATATTCCTCTTGCAGAAGAAGCCGAAGAATCTCCTCAAATCAACTTAAAAGAAGCAATTTATGAAAAAGAGTTAGATCGTCTTTTGCACATCAAACAGTTTAATACGGCTGGAATGGAAAAGGTTGCTGAATCGATTCGATCTGCAGGACGATTTGTTCCTCTCTGTGGTTCTTTTAAATATGAGGCCACACGTCTTTTGCAACTTATTTCAAAGACTGTCCCTTTGCTTGGGGCACATGCAGCGAGAGGCGAAACGTGGAGTTCTATTAATCTTACCTACCCCGAAACAATTCAGCAAAGCAATAACCATAACCCACTAGCTTCAAGGGTTGAAGCTGTTGTGATTGAGAAAAAGGAAAGAATGCCAGAACGTCAAGTTACACTTTTGATTTATGTACCTTCAGAAATGCAATTTAGAAGCTATGCATTTGCTTTGAAAGATAGAAGGGGAATGCCTATTGATGAACCGGCAATTGGATCCATTATCATGGTATTTCCTTTAAATCCTGATAGTCTTGTTGATTCAGACCTTAATATTCTCAATGAAAAAGTCAGAACAAAGAATCTACATGGACTTGATAAAATCAACCAAGACAGAGTTCAACGTACACTCTGTCTTTTGAAGAAAGAAGGAGAATGCATTGGATCTGCAGGGTGTGAATGGGTTGCTGACACTGATTTTGCAATGGCAATGAGATATTGGCCCCTTCGAAAAGCCGAAGTTGCTGCTGTTATTGAACAGGATGCAAATCTTATGACAAAGGGTAATTATAAGGATCCGACAACACAAGACATGTTGAAGCTTGGAGTAAGATTTTTTAAAGATGGGATTGGGGCGATGGGATCTCAAGTTCCCTCAGGAGCATGTACATTGAAGAAGGATGTAACAAAAATGCAAGTTAACACTGGTGGTTGGCTTGGTGGAAGGGGTCACGTAGAAATTCCCCAGTTTGTTATTTCTCCAGGCATTTCCATGAGTCCGAAAAATTGGGAAGGTGGGGCTGCGACTCTTTTTAAGGCGATCAATCACGAGGATGGGAAAACTGTTCCAAATAGAGATGGGGGGCTTATATCTCTTCTTTTTAAAGGAATTCCAGGACCTGAAAGTCGTGAAACCCTGCGAGAATTTGTTTGGATGTATGAGCCTTACCTTTCGGCAGATGGGGGATACTCAACAAACTTTCTTAAAAATCTTATGAACTCTTCTATGTTTGAGGATGGATTGGAAAAATCTAAATGGGGCGAGATTCAAATGCTCAATGTGATTTGGAACCATACCATCAATCCAAGCAATGCAGTGTATCGTGAGTTTGTTGCCCAAACTTTGTTTAATCTCTTTTTAGATGGAGATCCTTACCTCCCTCCAAATATGCGTACTCGAGATGAATACGCTAAATTTCTTTTTCACATTGTTGCATCTCGCGAACGCCAATTTGTTGAAGCTCATCGTGGGGCTTCAAGAAATGATCCAAGGTCAATCCATATTATAAACAACTATTGGGGAAACGCAGATCATTTTGGAAATACTTCAGCAGTTCACCTTGGGATGATTGACACTATTCTTCAAACCCCTACGAATTTACTTAAGCTGAAGATGGCTTGGTGTAAGCGATGTCTTCGCATCTTTCGAAATGGTGAATCCAAATTCACAAGAGATACGACGACACGTAATTCTGCACGTGTCGTTGTAAACAAAATGGCCCTTGAGATGTCACTTAAAAATCTCATTTCATCAACCCCCCACACTTTTGCCCTTCGTCGCTCTATCCTTTCCTCAAACCTAACTCAAGCTGGTGAGTTTGACTGGTACCAAACACCATTGACCTTTACAGGCTTTGGTCTCGGAGGGGCATTTGCCCAAATTACAGCAATGATAAGTGATCTTATTGGGTTTCCCTTTCTTGGCGTTCATACAATGATGAGAAGGACTCTTTTGGGTGGAGAAGGAATGAGTCAGTTCAAAATTCTTCTTGAACCCATGCCTCTTGTGACACAAATGTTTTCATTTGGAGCAAACCGAGTTGGAAACATGGGGTTTGCCCAATATTTTGGTCTTCGAAATTTACATGGCGAAACTTTCAATGTGTTCAGAGAGAACAAACATAGCAGAAGTATGAAATCTGTGAAGGGGGATTATCCAATTACAAAAAAAACTCCAGTTCTTGCGGTTGACCCTCGAAATGGTGCTATCTTCACTGGAACTTTTGAAGAATATCATGCAGACAAATGTGGTGTTTTGTTTGCAGGTGGGTTTTATGCAGATGTTCCAAAAACTCAAATTTGGATTGGTGGAGATGAAACTGTTCCAAGATTCAGGAATGCAAATGTTGTAAGTGGATGCACACTTCTTGCACCAATTGTTACAAACCTCAAAGACCTTTTGCGTTCGAGAGGTGCTGAAAAAACTGTATATTCTACAGATGCATCTAAGATTGTCAAATTTGTATTTGGAATAGGAGGGGATGGAAAATACACCCTTGATAAAAGAAATGGCCATTCTCTTGGAGACACGGACGTGGAAAATGAACTTTGTATACTTTTGAAAGATTTGGCAAATCAAACAGATAGTTCAAACGTCTTCAAATTTGATTTCAATCCTGACAAAATGCTTCGTTCTAAGTCTTGTCTTGACAAAAGTTTGTCTACTACATATGACCAAAATCAACTTGTTTCTCTTATTGATAAGCTGGAACGTAAGTCGAAAATCTCATCTGAAGACATTCGGTTCATCAAAACGATTGTTGGTTATGTATATG